>OJIS01000447.1_pt1 | contig 13712 bp, 14 predicted proteins | sample 1595671 | NCBI WGS metagenome assembly OJIS01 (sample SAMN05416814, study PRJEB24817) | seawater metagenome | isolation source: Sea water | place: Canada:Atlantic | collected 2013-07 | reverse complement strand
CGAGATCAGCCTCGGTCTCGTGGGCTCGGAGATGTGTATAAGAGACAGGACCTCACCAACTGGGGCGGCAAGGACAAGACCGAGGTTGCGGGCTACCTCGTGAAGGACGGGACGATCACCTCGACCCCCAAGTGCTCCATTCTTAAGACCGACGAGGAATTTTCAGACTACGTTTTGAAGTTCGAATTCAAACTCACATCGGGAGCCAACAATGGCCTTGGAATTCACTATCCCGGTCAAGGGAATCCCGCTTACACCGGAATGGAAATCCAAGTCCTGGATAACACCCACAAGAAGTATGCCAACTTGAAAGACTACCAGTTTCATGGCGGGCTCTACACCCTGGTGGCTGCTAAAAAAGGTCACCTCAAGCCGGTGGGCGAGTGGAACAAGGAGACGGTCACCGTCAATGGTCCTCACGTGAAGGTTGAGCTTAATGGCGTTGTGATCATGGAGGCCAATCTCGATGAGCTGAACAAGAGCCATCCCAAGCATGCCGGGGCCAAGCGCCGTGCTGGCAAGCTCTGCTTTTGCGGCCACGGAGACGTGGTGAGCTACCGAAACCTGAAGATCAAAAAGATCGGGAAGGCGAAGGCTGAGTAGAACACTTTGTCCCAATCAATCAATGATCCTCTGTTGCTTTCGGCGGCAGGGGATTTTTTGCGCCCGGCCTTTATCAGCGAGGTCGTCTGAAATCACTTGAGACGATTGAGCGGTATTTATGACATGGGTTTCGCTGGTCCCGGGGCATCGGTATTGCGTCTCCGGCTGCCCTGACTGCGATCAGGCAGATTCTTGATGCCCGATGCACCGTCAATCGAAAGCAACAGAGCTTCATGACCGAAAAATGATGCGCACAAAAATCAAGGAAAGGACCGAGGCCGCAACAATTATCGCTCCCCATGAGATCATCGATACTTTTGGCGGAGTCACGCTATCCGGATTCCCGGCTCTCCGAAGAAGTAAGTGGAAAGAGATAAAAAGCAGAATTGCGGGCCCTACATAAAATGTCATGAAAATCTTCGATAGCGCTGTGATGCCAGTCGACCCGACCGAATCCGGTCCGAGTCCATCTCTCAGGATCCACGCAAAAGGGAGCACACAGAGTATCAAGAATCCGAGAATTACATCAACGGCAATCAGGAGCGCATGTCGCAATGAAGCATTCATTTTGGCATAATAATCATGATCATTCAGTCTGGCGAGGCGGAGATTCGGTGTGTTCTTCCTATGAACTCATGCGCGGATGCCCGTTGATTTTAACCACCCTGAAAATTTGTCAAGAGTTCCGCTCCAGCAACCTCCACGAGGACGATGGAAAATCCGCACCGCTATCGCGGGAGCATCACGTTGAGAGTGGATGACTCGATGGCTGGAACCGCCAAGACTGCTCCCAATTCTTCATCGCTGGTCAGGGTGAACCAGGTTTAATGGTTCATGAGCCCGGGGGCATCAATGGCGATGAGTTCGGCGTTGTCAGTGACGAAGGTGAGGTTGTGCGTGGTGGTGAGCTGGACGGGCCAGCCGTTCCCGCAGTCGATGATTTCGATCTGAAAAGGCTTGGGGAAGACAAGTGTGGGAGGAAGAGGAGAATCTGGAAGAGGCTCATCATGATGATTGAACTGGCGGATGTGTGTGTGCGAATTTTATTGATAGTTGTGGGGGGCTACGATCAAGTCTGTCAGTGGCGTGTTGCGCCAATGAAAACAACTTGATTGTTTCTCTGTATTTTGAGAGAGAGTCATCAAGTGTCAATTAGGGATGAAAGAAGAAGTGATCGAAAAAAAGAAAGGTGGGCGGGAGGCACTTTGGATGGTGCCGGTAGGATTCGTGATTAGTTTTGTGTACTCGGTCGTGGTTCTTTGGATTACTCCTGGGAGGTATGAGAGCTCAACCATCGTAGAATTTCGAAAGCCGCCCGGGGCCGTTGCTGGAGAGGGATGGAATGTCGCCAATGAAGTGGCCTTAATCAGCTCGCCCAAACTGTTGGCGCAAGTTGCGAACGATCTCGATCTTCCCCGGAAATGGGATATGGATGTCAGTACCGTAGACATGATTCTCAGCGAGATGACGAAAGTTGAAGCGGTCGAAGAGAGCGATTTTCAAAAGATCACGGTGACTCATTCCAAAGCGCAGACTGCGAAAGATATTGCCGAAAGAATTCCCCAAACCTATTCCCGCTTTAAGGCCGCCCAACAACGTGAGGAGCTGAACTTAATACAACGTTCTCTCGAAGATAGGATCATGGGAAGGCAAGACTTACTCGATGAGAGCGGCAAAGTATTACAGAGACTACTTGAAGATGTCGGTCTGAATCTTTCAGGAGGCGATCAATTGGAGCGTGCGACATTGGTAGATTATTATCAAAATCACCCGGAGAAAAAAAACGCCACTTTTTTGGAGAAATACCATTTGATCTGGCAAGAGTATTCGCCCCATCAAGACGCCTTGAAGGTCCTTCAAGACCAAAAAATGAAGACAATCCTGGAAGAGGCTGAACCCTATGCTCCCATAAAGGTGCATGGAGAAGCAAGGGTTCCCAGGGTTGCCTCCTATCCATTCTATAAGGCCGAGCTTTGGTGGGCACTTCTGAAAGGATTGATCTTTGGGCTCATTTTGGGGGCTCTTACGCTCTTGTTCTTTCGCGTAAAAAGGAGGGGTGAAGGTGAGTCGGACGAGCCTCTCAAGAGAGAGGCCGAGCCAGGTGATGTTTGGTAAGGGTCACCAACTTAGTTGGAAAATTCTCCAAGCCTGGAACACAAGAGAATGTTACCATTTCGATCACAATTAGAGGATGGCGATGGGTTTCGGGTCGCATCATGTGTGGCTTCAATGGGGAGTTGAGATGGGAGAGAAGGAGGCGTTGCGGAGATTGCCGGAGGAAACGAGCGGGGGGGAGAAGTGGGAGCAGGTGGAGTTTCAGAAGGGGAAGTGGGAGAGGTTGGCAGCGGGGTCGGGCGGTCGTTGAAAGCTTTCCCCTTGGTGAAGCCGTAGAACTCTGGATCCCAATTTGGATATTATGAAATCACTACTTCTGGCTTTCGCCACTATCAGCTCTGCGTATGCAGGGGAATTCGTTGATCTTTTCAACGGCAAGGACTTCGCAAACTGGGGAGGCAAGGACAAGACCGAGCATGCCGGATATGCGGTGAAGGACGGTACGATCACTTCCACCAAAAAATGCCGGGTTCTCATGACCGAGAAAGAGTATTCAAGCTACGTGTTGAAGTTTGAGTTCAAGCTCACTGCCGGTGCCAACAACGGCCTCGGAGTTCACTATCCGGGTAAGGGGGATGCCGCATACACCGGGATGGAGATTCAGATTCTCGACAACACCCACCCCAAATATGCGGGGCTGAAGGATTACCAATTTCACGGTGGCCTCTACACCTTGGTCGCGGCCAAGAAAGGTCACCTCAAGCCGGTCGGCGAATGGAACAAGGAAGTGGTGACGATCAATGGACCCAAGGTTACGGTCGAGTTGAATGGCACCGTGATCATGGAGGCGAATCTCGACGAGGTGAACAAAGCAAACCCGAAGCATGAGGGTGCCAAGCGCCGGAAGGGGCACATTGCCTTCTGTGGACACGGCGACATCGTGAGCTTTAAAAACATCAAGATTAAGGAGCTTGCTGCCAAATAGGCCGGGTAAGGGGAGATTCAATCTCTTTCTGAATCCTCCGTCACTCCAAGGGCGGGGGATTTTTTCTTGGCCGGCTGGGGAATTTCGGAGCCCCTAAAAAAGGTTTCAATTTTAGACCACGCTTCCGGGGTCATCGCGGAGACGGTGACGCCCTGGGCTAGCGGCCAAGGTAGGCGTTGAAGCCGTCGAGAGTCATTTGGACGGCGATCATGATGAGGAGCATGCCCATGAGTCTTTCGAGAGCCCGAGAACCTCGGTGGCCGAGGAAATCGAAAATATGAGGGGAGGCGACAAGAAGAATCATTGAGGCAACCGAGGAGAGGAGAACTGCGAGGGCCACGGTGAGGGTGGGATATTTTTCACCGAAGAGGATGACCATGGAGATGGTGCTGGGGCCGGCAATGAAGGGCATCGCGATGGGGACGATGAAGGGGTCATCGGTTTCGTCATCCTCCAAAGCCGCGCGCCGGTTTGGAAAGAGCATGCCGAGGGCAATGATGAAGAGGACAATCCCGCCGGAGATGCTGAGCGAGTGGCTTTCGAGTCCGAGGGTGTTCAGGACGATGCGGCCACCGAAGACTGCTCCGAGGAGGATTCCCAAAGCGATGAGACTTTCCCGGAGGATGATCTTTCTCCGCTCGGCGGCCGGGTATTTTGAGAGCAGGCTGTTGACCGGCACAAGATTCCCAAAGGGATCCATGACGACAAAGAGCAAGACGGCGAGAGCGAGCATGATGGCTGTGGAATATGGGCAAAAAGTGGGCGCTTTCGGTGATCCTATCCGGGCGGTGAAGCCCTTGCGTTGGAGCTTTGAGACTAGGTCTCGTCTTCGGTAACCACAACCAAACAATCATTCGGCTTGAAACGGAACCTGATTTTCTTCTCCGGGATGTCCTCGAAGTAAAGATTCATGGGCTTGGGCTTTCGGATTTAAGTCCGCGCTCCGTAGTTATTTGGTGAAACGGCTGCGGAGGTGCTTGAGGTAGGGTTGGGGGTCGGTTTTGGAGCCGGTGGCTTGTTGCATGAGATCCTGGGGAAAGAGGGTGGAGCCGTGTTGGTGGACGTTTTTTTGCATCCAGGCGAGGAGCGGGATGAAGTCACCTTGGGCGAAGGCTGAGGAGACAGTTTCGTTTTTTTGGGCGGCTTCGAAGAGTTGGGCGGAGTTGATATTACCGAGGGAGTAGGTGGCGAAATAACCGAGGCCGCCCATGGACCAATGGATGTCTTGAAGGCAGCCTTCGGTGTCGTTCTTGGGACGGAAGCCGAAGAGTTTCTCGAAGGCGTCATTCCAGGCGTCTGGGACGTCGGAGACCAGGAGCTTGCCGGAGAGGAGGGCGCGTTCGATCTTGAAGCGGAGGAGAATGTGGAGGTCGTAGGTGGCTTCGTCGGCCTCGACGCGGATGGGGGAGTAGGCGCAGCGGTTGACGGCGGGGAGGAAGTCATCGAGCGAGATGCCACGAAGGTGGGGGAAGAGTTCCTGGGCGCGGGGATACCATTTTTCCCAGAAGGGGCGGGAGCGCCCGACGTGGTTTTCCCAGAGGCGGGATTGGGATTCGTGGATGCCGAGGGAGACGGCGTGGCCGGAGGGGAGGTGGAAGTCGGAGGCGGGGAGGCCTTGCTCGTAGAGGCCGTGGCCCGTTTCGTGCATGACACCGAAGAGAGAGGAGGCGAAGTCGTGGTCTTCGTAACGGGTGGTGAGGCGAACGTCGGCGGGACCGAGGGTGGTGCAGAAAGGGTGGGCGGTGGTGTCGATGCGGCCTTGGGAGAAGTCGAAGCCGAGAGACTCGGCGACTTCACGGTTGAGGGTTTGTTGGGCCTCGAGAGGGGCAGGGCCGTGAAGGAAGTCTGCGGGGATGGAGGCGGAGGCCTCGACCGCGGCGGCGGCAATTTGTGCGAGTTCAGTGTCGATGGAGTCAAAGAGGGTGGCCACTTCGCGGGTTTTGGCGCCGCGCTCGTATTCGGCGAGAAGAGCGTCGTAGGGCTCGTCTTCATAGCCCCAGTGGTCGGCTTTTTCGCGGGCGATCTCGAGGAGCTTGGCAAGGTGGGGGGCAAAGGTGTCGAATTCGTTTTTTTCGCGGGCCTCGGACCAGGCGGCCTTGGCGAGGGAGGAGGTTTCGGAGTCGAGCTCGACGAGTTCCTGAGGGAGTTTGGTGGCGCGTTCGTATTGATGGGTGAGTTCGCGTTGGTTGGGGCCTGCGAGGGAGGCGAGGCCTTCGCGGAAGGAGTCGGAGGTCTGGAGTTTGTGGATGCGGCCCTGGAGATACGCGAGTTGCTTGGCGCGAAAGGTGACCGAGCCGGAAGGTGCGTAGGTTTCCTGATCCCAGCCGAGGGTGGCGGAGGTGGATGAGAGGAGGGTGATTTCCTGAAGAAGATCTTGAATGGAAGGCATGGCGGGACTTTACCGGAGGCGATGGAAAAGGCGAAAGGCTTTTCGTGGGGTGGGCGGATTGGCTGGACGGCTTCCTGGTAGAACGGTAGAACAGTTTTGCAAAACCCAGATGACTTCACTTTTTCAGACTCAAGATCTTATCGAGGAAACATCGTCTGCGTCGGTGCATCGTGCCGTGGGAAAGGACGGGAGCGCACTGTGCTTAACGCAGACCCGGTTGAAGCCCGAGGTGAGAGAGGCTTTGATGAAGCCGGGTGTTTTTGAGGGTGCTTTGGCGAAGCTGCGCTCGCTGAAATTTGAATATCTGCAGGTCGTGATGGACGCTGGAATGGAGGAGTCCGGTCCGTGGGTCATCAACCAATGGCTGGATGCCAAGGCGCTGAGTGAGTGTTCGGCGAGCGAGAAGGATTTGCAGAACCTCGCGAAACAGCTTCAAGAGCTCCTGGGGTATCTCGGGGAATTTGCCGGGGCGGTTGACTTGAAGGAGAAGCACATCCTGACGATGCGGGTGGTAGACGGGCGGCTCGCCTGCCTCTTTCAAATCGACTACTCCCGCTGGTTTTCTGATTGCGCAGCGGGTCGGATTCCCGGGGAAGGCCGGAGTGCCCGGAGTGAAGCCCGGGAGTTGATCAAAGGTCTGGCGATCAGACAATTGCAGCTACCCAAGGTGGAACGGAAGAAGGATCACATTCCGTTTGTGGATGAGCGGAGTCCGGCGCTGACTTCGTATCCAAGCTATCGCGAGCCCTGGTTGGGGCGGGTGATGTTTTGGGGAACGGTGATTGTGGGTTTGCTGGTGATTGTGTGGTTCACGGTGAAGTAGGGGATGGTGATCCGGTTGAAGGATCTCTTGTTTGATGGGCGTAGGTTGTTGGATGAAATTTCCCGCCTTGTCCTTGTTTTTCGCTTTTGCCCTCCCTCTGATTGCCGCGCCCAAACCCGATGAACTCAAGATTTATAAGAAGGTCGGCGATGTTGAGCTGAAGTTGCACATCTTTAATCCGGAGGGTCACAAGGCGGATGACTCGAGGCCGGCGATTATTTTCTTTTTTGGGGGAGGTTGGAACGGCGGAACACCCTCACAATTTTATCCTCAGAGCGAGTATCTCGCGAAGCGGGGAATGGTGGCGATCTCGGCGGAGTATCGCGTGAAAAGCCGGAATGGAACCTCGCCGCTGGAGTGTGTGAAGGACGGAAACTCGGCGGTACGTTGGGTCCGGACTCACGCTGCCGAGTTGGGGATTGATCCCAAGATGATCGCGGCGGGAGGTGGCTCGGCAGGCGGACATGTCGCGGCGGCGACCGGAATTGCGAAGGGAATTTTCGAGGAAGGGGAAGATCTCAAGGTTTCGTCACGACCGGAAGCTCTGGTGCTTTTTAATCCGGTCTATGACAACGGGCCAAAGGGCTACGGGCATAAGCGGGTGCAGGACTATTGGGAGAAGATTTCGCCCATGCACAATCTCGATGAAAAAACGCCACCGACGATTGTCTTCCTCGGGACGAAGGACAGTTTGATCCCGGTTGCGACAGCGGAAAAGTATCGCGACACGATGAAGAAGGCGGGTGTGCGTTCGGAGTTATTTCTTTATGAAGGACAGCCGCATGGGTTTTTCAACAAGGGGAAGTACAAGGAGACAGTGAAGGAGATGGACATCTTCCTGACCTCGCTCGGGTATTTGAAAAAGGAGTGACGCTCTCCAGAGCGTCAAATTTTGTGGGGGTAATTTGGAGAGAGCTCTTCCCTGTGAGGTGATAGATTTTTTCCGGATTGCAGAAGCAGGCAATTTTAGACAGGATCGGATCCATGAAGGCGCTCTTTTTTTCCTCCCTGTTCTGTTTTGCGGTATTTTTGACGGCATGCACGGTTTCTGAGAATATTGCCCCTCAAGCGAACGGGTGGCGTTCCCCGGCCCTGACGGCACCGGATCAATATGGGCGGCAGATGAACTTAAAGTCTGCGACCTCGGGACCATGGGCGGTCGTTTTCTTCTATCCGAAGGCCGATACCCCGGGATGAATCAAGCAAGTCAAGTCGCTGCGGTCTGCATTTGCGACACTTACCGAACAACAGGTTAAGGTCATCGGAGTTTCGATGGATACGATTGCCGAGCAACGCGCTTTCTCGGATAAATTCTCGTTACCCTTTCCGCTCCTCTGCGATACCACGGGTGCGATTTGTGATGCCTATCGAGTTGGACATCCCAAGAATAAGCCAAGTCGTGAGACTTTCCTTTTTCGCAATGGCGTGCTTGTCAATCACGACCGGGCGGTGAATCCCAAGAGTCAGGCGAATGACGTCTTGCAAAAGATTGAGGAGCTCCGTTCAAGTCCCGGATCCTGAAGCGGTCGCCGCTTTTTCTGAATCGATATCGCGGAGGAAATGTGCTGACAGAAGTCCCGACTGTCGTAGGTTCGCGACATGACAACAGTTGGTATTCCCAAGGAGATTAAGCCACAGGAGAACCGGGTCTCAATGATCCCGGCCTATGTTTCGGATTTGGTGAAACGGGGGCATCGTGTCGTGGTGCAGGCGGGAGCCGGCGAAGGCGCAGCTTATGGAAATGAGCTGTATGTCGCGGCAGGTGCCGATCTGGTGCCAGATGCCAAATCGGTCTTTGAAGAGGCGGAGCTGATCGTGAAGGTCAAGGAGCCCCAATCTTCGGAGATCGAGATGCTCAATGAGCAACACACCCTCTTTACATACCTCCACCTTGCGGCGAGTCAGAAGCTGACGGACGATTTGGTGGCGACGGGTTGCACGGCGATTGCTTATGAGACGATTTCGGTGAATGGCCACCTCCCTTTATTGGAGCCGATGAGTGAAATCGCCGGGCGGATGTCCTCGATTGTGGGATCCTACCACTTGGCGAATCATCGGGGAGGGAGGGGAATTCTTCTTGGAGGGGTTCCGGGCGTGGCACCGGGCCGGGTGGTCGTGATCGGTGGCGGGACCGCGGGTATTAATGCCGCGCGGGTGGCCGCGGGAATTGGAGCAGATGTTACGATTCTGGAGGTGGACTTTGAGCGGATGCGCTTCCTGGACATCACGATGGAAGGGACAAGCACCTTGTTCTCGAATGAGGCGAATTTGTCCGAGCTTCTTCCTCGAGTGGACCTGGTCATCGGAGCGGTCTTGGTGCCGGGAGCGGCTGCGCCGAAATTGATCACCCGCGAAATGCTGCGATTGATGCAGCCGGGATCGGTGTTTGTGGACATTGCGGTGGACCAGGGTGGTTGTTCCGAGACAACCCGGCCGACCACGCACGATGATCCCACTTATGAAAAAGAAGGAGTGCTGCATTACTGCGTGGCCAATATGCCGGGAGCGTATGCCCGGACGGCGACGCAGGCCTTAAACAATGTCACGCATCCCTGGACGGCCATGATCGCAGACCAAGGTCTCAAGATGGCGTGTGAATCCCGACCTCCTTTGATTGGAGGGATCAACTGCCAGGGAGGGAAGCTGACTTGCAAGCCGGTTGCAGAAGCACATGGGATTGAATTTGAGCAACCAAAGTTTGGCTAGGATTTTCCTAAGGAGACGAAATGGGCACGAATTTTTGTAACCTTTGAAAGGTCATTGTCCCTATCGGCTGTTGTATTCCTACAAGGTATTTTCGACGACTTTCGTTACCTTGCGCAGGCATCTCTATAATCAATCGTTTTTCTGCGAAATTTCCCCATGAACATTCCAAGATCCGCCATTTTTCTCGCACTTGCTCTCCAAACCGCAGCTCAAGCCGGCGTCAACCTCCTCGCGAATCCCTCCGCACAGGATGGGGCCACCAGTGGATGGAGCATCGTCGCCAATGGTGGCGATGGATGGACGACCCGCGGTGATTCCGCCGACGCCGATGGCGCATGCTTCATTACCTCCTACAACTGGTGCACCCGTTCACAGACTGTCGATCTTCTCGCTGCCGGTTATACTCCGGAGTTTCTCGATTCCTCCCCGCCCATCCTGGTTCGGGAATTTTTCAAAGGCTTCAGCAACGTTGCCGATCTCTATTTTCTCAAGGTCGAGCTTCGTGATGCCAATGGTGCCGTGCTCGACTCCTGGGAAGGGGGAAGCCAAACCACCCCGCTGACCGCCACGGGAACCTGGGAACTCCAGGAATACCGCTTCGAAAACTATCCTGCCGGGGTTCGCGAAATCTATTGGGAAGACGGAGGCGATGATGCCGAATTTTGGGCCGGCCACTACGGCACCCTCCTTGATGGTGCCGAGCTTACCTTCGATGACCCCGCTCCGACCGCCCTGCAACTGACCCCCGGCACCTATCCGCTCAATGCACCGGGCGGTGGCATCTCCGGTATTCTCAATACCGATGACAGCCCCGATGCCTCGCACACCTACGACCTCGTCGGTGAAACGGCCAGCGAAACCATCGTTCCCCTGCAGTCCGATTGGACCTTCCTCGATGACGGATCGGATCAAGGGACCGCCTGGATTCAACCCTCCTTTGACGACAGCACCTGGTCATCCGGCTCTGCCGAACTTGGTTACGGAGAAGGAGACGAGCTTAGTTCGATCGCCGGTCAGGGAATCCACTTCACCAACTACTTCCGCCACCGCTTCATGCTCGAGGCCAACGACCTCGCTGATATCACGGCGCTCACCCTCATGCTGAAACGTGATGATGGCGCGGTGGTCTCTCTCAACGGCACTGAGATCGTCCGCGAAAACCTGCCTGCCGGACCTATCGACTTCAACACGCCGGCCACATCCGCCCCCGACGACGGCCAACTGTTTTTCTCGTTCAGCGTCGATCCCGGCCTCCTCGTCGAGGGTGAAAACGTCTTCGCTGTTGAGATTCACCAAGTCAACCTTACGAGCAGCGATGCCAGCTTTGATCTCGAACTGACGGCCGAGACAGTTGCCAACGATTTTGACAATGCTCTCTTTGAAATTTCCGGCGACCAACTCCGCTTCGCCCAGTCCGGATCTTCCATCCCGGTGGCCCCCGGCAACTCGTGGACCGTTAATATCCGTACGAGCGACAATGGTGGGAATTCTCTCACCAAACAATTCACCATCACCGCCGTCGCTGATCCCACCCGGCCTCCAAGCGCGATCGCATTGGCTCCTGCAAGCATCAGCGCCGGGCAGCCCGAGGGCACGCTGATTGGTGATCTGAGCGCCACTGATGCCGACGAAGGAGACCTCCACCTGTTTGAACTCGTCACCGGGACCGGAGACGATGATAACGCCCTCTTCAAAGTTTTAGGCACCCGGCTGGTGACCCAAGCAATCCTTGATGCCTCGCTGCAATCCACGGCCACGGTGCGCGTCCGCGCTACCGACCGTTTCGGATTCACCATCGAGATGCCGCTCGCTATCACCGTCGTCGAATTTAATAATGCCCCGACCGACCTCACCCTCAGCGGCCTGACCGTCCCCGGTAACTCCGCTACCGGCACGCTGATCGGGACCCTCGAAACCACCGACCTTGATCCGGGTGAAACCCACGACTATTCCCTTAGCTCGATCAAGGCCCGCGAGGATCTCTTCGGTTTCGGAAGCGAGTGGCGCTTCCTCGATGATAACAGCGACCCCGGCAGCCTCTGGACCAGTGACTCCTTCAATGATACTTCCTGGCAGGCAGGGAGCGGCAGTTTCGGTTATGGAGATGTTCAAACCACCGCCGTTGACCCCGGGCCTGACACGGCCAACAAATTCATCACCACCTTCTTTCGTCGCAGCTTTCAAGTGTCCAATCCCAGCGCCTACGAAGGTTACGAACTCCTCGTCCGGCGTGATGATGGGGTGGCAGTTTACCTCAATGGGAACGAAGCCGGCCGCGACAATCTCCCCGAGGGTGCCACCATCACCACTCTTGCTCCTCTCGCAATCGGTGGCACCGATGAAACGACTCCCATCGCCTTCAGTATCGAATCCGGGAGCCTTGTGATTGGTCGTAACCTCCTTTCTGCAGAGATCCACCAGTCAGCGCCCGGCAGTAGCGACCTGACCTTCGACCTCTCTCTGGTCGGATTGGTTGATGTCTCTGCCGCGCACTATTTCGAGATCGTTAACGGGAATGAAATCCGCACGACTGCGGCCTTTGCCAATGCCGACCAGTTATCCGGAACCTCCCTTGATCTCATTGTCCGCACCACCGATCCCGCCGGGGATTTCTTCGAGCGCTCCTTCACGATCGAGGTGACCTCGGATAATCCCGCTGACGTTGATAATGACAAGCTGCCCGACTCCTGGGAGCTGACCTTCTTTGCCAGCATCGCCACCCAGAGGGGAGACGATGATTCCGATGCCGACGGCTCCAGTAATTATGAGGAATACCTCTATGACACCCTCCCCAATGACTCTACCTCTCGACTCGGGCTTGAATTGATCACCGGCGATGACCGCTACACCGTGCGATGGTTTTCGAGCAGTCGGCGTTCCTACCAACTCCAATCGAGCCTCACTTTAGAGCCCGACTCCTGGACCAACACCCAGAACGGCGAGCGCATCGGAACCGATGATCTCATGGGCGAGACTTTCTCTTCTACCGGTTTTCCGAAGCGCCACTTCCGGGTCGTTGTTGAAACACCGTGATCCTCCGCATGAGGATAAATATGACCCGATCGATGCTTCGACTTCTTTCTTCTTCATTCCTAGCCATCGCGACCTTCTCTCTTGGAGGCTGTCGGGACGAAAGCTCCGAACCTCTTGAGATCGAACGAACGATTCTCACAGATGGCGTCACTGTCGAGTCCGTCGGTCATCAGGGAATCCAGTGGCACGTGATCACGATGGATCCGGCAAAGGCCAAGCCATCAATCCGCCATGCTGATGACTCCGGAAAACCATTGCGGGACTTTTCTGCGTTTCATGTGCTCGCCCGGACATCGAACGAGTCGACTGTTTGGATGATGAACGCCGGCATGTATCACGCTGACGGATCACCGGTCGGGCTCTGCGTTTGCGATGGTGATGAAGTGAGTCCGGTCAATCGAGATGAAGGGCAGGGGAACTTCTTTCTAAAGCCAAATGGCGTCTTTTACTTCACCGAGCAAGGCGCGGGGATCATCGAAACGAGCGAATGGCCTCTCACGAATCTCCCGCCAATTCGATGTGCGACACAATCCGGGCCACTCCTTGTTCAGCGAGGTCAACTCCATCCCGCCATTCGTCCCAATTCGCCGAACAAGCTGATCCGAAATGGCGTTGGTGTGCGCGCCGACGGCCACCTCTGTTTTGTCATCTCAACCGGCCCGGTTTCGTTCCACGATATGGCCACCTTCCTGAGAGACCAGCTTCGGTGTCCGGACGCCCTTTATCTTGATGGAGCTGTCAGTGCTCTGTGTGTCCCGAAGGCCGGAATCAACACCGAGGCAAAGGGGCTTGGGCCGGTTATTGGTTTGTGGGAATGAGAGCGATGGATCTGAATACCATCTTTCGGATAATGAGTTGGCGGGTTTGAGCGATCAGGATTTTTAAAGGATGATGAAAAAAAGATTCATTTGGTGGCAATAAAATAGGTAGCTCGTCGTTAGTGCCCCTTGAACCTCTGTGGATGACTCTCTCTTAATTCGAAAATTCTGCAGCGATGGCGATGGCGAAGCTGCCGCCGAACTGCTGGGGAAATACGAGCGGGCTCTCTATCAATTTATCTGGCAAATGCTACACCTGTCTCTTATACACATCTGACGCTGCCGACGATCTACTCTGTG
>OJIS01000445.1_pt1 | contig 13728 bp, 10 predicted proteins | sample 1595671 | NCBI WGS metagenome assembly OJIS01 (sample SAMN05416814, study PRJEB24817) | seawater metagenome | isolation source: Sea water | place: Canada:Atlantic | collected 2013-07 | reverse complement strand
GAGATCAGCCTCGGTCTCGTGGGCTCGGAGATGTGTATAAGAGACAGGTTCCTTGGAGGTTTTTGACCAAAGCCACGATAAGTTCGGCGGAAAAATAAGTGGAGACGAGACTGATAATCCCTTGGGTCAAGGCGACCTGTATGCGTGCCTCCCACCCGGGGTGCCAGTTTGCATAAAGCCCCCAAATGATGAAGGCCACTGCCGCGACGATACTCATCAGCCATGAGTCGGAGGGACGCTTGCCGGAATCCATGGTTGGAGGGATTGTAATCGGGTAGCCGCGGGCAATGCTTGTCTCAATTGAGTTCCCTAAAAAAAAGCCGCCCGTGACAAAATCACGGGCGGCTTGTAATGAGTTTGAAACAAATTGTCTCTACTTCATCGGCTCCATAGTGACCGGCTGAGTAGCGACAGGATCGGGGGCCGAGCCGCAGCAACTTGTGAGTGCGCCAACGGCGGCAAGAGCGGTTCCGAGAAGGGCTAGCTTGATGGTGTTCATTTTGATGTTCATCAGCTCTTCAATACGCATTTATTGAGTTAGTTATACAAAAAAATGAAAAAAAGTGCAGAATCTTCGAATGATACATAAGAGCCTAAGCTTCCTGATAACTACTGGCCGTATTCTGCTTGATCACCCGCGCCGGAACGCCGCCAATCAGGACTCCATCGCCAAATGATTTGGTGACGACCGCGCCGCTGGCAACGACGACATTGTTTCCTAAAGTCACGCCCGGGTTGATGACGGCGTGGCCTCCGATCCAGCAATCATTACCAATCGTGATGGGCGCGCCAAATTCAACCCCGGATCGTCGCTGCTCCGGATCAAGAGGATGAGTGGCAGTGTAGATCCCAACCTTCGGCCCGATTAGGCAGTAGTCGCCAATCGTCACCTTGCAGACATCCAGGATCGTCAGGTCAAAGTTGGCATAGAATTTTTCACCCAAATGGATGTTCTCCCCATAATCGCATTTGAAGTGTGGCTCCATCGTGACTTCGTCCGGACATGTGCCGAGGAGTTCCTGGAGAATCGCCCGATCAGGCTTCTCGTTGTAGCGCTGACAAATTTCCTGCGCCCGCGATCTTCCTTCAGTCAATTGGGTGTCGCTGGCATCGTAAAGATCTCCTCTGATCATCTTCTCCTTTTCGGTCATACTTTGAACGTGTCCCTCTTTAGGAGCTGGGAAAATCGAAAAACGTAAACTCAACAAAAAAACCATCTTTTCCCAAATCCCCCTTCTAGGAAAAATTCCAATATCGTTTGGCGATACCGTTAGCGACGATCACTCATATCCACATGGATTCGCGAAGGCGATAAGCGGTGGACTTGGGTGACTGCACGGCTCGATTGTTTCTGTTAAGGAGCAATTTCATCCACACGTAATCTGAACTGGCGTTGGCCTGCGGCAGTAGTGGGGGTCTTCTCGCGAATGGTAATGCTGGAAGTGCCGTCGCCGTTGTCGAGATTGCTCTGGATCGTGAATTCCGCATTCGCCTCGGTCCAGTCCGAAAGATCGTTTGCTGTTTCGATGCCGACGGCGAACCCGGCAACGCCCTGTCTCAAGCGGTAGGTCAACTCGGCGTAGATGTCTCCACCATTCTCGACCAGGGATATAGTGGGGAGCTTAAAGGAGGTGCCGTCACGCAAATCGGTTCCGAAGATGTGCTCCAGGAGGTTGTTGACGCCATCGAGATCGGCATCGGCAAGGGGCCCTGAGATGGTCGGGTCGAGGAGTTCGGTTGGGGTGAAATAAGCAGCTCGCCAGTCGAACGGGGGCGAAGAATCGACAACGCCCGGAGTGCCGCCTGGATTGCTGGAAGCCTGCCAGCTTGCAGGATCGCTCCCGTAGGTTGCGGGGAGGAGACGCTCCAGGGTGGTTCCGGTTCCGTCGGGTGAAGTGGGCCAGGGGCTGGCATCGTTGTAGTCCGCAATGTCGACCGCAGGAATGAGATCGGGTTCAGCGGGGAGCGGGTTTGCTTCAGGCAGTTTCAGGTCGACCTTTTCTCCACCGTTGGAGAAACGGCCGGCATAGGGGCCAAAGACGCCGACTGCTGCCGGTGGATTAAAGGTGGCACGGAATTCAGTGGGGTCGTTCTCGACCACGAGAACAATTTCTCCGGGATCGAGATCGGGTGCCCCGACGCTGAAGGTGTATCCGATGCCCTCGATCTGAACACCTGCCAATGGAATCGGGGTGCCGGAGATATTCTGGATTTCGACGAATTCGGCGCTGCCATCGAGTGGGTGATACATGATTTCGGTGATGACGAGAGGACCGACCCGGGGCGGATCGTTGACTGAGCCAAAGGAGTTCGCCTGGAGTGGCGGATAGGAGACCTCGCCGACCGAGTTGACGTGGCGGCCGAAGCTGAATCCCGCAGATCCATCTCCGAAGGTGAAGCCATGGACATAATCCGTTCGGTCACCGGTGGGGGTCGCGGAAACAAGGTAGATTTCCTCGCCTCCGGAACTGAGGCCGAAGCTGGGATCGATACCAGGGGTAGGGTTGAATTCGGACTCGTCAAATACGTGAAAGCCACCCGCAGGTACGATGGTGTTGTCTGGAACGCGGAATTTCCCGGACTGTCCCAGATCATCGGTCAACCACCATCCTCCGATGTCGACGGGAACGGGATTGGGATTAAAAATTTCGATGGAATCCATGGCGGGGAGAATGGCATTGGTCAGGGCCTCGTTGACGAAAATGTCGGGGACTTGAGCCGTAGTGGGTTCGCTGGTTCCGGGAGATCCGAGAAGACTGCGGCTGGCGGTCCAGCTGGCGCCGTTCGCAGGATCGGCGGAGTTGACGAGGATGAGAGATCGTCCATTGTCGGCCTGCCCCGGCCAGATTCCAGCCGAGGAGAAGGTGAATGACTGGATGATGGCGCCGCCGGCGTCCCGAAGTTCGAGGAGTTCCCCGTCGTTGTTGAGGGAGCCTTCAAACTCTCCGGCGATGAGGCTGTCTCGTCCGTTGCCGTAGACTTGCTGGAAAGCGGTGAGGTCGTTGACGACGAGAACTTTCCCGCCGGGAGCCAGAGAGGGGACGGAGCCTGAGGAAAAGTTAAAATCGATGCCATTGGTGAAGGAGACATCGGTGAGAGACACCCTGGTGCCGCTGAGATTCTCGAGTTCGATAAACTCGTAGGTGCTGTTATTGGTCAGGGCGTCACCGAGGTCATAGGGATCGAACATGATCTCGCGGATGGTGAGATTGGCGGAGCTCGCCGGCACCTCGTCCACCAGATATTCTGCCTTCAATGGTGCGCCCCAGCCTGTGCCGACAGGAACACCCGCTCCCGGGTTGCTTCCTCCACGGGGATCGGAGATGCGGGCGAACAGGCGTGCGGTTTCGTTCAGCGTGATCGGTCCGGTATACTGGATGCCGCCGGAAGTGCCCGGGTCAATTTGCTTCTCGCCTGCCACGAGCCGGGCCTGGACGAGGAAGTCACTGCTCGTGCTATTGCCGTTGAGGCCATGGATGGCGAGGATGTTCTGACCGGGCTGCAGGGCGTTGAGGAAGGTATCGGCCCCGAACTTCACAAAGGTGACCGCCACGCCGTCGTCGTGATTCTGGGTTGCGGTTGAATTCCACGCGGGGGAGCCGGGCGCGTTTCCAGAGGCAATCCGGGTGCCATTGAGGTAGGCGACGAAGCCGTCGTCATAGCGCATCTCCAGGCTCATGTAGTTGAAGGTGGCGAGATCGTCGGCATCAACATTGAAGGGGATGCGGACGTAGGCGCTGGTGTTGACCCCGGACATGACGGGATTGGGTGCCTCGAAGTTGATGTTGATGTAGGGCTCGTAGGTGGAAGCGTTGTCGAAGCCAACACCGTTGAGGCCGCTGATCCAGGTGGTGTCGTTGTAAGGTTCATTACCGCCGCGCCAGGTTGTGCCAATATTGCTGGTAGGAACGATGGCCTTGGCCGGAGTCGTGACGTCGACGAGAGTCTCGGTGCTGAGGATCGTGGTATTGCTGGTGAAGCGGGGATCCGTTCCGTTCAGAGTGTACCAGATGGTGCGGCCGTTGCTGAGGTCTCCGGAAAGTGTGAGGGGTGTTCCCGCCGCGAAGGTGCCATTGAGGAGGTTGGCTGTGGGCTCGGGAACGAACTGCCCGTCCATCCAGTTGAGGCGCGTCGTGAGCCAGTCCCGGAGGTGATTGACCTCTCCCGAGTATCCCCCGAAGCGGGGCTGATTGGAGAAGCGTTGAAAGTTACGGACCTGGGCCTGATTGAGCTCCGCAGCGTAATCGTCGACGATCTGCTGCACGTTGGCAGTCGTCCAGGACCCCTTGCGGAGTTCGAAGTAGCGGTCAATGTAAAGCTGCCAGAAATCCTCATTGTTGAAGAGTTCATTCCACCAGGGAAAGGTGAAGTAGGCGGTGCCCCCGGACCAGGACGTCGGGCTGTTGTCACGGCCATCTGTAGAATCCATGGAGCGATCGAAGTCCCAGATAGGTCCAAACTCCATTTTACCTGCGCGCGTTTTGTGGAAGTAGGTGCTCAGCCTCAGGGCATCGGCATTGAGAGCGAGGACGTTGTGCAAGTGGTGGTCCGCCCAGGCCAGGGGATCGATGTAGTCTTCGTAGTTGTTGCCGCTCAGCGAACTGTTCATGGCATTGAGGTAATCGCGGAGCCAGTTGGCCTGCTCCGTGGTAACGTCTTCCTCTTTCGGGTAGACCCAGCCGAGGGTTCTTCCGCCTGCGCTTAAGCCACCGTCACCGGGGTCGAGACGGTCGATTTTCATGATGTATCCGCCCTCAATTCCCGGCTCGCTGGTGACATTTTCGGGCAGCCGTTCCACATCAATGCGATCCTTGTCACGCGTGATCTTTTCCATGAAGGTGTAGACTCCATCGTAGTCGAATGAGCTACTTGTGCCGTAGCTCAGGTTACCGCCATTGGTGTTGAGAAAGAGCTCCACGAACCGTGTGCGAACCGCGTAGCGTCCTGATTGGTTGCTCAGGTTGTAAATCAAGGCGTTTCGCATCAGGGAAGGGTCGAACTGGGAGCGGGCATTGAGGATCCAGTCGGATTCCGCCGGCATTCCAAGGGGGGCGATGTCCTTGTTTCGATTATCCTCGTTCCAGGCCTCGATGCTGTAGGCTTTCTTCTCGAATCCCGCGGAAGAGGATCCCCGGGTCTTGTATCCGCCCCGGGTGCCCAGGGCATAAGGCTTGTTCAGGGTCGTGATTCCGGTGTTGGGATCGGGTTCGAAAATGGCGAAGAAAACATAAGCTTTGCCGTTGCTTGCGCTCGGACCACCACTGAATTTCTCCATGACTACGACCGGAATATCAGAGGTGAATGATGCGGCACTGGCAGCGAGCTCGATATATCCCTCCTCTATGACCGGACCGGGCGCGAGTCCGGTTTCATAGGCGCGGGCGCGAATAATCTGGGAGGAAGTGATGCTGATGGGCGATCCGGTGTAGAGGGTCGATGATGAGGTCGGCGTGTTCCCATTGGTGGTGTAACGCATCTGGGCGGTGGGGGAGGAGACGCTAAGGGCGAGAGACAGAGAGCCGGTAAAGCCGCGTCCGGGAATCGAGAAGGCCACCGCTTCCGCGGGCAGGCCCTGGTTGGTCCCGTTCGATGTGCCCGGAGTGGAGTTCTGAAAATAGTCGGCAGCTCCAAGACCTGGATTCGTGGCTGCGGTGGTGGCATCGAGTTGGGGCAGGATGAGAAGGTCGGAGCTGTCCAGCGTTCCGTTGAGTCCATGAATGGCGAGCACATTGCTTCCGGCTTCCACCAGATTAAGATTCGCGGAGATGTTGAAGTCAACAAAGACGACTGCGCTCCCATCCGGGTGATCGGTGGTGGCCAGCGAGTTCCACCGGGGGCTGACCGGGGCTTGGGCGGAGGCCACCAGCGTGCCGTTGAGATAGGCGGCAAAGCCGTCGTCGTACTTCATGCGAAGGGTGAGCGAGGTCAGGGCGGCAGGAGCATCGACGGTGAAGGGAATGCGGATGTAGACGCTGCCGTTGATGTCATCCATCTGGGACTGCACATCGGCATTGTTGCCGATGAGATTGCCATAATCGTAACCGACACCGGTATTGGCAGCAGACCAGGAGGAATCGTCGAACAGCTTGTCCCGCCAGGAGGTCCCGATATCCGAAGTCGGGACCAAAAGATTACAGATGGAGTTTTCCGGAACGATGGTAACGCTGGAGCCGCTCCCGGTTTGGGCCAGTCCGTAGGAAAAGTCGTCGAACTGCTCCGGGTAGTCTGTGTAGTCATGGGCGATGGTCTGACCGTCGGCTTCCACGAGAGCGAGGTAGCCACCGGCTTCCTTGCTGAGCTTGAAGTTGGTATGGAGTTCTCCGTCATCGCGATCCTTGTTTGAGGCGTAGACGATGAGTGATCCGCCCGAGGGCAGGTTGGTGCCGTCGGGAAGTTGCCACCTGTCGAGATCACCGGGATCATTGGTGAGAAACCAGCCGCTGATATCAACTGGAGCCGAATCGGGGTTGAAGATCTCCATCCAGTCGGATGATTCTCCATCCTCATCGTAGAGGGATTTGTCATTGGAGGCCATGAACTCGACAATGACGGGAGCGGCAAGAGAGTTCATTGCCGAGAGTGCGAAAATGGCGGCGGAAGCGAAGACGAGGGAGCAGGAGCGGATGAAGCCGGTGAGGGCCCATCCGCGGGAGAGCGGGGCATTCATGATTGGGAACGGAGTTCGGGACGGATGTGTGAGGTCGAAAAGAGACCCTAGATGACGTCACCTCAAGATCAACCCGTCAAATGCCGTATTTTCGCTGCAGCCTCGCTTTGTGGGGGCACTCTTGCAACTTTTACAAAGCAGCACGATAAGCGCGAACAGAGAACAACCTATCAGCGCTGTGCTTTTCCAAGAGAATACAGATAGCGCACCAAATCGTAGGGATTTGCTTTTGGGGTGGGGCGCTTGAAGTGGTGAACGCGCCTTCCCACGAACGAAATCCGGGAAACCGCGCGGTGGGTTTTAGGCGAGATTGCGAACTTCGTCCTCGAGTTCATGGGCGATGTCCCGCCAATCGTTTGTCGTGCCAGAGTGGGCAGAATAGGTCCGGGGCTTGCCGACTTCGAGATGCAGGGACCCTTTTGAGGGGAGCTTTTTGTGAGAGGGCCAGGCCTCGAAGGCCCCGCTGATATGGCAGGGGATGACGGGAATCCGGGTGCCGGCCACGAGCATGCCGATGCCGGGTTTGAAGCGGTTCATATGGCCACTGCGCGTCCGGGTGCCTTCCGGGAAGACCAGGAAGCATTCGTCACTGCTGGCAAGGTTTTGGCGGAGCCTTGTCAAGCTGTGGGAACCGGTTTTGTGGCGCCATAGTGGGCGTAAGTTGAGGAAACGCGATGAAAGCCAGGTTTGAAGCGGGTTCTTGAAAAAGGTGTCCCCGGCGGCAAGGGGAGAAAATCTGGAGCGGACTGCGCGGGGGATGGCGGCTCCAAGAAGCAGGGTATCCAGATGGGAACTGTGGTTGGCGACGATGACGGCTGGACCCTGGGTCGGAAAGTTCTCGGCGCCTTGAATGGAGAGCGCTTGGGTCAACATTACGCCACGGCGGATGAACGACCAGGTCAGGTGGTGAAGGCCGGCTTCCCAGCTTGGTGCACATCTGTCCGGGGGGATGACTCGTTCGATCCAAGTGGTGGATGAGGAATGGCTGACGTGGGGATGGATTGTTTTGATCATGGGAGTTGGGCGGTGAGATGGTGGAGAGGTTGGAAGGACTCGATCAGGCTCAAGGTCAGGGCGAAGACGGGTGCGGCAAAAATCAGGCTGTCACAGCGGTCGAGGATGCCTCCGTGGCCGGGTAGGGAATTGGAGAGATCCTTGAGGTGAAGATCCCGCTTGATAGAGGAAAGGATCAGGTCGCCTCCGGCCCCGGCCAGTGACAGCAGGATGCCGGTTGGAATGAGAATCAGAGGGGTTCCGAGGGCCTGTCCTTTGAAAAGAAAGAAGCCACTGAGTGACACGAAGGTGGTGGTGAGGATCATGGCCCCGAAGAGTCCACCACGGGTTTTACCGGGACTGGTGTGTGGACAAAGTGCGGTGCGGCCGAAAGTCTTTCCGGAAATGAAGGCGAAGACGTCGTTGAGTTCGATACTGAGAATGAACCAGAGCAGAATGGTGCCATTGAACTGACCGCCTCCCAGAAAGCCCAGATGGCCCGGCCAAAGTCCGCAGAGCATGAAGCCCAGATTGGTGAGTGCGATTCGTTTCAGGTAGCCCTCGGGCTGATCTTTCAAGAGCGAAGTCGCGGTTGTGAGGACGGCGACCAGCGGGGCGCTCAGCAGGAGGAGTCGGTGGTCATGTTTTAGAATTGCGATGGCGACGACAAGCAGACCTGTCATGGCTGATGCAAACAGGAGGCGGTCACCCGCAAGTCCGGCAGCACGGGAGAACTCGCGGTAGCAGACGTAACCCAGCAGCAGGATCGCGGCGGCGATACCTATCGGGCCAATGAGGATGGGAATCACGGTCGCCGGGATGATGATGGCCCAGGTGCGGATTCGAAGCATGAGTTCATGGTGCATCTTCGGCGAGGTGAGGCCACGCCGGTGAAGGAGGAAAGAGATTATCCAGCCGAGTGCGAGAGCGGTGACGGCCGTTGCCGTGATCCAGAGTTGGCGTGGGTCGATCGCGTCAATGATCGACGAGATAAAGTCATTGGGGGTCATGGTGGTCGTTGGGCAGGAGTTCGACGAAGGCGTGGCGAAGCCGGATGATCGTGGTAGCCAGGGTGCCAAGAGTGATGAGGGCAAGAGTTCCGCCGATAAGACCGATCTCTTGTCCCATGAACGGTGAGGGCCACCAACCCAATGGAAGCAAGGCAAGCAAACCCAGGGCCAGACAGAGAACGGTCATTCTGGCTGGCTTGGCCATGGGCCCGCTGAAGTCGGGAGAGGCTCCGGCGATTTGCACTTGCACTCGGATATAGGCGGTGGCGAGTGATCCGAGGGCGGCGGCCCATCCGAGGGTCGGGTGGCTGCCGATGGCATAGCCGGCTCCGATCAGGATCCCGATATCCGAGATGCGATCGGGGACTTCATTGTAGAGAAGTCCGACGCGGGAGGCACGTCCGGTTTCGACCGCGAGCACGCCGTCGAAAATATTACAGGCCCCCCGGAGGATCACGAGGAAGACTGAGCCAAGAAGGATGATGCGTTGGAGCAAGCTTCCGAATTCCAGTGCCGGAGTGAGTGCGAGGAGCGCGCCTGCGGAGACTCCGAAGATCATGCCGAGGACGGAGACCTGATTGGGAGTGACGCCGCTGGTGGTGAGTTTTTTCAGCAGCCAAGTCCAGCATCCAAGGTCCCGGAGGGCGAGGGGGCGACGGTTTTCAGTTTGTTGTTTAATCGTGATCATGATGTTTTTCCCATAAGGTAAATGCCGAAGAGCAGAAGGGTCATGCCGGCGAGGTTGACCGGACGGATTGGTGTGCCAAAGGCGGCCAGCGAGATTACGGCGGCGAAGATGAAGGTGGTCGCGTAGACCGGATAGAGGACGGTGAGGGCACCTCCTTTACGGAAGGCGGCGACAAAGAGGACCATTACTGCGGTGTAGCAGGCGACCCCGCCGAGCAGGCGCGGATTGGTCAGGTAGGCCGCGGGGGTATTTCCGCCTGCGCTGGCTCCGGTTTTGTAGAGGAAGGATCCGGTGGCCCCGCACAGGGAGGCGCCGAGAATCATAAGGATCGATAGGGGATGAGTGGTTTCGGTCATGATCTTCTACCTCCCAACTCCGGATTGACTCGCGGGGGTTACAGAAAACTTGCGCTGTCGTGATGGAAAAAGGTTCTTTGCTCCTCACGGACCGTTCTTCCTGATAGAGATATCAATCATGCCAACTAATTCATCGAATCCTGACAGCACGGGTGGAGGTGGATTCTTTCCCAATACGCGCTGGAGCATGGTGGTGGCAGCGCAGGAGTCGCCGGGTATCGAGCGGGGCGAAGCACTTGCGGAACTGTGTCGACTCTATTGGCGGCCGGTTTATCTCTTTGTCCGGCAGCGTGGGAATTCACCGGAGGAGACGGAGGACCTCACGCAGGAATTCTTTTACCGCCTGATCGATGGCGAACTCCTGCAGGGGGTCAGCGGGCCGGAGCGGGGGCGGCTGCGGTCGTTCATCTGCGTGGTCTTGAAGCGATTTCTGTCCGATGACTATCACCGACGGATGACTCAGAAACGTGGAGGTGGTCAGATCGTTGTGGACATCGACGGGCCTTCAGTGGAAGGACAGATCAAGGACGCTGGAAGTCATTCGGTGGATCCGGAACGGGCCTTCGACCGGCGGTGGGCACTGGACTTATTGGATGAAGCACGTCGCCGATTGATGGAAGACTATCAGCGTGCGGGGAAGTCCGGGCTTTTCGAGCGGTTTGAGCCCACGATCAGTCCTCAGGTCGAGCAGATCAGTCACGCGATTCTGGCTGATGAACTGGGCATGAGCGAGGGCGCGGTGAAGGTGGCGGTGCACCGATTCCGCCATCGTTATCGGGAGTGTTTAATCTCCGCGCTACGTGACACGCTGGCGAAGGATGAAGATCCCGAAGAGGAATTGCGTTATCTCTTGTCTCTGTTTTCGCGCGCTTAGCGGAATCATTAATCCTTCGTGGCGCTGGTGACGATGGGGATGTCCGCTTCAGGGAAGGGGTCCATGGTGGTCCAGTCGATGCCAAGTCTCACAAACTCGGCACGGACCGCCATTAGATCCCAGATAAATAGCCGACCGTCTCGACCCTGGGTGCTAATGAGGATGCCATCACGGCTGATGGTGAGAGGCCATTGTTTGTCGAAGTTCGGCTGGATGAGATCCTCCATCGGAGTAGTGCGTGGGTTGAGTACCTTGAGCAAATCCGTTTCATGGGAGATCGTGAAGGCGGTTCCACGTGGGCTGAAGACCATCCGGCCCGGGATGTTGGCCATCTTGTTGACGATCTTGAGCTCCTCGATTTCCTTCCAGTCATTCATGGGATTCCAGAAGTGGTAGGAGGATGCGTCGCCGGTCGCGAGTAGGACCAGGTCGTCTTCTAAGACAGGTGAGAAGGCGATGGTGGCGCCCTTGGCTCCGTCCAGATCTTTGATTTTTTTGCCATCGGGAAGGCTCCAGATCCGGACTCCCTCGCGCTCGTCGCTTGCCGTGGCAAGCCACCGGCTCTCGGAGTCGATGGCGAGTAAGGTTTCGGCATTGGTGTTTGGAAGATTTTTAAGAAGGGCGCCTTCGGTTCCGGCAAGCCAAACGCCCGTGTCACTGGTGATGACGAGCAGTGATTCGTCAGATGTGAGTGTGAGTTGTCCACAGTTTTTAAGGGTGGTGAAGACCTCCGGCGGGCCAAAGTGAATCTCCAACTGATCAGCCGCGTTCGGGCGCACCGAGCGCTTGCGCCGCCGAACGCCTTCAGTGCCGGCGATGTAGAGCCACGACGAAGAGAAGGCGAGCCCCTGGGGCGCGGTCACATCTTTGAAGCGGGTGAGTTCCATCCCGTTTCGGTTCCATAAGGTCACGCCATCGCTGCCAGCGGTTGCGAGGGCCAGGCTCAAGCGGTTTTCCTTGCCGAATTCGTCGATTTCTATTTGTAAGTCCCAGGCCGAGGCAATGATTCCCTCTCCACCGGCGTGTCCAACCGATCGGTGACAGACCTTCGAATGTTGGATGTCGAGAGCGTAGAGTTTCTGGTCCCAAGAGACCGGTCCGAGCTGTTTGTCGTCAGGAGAGAAAGAGAAATTTCCAGCAACTGTTTTGTTGGTGGAAAGAAGAGAACCGTGGCGACCGTCCCAGAGCCGGATCTGCCAATCTGCGCTCGCGCTGGCGAGCAGGCGTCCATCCTTGCTCCATGCAATTTGCTTGATGTCGGCGAAGTGGCCATCGAGGCCATCGAGTGAAATAGGATTGGATTTCGAAACGTCGGGGTTGTAGATGGAAAGAGCCCCGCCGGCAGCGCCCATAGCGAGGAGATGACCGGAAGGATTCCATGCAAGTCGGATGGCTTCCCACCCCGGATATTCGTCGATGATTTCGTGATCGTCAGAGCGGTAGTCAATGATGACCACACGTCCTCCATCAGGAACGCCCGAAGCCTTTTCAAGCCCAACAGCGATGTGGTCGGTTTTCGGGCGGAGGCTCAGTGAGCGGGGGCGCCCGGCAAGAGTTACGGGTTGTAAAACGGGTTGGCCAGTCCACTTGAGGAAGGAGATTTTGTTCAGCGAACCGATGGCGATGCCCTCATCGCCAGGAAGCAGGTCGAAGGCATGATCGCTGAGTGGCGTGGCCGGAATGACTGTTTCCCCAGTCTTCCACTCAATGACTTCCATCTGGCTTTCGGCAGAGGGACTGGTCGCGATGATGAGATAGACACTATCTTTCCCGCCAAAACTCAAGCGGCAGCCGTCTTCGAGCAGCAGACTGCTGGTGACTGTTTTGAGCGGTTGGTAGCCAGAGCGACCGAAAATTGAAATTCGGCCCTTATCCCTATCTTGAACCAATGCGCAGAACTTGTGCCCGGAGTCGAAGGCCATTGCGGCGAGAGTATTCTGGATGGCGACCCCGGTCTCTGTCTGCCGCATGTCGGAGCCAGCGAGGCAGGCGAGGGCCACATTGCGCTCATTGCGTAGGTCTTCGTCGGGACTAATCCTGGCGGCTTCTTGAATCTTACTGAGCGCCCTGTCCAGCCAGCCGGACTTACCGGAACCGCGCTCGGCTGCCTCGCTGGCATCTCGGAGGAGATCCTTGCGCTTCTGGATGAGCTTCTCAAGAGCGAGGCGTTGAACCTCGGCCTGCTCAGCCTTAAGATTGGTGGTTAATTGGCTCTCCTTGTTGAGGGCCATCGATGTTGCGATGATTCCTCCCACCAAGGCAATCACAGTGATCCCTGCGGTGAGGACGCCGACCCGGTTTCTGCGGACAAATTTGCTCACCCTGTAGCTTCGGCTTGGCGGTCCGGCTTGAACGGGAAGGCCTTTGAGATACCGGTCGACATCAGAAGCCAGGCCCTTTGCGGTGTCATAGCGTCGGGTCCTGTCTTTCTCGATGGCCTTCATGACAATCCAGTCGAGGTCACTCCGCAATCGCCTCTCCAGTCGGATGGATTCGGTCTGCCTTTTCCCGGCGATCTCGGTCCGCGGTCCTTCATTAAGAGCGGCGAAACCACTCGATGGCTTGAGCGGATCTTTTTCCCGGATCATGCGGCGCATGTCATCGAGGCCACTCGTGACGAGTTTCTTTCGGCTTAAGGGCACGCAGCCGGCCAGCAGTTCGTAGAGGACAACGCCGAGCGAATAGATATCGCTTCGGGTATCGACATCGATTGCATTGAGTCCGGTTTGCTCGGGGCTCATGTATTCCGGCGTGCCCACGATGCGGCCGAAAAGGGTGAAAAAAGTTTGCTCGGTGAGTTCAATATCGATGGCCTTGGCCACCCCAAAGTCGATGATCTTCGGACATGCCAGGCCATTTTCATCCATGTGGACGAGGATGTTGCTGGGCTTGAGGTCGCGATGGATCACTCCCTTTTGATGCGCGTGTTGGACGCCATTGCAGATGCGGGAGAAAAGCTCGAGCCGCTGGCGGATGGAAAGTTGGTTTTTGTCGCAGAAGGTGGTTAGAGGCAGGCCTTCGACGAGTTCCATGACGAAGAAAGGTCGCCCGAGTGCGGTTGTGCCGGCATCGTAAACCTTGGCGATATAGGGACTGTCTCTTATACACATCTGACGCTGCCGACGATCTACTCTGTGTAG
>OJIS01000441.1_pt1 | contig 13759 bp, 7 predicted proteins | sample 1595671 | NCBI WGS metagenome assembly OJIS01 (sample SAMN05416814, study PRJEB24817) | seawater metagenome | isolation source: Sea water | place: Canada:Atlantic | collected 2013-07 | reverse complement strand
CTACACAGAGTAGATCGTCGGCAGCGTCAGATGTGTATAAGAGACAGATCCAGGTCGATCCATCGTGGACTTCACTCTTCGGTGGCAAAAAGCGTTGGGAGCGACTTGAGGTCAGAAAGATTGAGGCCGAGATTTCAATTGAAATGATCCAGATGATTCTCGCCCGTTACGAGAAGCCGACGGCTGGTGCTTTGGTCGTTGCTGATGAAGGGGGGACCGGGCAAAAGCCAACACCACCAATAAGCACCGGGGAAGGAACAGAACCGGAGTTAGAAAAGGGCACAAATCACCCACCAGTCGCGAATCAAGAAGAGAAGCCAAGAGGGACACCGGGTGAAGCACTTGCGGAGAGTGTGCCGGTCGATGACTTCGAGGGCGTGATTGTTTTTTCCGACGCCCGGCTACGGCTATACTCGGAGAAGGTCCCCGAGCTTTCGATGACCATCGGTGATTTGAATGGAGAAGTCCCGGTCTGGGGTGCGGCAAGGGAAGGAGAAGTGGCAGTGGGACTTGTCCAGCTGGGTGAGAGATTCGCTGAGAGATCATTGACGATTCCGGTAAAGTGGGAGAATCGCTCTCTCGATGTGACAGCTCATCCCCTCAAAATCTTTGGTTTGGATGTGAGGCTCTCTGCGGCAATCTTACTGCACAGCGGGTTTCCGGTGGGTTTGCAGATTGAGCTCCCGGCACAGCAGGCCGATTTGAGTCCGATTTTTCTGGAGCGCGATTCACCCATAGAAGTAGCGAGCCTGAGGTCGCAGAATCTTCTCCAGGGGTATCTGGAATTTCCATCCAGCTTTCAGGGTCAGAGTACGACGGGATTTGAGAATTTGGTGCTTCATGATCTGACGGATGGAGGAGGAACGAGATTTAGTCGTGGTTTGTCCAAGATCAAGTTCTCTGCAGCTGGCCTTGTTGCGGAGGATATCAGGATAGTCGGAGATGATGATGCGGTATTGATGAATGGATTTGCGACGACTGGAGGCGAGATCGCGGCGACGGTGAGGATTGTAGCGAGTCCGGGGAGGGCCCAGTCCCATGAGCAAAGAGTGAAGAGGGGCGGGGCCGATCTATCTTTGGACTTTCAAAATTTGGTGACTCCGGATCGTGAATTCCGTGATGTTCGGATTGAAGCCCGGAGCGGGGTATTGATGATGGACCTGGGGGAACAACGATCGTGGGTTCCTTTTTTACCAGCCGCGAAGGCGATTTTGGGTCGCGAAAATACGGAACTGCCAAACTTACCATGAGAATTATAGCCGGGTCAGCCAAGGGGCATCATTTGAAAGTCCCACGTGAGGTGTCGCGGCCTACCACTGACCGCGTCAGGGAGTCGATTTTCGGGATCCTGTCTGCGGTGATTGATCAGGCGAAGGTGCTGGATTTGTTTGCGGGATCGGGCGCTCTTGGAATCGAGGCCCTGAGCAGGGGCGCTGTATCGTGTACCTTTGTGGAGCAGAATCGGGGTGCTTGCCGGGTGATCGAGGGGAATCTGAAAAAGACAAATCTCGCGAATGGCCGGGTGATCAATCGTGAGGTCGCAAAATTTCTTGAAGGCGAAAGAGGCGGCTATGATTTGATCTTTGCTGATCCCCCGTATGCGGATGGTCTGACTGATCCGGCTCGCGATTTGGTGGCACTTGAGGGCTGGGGGAAGTGGCTGGCCAAGGATGGGTTTTTAATTCTGGAACGTGAGGCGGTGGGAGAATTGCCCGAGCCACGTGGGCTTTCGTTACTCCAAAAGCGAGACTACGGACGGAGTCGGATCGCCATTTATCAATGTGATTCCTAAACGATGACCCGGAGAGTTTTTCTTTTATTTTGGAACCTGCTCTACCCGGGAGTGGTTGTGTTGGCGGCACCGTTTTGGATGCTCAAGATGTTCCGCCGGGATGGCTGGGGAAGCGGGCTTTTGGAGAGGATCGGTTGCTATCGCCGGGATGCGGAGTTTGAACGAACGGGAGGAGTTTACATTCATGCCGTCAGTGTGGGGGAGGTGCTTCTTGCCTTGAAATTGATCGCGAAGTGGAAGCTGGAGTCTGACGATCACTTTGTCTTGGTTCCAACGACCGCGACGGGGATGGCGGTGGCGCGTGAGAAGGCTTCAGCGGAGGTGCGGGTTGTTTATGCACCTCTTGATTTCGGGTTTCTGATTCGTCGGGCCATGACCCGTTTTGAGCCGAGAGTCGTCGTGATGGTGGAGTCGGAGCTTTGGCCGAATTTAATTCACCAAATTCATCGGATGGGGATTCCTCTGGGCTTGATGAATGCGCGGTTGTCGCCTCGGTCAGGGCGGCGGTTGATGAAGTTTCGTCGCTTGGTTTCGCCCTTTCTTGAGTTACTTGATCGGGTCGGAGTTCCGGAGAAGGAGGATCTGAAGCGGTGGCAGGATATTGGGGTGAGGACAGAAGCCACTGTCCTGACCGGGAATGTGAAATTTGACCCGGCGGGTGCGGCTTTGCCAAAGAAGCGGGACGAGTTTTCGGAGATGTTGAACCAGTTTCCTGCCAATCGGGTGGCGATGGCGATCTCGACTTTCGCAGGCGAGGAGAAGTATCTGGATGGTGCTTTTCGTGAGGCGGGATTGCAATCGGTGATTGTGCCGCGTCATGCCGAGAGGCGGGCCGAGGTCTCAGCGGCATTGGGTGATCGGGTGGTCTTGCGGAGTCAATTTCGGGCTCCGCAGGGGGATGAGACTTTTGTCATCGATAGCACGGGCGAGTTATGTGACTGGACCGCTCACGCAGGCGTTGTGGTGATTGGTAAGAGTTTCTTCGAGAAGGGTGGACAAAATCCATCCGAGGCCATCCTGGCCGGAGTGCCGGTGATCTGCGGTCCTTACATGGCGAATTTTGAACCGCTTGTGAGCGAGTTGAAGGCTGCGGGGGGGATTCTGATGGTGTCCACCCGCGAGGAGTTAGTCGCTGCTCTGACCGAGATTCCGGAAGGACAGGTTGAGGCTGCCCGAACGGTTCTCGAGAAACACAAGGGCGCGATGGTGCGAACAATCGCACTTTTCAGTGACAGCCTCCGGGTGACTACTTGAGGAGGCGTTCGTAGAGCGCCTGGTAGTCTTCGACGACCCGTTCGTCGGAGAAGTCTTCCTTCGACTCCTCCATGATGCGCTTAATTTGCGGGTTTTTGTGGCCTGGGGGAAGTTGGTAAAACTCCATGGCTTGGTCGATGGCCCAGCGGAATCCGGCAGCATTGAAGTCTTCGAAGAGAAATCCGTTGCCGACATTTTCGTGAATATTCAGATGAGTCACGGTATCCTTCAGGCCACCGGTGGCGTGCGCGATGGGGAGGGAACCGTAGCGGGCGCCGATCATCTGGGGAAGGCCGCAGGGCTCGAATGAGGAAGGCATCAGCACAAAGTCGGAGCCGCCATACCCGAGGTGGGACAGTGATTCCGAGAAGGGGTGAACGGCGACACGGTCGGCAAGCCCGTGATAGGCGACAATTCCCTGGAAGTGCTGTTGGTATGGGCCGTCGGCAATCATGACGATCTGGAGACCGAGATGGCTGTAGTCTTCAATGAGCTCGAAGAGGATGTCGGCGAGGAGGTTGCAGCCTTTTTGAACGGGGTCGAGTCGTGATGGCCAGAAGATGACGGGAGCCGAAGCGTCTTCCTTCAGGAGGAGGCGGCGTTGAAGATCACACTTGAGTTTGGGTTTGACGGTGTGGTGGCGTCGAGGGCCGTATTCCTCGGGGAGGTAGGAGTCGACCTGGGGGTTAAATGAGCGGTCCGGCGCATTCACAATGCCGGAGGCGGCTCCGGCTTCGCGTTTGTGATAGAGGAGATGGCTGAGGTGAGGCGGGATGGCAGAGTGATGACCCATTGCCACTTCATTGAGGAACGTAGGGCTGACCACATTGACGTGATCTGCGGCCATGATGCCACTTGCGAGCAAGTCGATGGGATTGGTCCAATAGGACTCGTCAAAACTTTGAGGGTAGTTGCCGAAGTAGAGTTCATCCCAGAAGTCGCCAGCGGGGATGCCGGTGTTTTCCAATTGGGCCAGAGTGGCTGTCTGGGTGTGGATGTTGTGAATGGTGAAAAGGGTGGGGATGCCGAGCTTTTTGGCTTCGGCGGGAATCAGCCCGGTCATCCAGTCGTTACAATGAATGATGTCCGGTTTAACCCTGGGGATGATGTGGTTGATGAGATCTCGCTGGAAGGCGAGAGCAGACATGAGGAGGTCTTCCTTGCAGGCCTGGTAAACACCACCGCGGCGATAGAATTTACAATCCTCGGCGAGGTGAATGCGGTCGCCAACCGAGATGCGGGTGCGTTTTCCGGGGTGGGTGGCTTCTTCGCCACCTTGGAAAAGACTGCGGTAATGAGGGATAGCGAGGTGAATGTCCTTTTCGGCCGAGCTGAGTCCGTGGACGAGGAGAGCAGAGACATCGGCGAGGCCTCCAGCCTTGGCGCGCAGCCTTTCGGCATCGTCGGAAAGCTTCTTGGAGACGTAGGATATTTCAGGGGTAATGAAGAGAATGCGAGGTCCGGGATCCGGGGCGCTTTTCTTGCTCGTTTTCTTGGCCATGGAGGGAATGAGGGTCTGTTGGGGAGTCTGTGTCTACGGTTGAGGTGGCCGATGTTGGGGCGGTCATTGATAGCCTCTTAAAAATTATCAACTGTTTTCTAAAGGCTGATCTATTTTTTATCTTTCTTTGGAGGCTGTCTGAGCGGCGCGACTCGCTTCACAAAATTCAAGAGCAGAGGGTGTGCCGGATTTGTCATTTGGTGGCCATAGCCATCGAGCTCCATTAATGCTACGTCTTGATGACCGGTTACTTTTAGCATGCGGTAGAAGTAGGCGTTTTCCTCATAGCGTCCCAAGAGTTCCTTTTCACGGTCTCCCGTGATGAGGAGGATAGGAGGGGCATCAGGTCGAACGTGATAGAGCGGGGCGAGTTCATCGACGACGGGGCGTTTGGCTTCCAGGCCTCTTTCCTTCCGGGCCGTGAAGTGGGTGATGGTGTGACCGCTGTATGGAATGAGACCGGCAATCTGTCCTGGATCGGCTTGATGGCGTTTCAGCCATTTTGAATCAAGACCCACCATGCTGGTGAGATATCCTCCGGCGGAGTGACCGCTGATGAAAATTCGCTTTGGGTCTCCTCCGTATGTTTCGATGTTCTTTAAAACCCAAGCGATGGAGGCTGCGGCATCGTCGAGACAATCGATGACCTTAACCTTGGGGCTGAGCCGATAGTTCACGGCGACGATCGCGTGTCCCTTGTTTTGAAGTCCTTTCGGGAAGTTTTTGTTTCCCGAGGTGAGCCCTCCGCCATGGAACCAGACGATCGTGGAGAAGTTTGAAGAATCGGCCGGGTAATAGAGGTCCAACCGGCATCGTTCACGTTGATATTCGGAGAGGGAGGAATCGTCCTTGCGGTAAAGAAAGTCTTTCTTCACCAGATAGGTTTCGTCCGCGAATAAAAGATGAAGGCTACCAAGAAAAAGACACATCATCAGCCGCATTGCATGACGATGACAGACAATGGAGTGGTGTGCGAGGGTGATTTCACGCTGGAGTTCCTGATTGTCGGGTGTTTGCGTCAAGCTGAGTAGCGGCTCACCCTCCAAAGGGTGGATCGGAATTTGTGTTACAATTTCCCCTATGGTCCGGTGACCCGGACGCGATAGAAATCGGATGTTTCTGAAGTGGTGTCGATCGAGCGACTGACGGGACCGCTCGCGATGACGGAATCGTGGAGATTCCAAACCCCATCCAAAGTCGAGGAGGACTCAACGACATAGGTTTTTCCAGCCACAGAAGTCCAAGTGATTTCGATTTCTTGTGGGATGAGGGTGTGGCTCACGCTGAGGATGCGGAAGAAGTCACTGCCATCGAGTGGATTGGTTCCGGCAACGAGTTCAGCGGCGTCCGAGGGGCCATCGCCATCGGTGTCGAAGAGGTTGGGATCGGTGCCAAGGGCATCTTCACGAATATTACTGAGCCCGTCACCATCATCGTCGGTGGCAACTGCGAGGCCGGGGCTGCCATCGGTGAAGGTAGAAGCGCGCCAATTGAGGGGGTCATTGTAGTCCCCCTGGGGATCGATGACTTCCAAAGAGGGGCCGTCCCCGTCTGCCGCGAGCGGCCACGGAGCGGTGTCATCGTAGGTGAAGTCGTGGATGTTATTGAGGGCGGGATCTCGGAGTTCGATTTTCTCCCCTCCATTCGAGAGGACACCGGAAGTCCATTTGCCGACGATGATGGGGGTGTTTCCGTAGCGTGCGCGGAAGGCTGATTCATCGGCGACAAGGACGGCGTATTGTCCCGGGGTGAGGGTGACATTGGCAAAGGTGAAGGCTGCGAATGGCTGGGTGTCGTTGAATGACACGCCACTGAGATTCAGGGGAGCGGAGCCGGTATTTTGGATCTCGATGAACTCGGTTTCGCTTCCGCCGAGAGGATTATACATGATCTCGGTGATCCGAAGGAAATCGAGAGTCGGGCTTGAGATGCCCGGGTCGACAAGGAGGGTGTCATCAAATTCCACCCGGAATCCTTGTGGGGAATCAGTGGAGGCAAAGAGCCCGACGCGGGAAGTGGTGGCGGCTCCAGTTCCAGCCCCAAGGTTGGCCCAGACCCCCGACTCGGTTTGGTATTGAAAGAGGATGCCGGAGTCCGTTTTGAAAATACGAACGACGGCCACCTTCTCGGTCCAGGTGATTGAGGTCAGGGTGGTGACTCCGGAGCTATTAATACGTTTGAGGCGCAAGAAGTCCCCGTCTTCCATTCCCACCGTGTAGCGAACAGGGGCGGAACTTTGGACGGCATCAACGATGATGCCCGTGTAGAAATCACCTTGTTGAACAGAAGTTAGGGTAAGTTCCGCCGCGAATGACCAGTCGCCCGACGGGGTGACGCGCCAGAGGGCCGGATAGGTGGGCGAGTTGAAGATGAGGGGCTTGGCTGGTTCGGTCTCAAGTTTTAGAGCGAGACGATTCGGGGTCTCGTCGAAGCTGTAAGAAGCCGACGGGGTCGTGCCGTCACGAAGCACGAGGTTCTCCGGAGTCCAGTTGGGGCGGAGAATGCCCTCGTTGAAGGGATCCCATCCCGTATTGGCATAGGCGACGATTTCGCGCGTCACTTCGGTTTCCTCTCCGTCGCCATCGGTGACAGTGAGAGTGAGCGGGTAGTGTCCGGGCTTGGTGAATGACACGGCTGCGCTCTCGGGAGTGGGCATTGTCAGGACGGTGGTTCCCGAGAGTTCCCAGAGATAGGTGAGGCCGGTGCCTTCCGGGTCGTAGCTCCCGCTGGCTTCGATCTGGAAGGTTGAGTTGATTGGGATGTAAAAGGATCCGGGGTTGGCATCAAGGATGACGACAGGAGAGGCGTTGCCGGTTTTGGTGACGGTGTAGGTCTCGGTGCCGACGACGAGGCCGGTCCGATCGAGAGCCTGGACTTCGATGCTATTGGTGCCTTGTCGAAGCTGGAGACCTGCGAGTGTCCAACCGGTGGTGCTGTTGAATTGGTAACGAGCCTCGGGGTGGTCAATCGCTCGGATGGAGAAGGCATCGGCCCCGCTGGTGCCTTGCAGAGAGATGGTATTCGCAGAGGTGGTTAGGGAGGAGCCATTGCCGGTGGTGACATTGAAGGGGGTGTTCAAGGCGCTGCCCATGGTCGAGTTCGCAGTGGCAAGGCGGGCGGCATTCCAGGAATCGTAGGTCGATTGATTACTCGAGTAGGAGTTTGAGGCGTCTTCCTCACACTGGAACCAGGCGTCAAGGCGGGGAGAGCCTGCGGTGTATTTATCGACCATTTCCCGGAGGTAGTGGTTCACCCGCTGCTGGACATAGGGCTTGTAGAAGAAATTTCGTACTCCGGCCAGGTTGCCGATGAAAGGAGCGTTGGCACTGCCAAAGGTGAGGTCGGAATCCCACTGAACGAGCATCCACTTTCCGTCGGTGACCCGGCGAAGGAAGTAGCCGTTTTTACCACGATTACGGGTGAGGGTGTCCCAGTCATCGCACCATCCCCGGACGACGGCATTTGCAGCCATGAGGTCGATGTCCGCGGTCCGTTCGATTTCCTCCCGGGTGAAGGAATTCGTGCCGACCATGCTGGTCCAGCCGATGAAAGAGGAGTAGTCGTGTTCCGTCTCGCGGGAGCGCTTGATCCACTCGGAGGAGTAGCGTTCGGCCTCATTGGTGTTCTTGTATTCCCAGGTGGCGTTGCGGTTTGAACGGCCCCAGTTGTCATCGAACCACCATTCGTCGTCGATGCGATAGAGTTCACCTTTGTTTCCGTCTTCCCAGTTTCTTCTGAGGAAGTCGTTCGCATTGGGTTCAACATCTTCACGAAGTGAGGCATTGCCTCCATTGATAATGACCCGCACAAATTCGTTTTCATTGGCAGCGTGTCCGAAGAGGTAGAGCCAGTACCGGATGATGCGGTTGTGGTAGGCGCGGCCGCCTCCGGCATCATTGTCTACGGCCCGTTTGGTGTAGCCGCGGAAGTTGCGATCGCCGGGGGATTTCCACTTCATCCGTGAGAAGTCGCTATTGCTGGAGCGGGTCCAGGGGCTGCCGCTTTTACGCATTTCGCAGTTGTAGATGATATCGCGATCATCACTGATGAAGGTGGTGTTAAAGTATTGATTGGAGAGGCGGGGGAAGTTGTAGTCGAAGGTTGCTGATTCTCCCGTGCCTGAGGATGCCAATTGGTCACGTGCTGAGATGATGAAGCGCTGGCTCCGAAGATCGGTGGCGTGGTTGGTGTTGTCGACCACCCACATGGCGGGCTTCCCGGGGGCAAGCCGCGGCTGGGTGGAGGTGCCGCCGGCGGAGGTGGCTTCGACGTAAAATTGCACGATGGCATTGTCGCTTTGATAATTGGTGACGGTGGCCGAGTAGACTCCGTCGCTTGCGACTTCATCTCCTCCGGTAATACCGTCATCGAACATGGGGGAGCTGCTCCAGGCACCATTGGCGGTTTGGGTGTCGAGGCGATGGCGCAAGGTGACCGTGCCTGCGCCGGAAGCCCGCGCGGTGACGCGTACGGGATCACCCGTAGTAGGAACGGCCGGGCTGTGAATCAGGCCGGAGATGGTGGGAGCAACCGAGCCGAGGGATGCGGAATTGGAAGCGCCGGGCGTTCCGAGATTTTTTGGAATGGGGAGATAGACGGTGCCGCCGAAGGAGCGGTCCCAGGTCAGGGCATTGAGGGTGGCTTTTCCGGAGATCCAGCGGGCCTGGAAAGTGAAAGTGAGGGTGTCGTTGTCCTGAATGTCGATGACGTCGATCTCGCAGCGGTTGGCTTTGACGTCGCCGTGTCCGGTGGAGATGAGGTGGAACTCACCGTTGGTGATGGTGCTGCCGTGGTGGGTTCCTTGGCAAAGCCAGCCATCATCGGCCCTCCCGCCGGTAGCAAGAGTGACACCACTTCCGGGGAGAATATTGCCTCCGCCATTGCGGGAGAGGGAAAGATTCCTCATCGCAAGGTGGGAATCTCCAACGGCCTGGAGATGAAGTTCCTTGTAGTCTGAGGCCGATCCACGGGAGTTGTTTTGGAGGTAGGCTTCGGAGATTGTGTAAGTTTGAAAGGATGACTTGGTTGATTCATCCGAAGCGGCCCAGGCACTTGCCTTGGAATTGTCCATGTCCGGGTGGCGGAGTTCAAGACTGCTGCCGAGACCGCCGGCAAGCTCGGGCCAGTTGCCGCCGGTGTGGTAATGGACTTCGTCGGCGATGTTTCCCCAGGAATCCACGAGTTGCAGGAGTTCTCCGCTGTTGGAAAGTTGGCCGGTGTATTGTCCGATGAGGTTGGGATAGCTGGTGAAGTTTTCATTGGCCGCAATGACGAGATATTGCCCGGCACCTAGAATCGTTCCTCCGGGGAAGGTGAAATCGACTCCGCTGGAAAAATCCCAACCTGACAGATCAACGGGAAATTGTGACTTGTTAAAGAGTTCGATAAATTCGCCGTCGCGGTGCTCGCTGGGAGGGTCAACCATGAGTTCGCTAAAGACGATGGAGGTCTCGCGGTCGGGTGAGTTGGCAGCGCCCTGGGAGCTGGTGCTGGTGACGTAGAAGTTGCCGGAGCCATCCGGGTAAGCGGCGGAGAAATTCCGGGGGGCTTTCCTGGGAATAGCGACGGCATCAAGGATGGTGTTGGTGCCGTTGATGAGGAAGAGAGTGAGGTCATCACCGGCGGGAAAGGAGTGGTCGAGGGTTAGGAAACCGGAGGGAGAAATGCTACCGCTTAGAGCGACTTTGTCAGAGAAATCCGGTGAGCTGGCGAGAAAGAGACCGGTGGAATCCAGCGTTGCGGGGGAGGGGTTGAAGAGCTCGATCCAGATGGAGTCACCGTTTTGGTCGAAGGCCGCTTCGTTGATTTTGAGACTGAAATCAGCGGAGCTGCTGGCATTGGGTGCGTTTGAGCTGGGCTGGGAAAAGAGGAACCATGAGGACGAACCGTCTCCTTTGCGGCCGAGGGAACGGCCGTCGAGCGGGACGAGGGCATCGATGGCATTGGCGATGGTGGTGCCATCGGGTTCCGTGAGATAGACCACGGTGTTTCCGCCGGTGGCGAGACCGGCGGTGCCGTAGTCGATCGAGATGAATCCGGAGGCAGGGACGGTGAAGCCGGAGGGGATTTGGTATTGGGTGAGGCTGCCTGGCGAGTCGCTGAGGAACCAACCGGTGAGATCGATGGCGCTGCCACCGGGGTTGAAGATCTCGATGAAGCCATCGCCTGCGGGGAGGACTTCATTGATGAGGAGGCTGGGGTTGGTTGGGGCGGCGATGCTCAGGCGGGCGCCGAAGACACAGTCGGAGCTGCCGTCGTTGGTCTGGTGAACTTCGGCGCAAATGACGTTGACGCCGTTGACGAGGGCCGAGCCGTTGTTGGTTGCTACGGCCAATTCTTCGGTGGCGTTGCCAACGGTGCGGGAGGCGGTGGTTTTCCAACCGGCGTTGGCTGAGGTGCCCACTCCTCCGATCGGGGTGCCATTGAGGTAGAAATAGACGCCATCGTCGGTGATGGAATCGAGAGTGACATTCGCGCCGGTACCGGGGCCATTGTAGGTGAACTCTTTTCGAAAGTAGTAGGTGATGTGGTTGGCCTGGTTGGTGCTATCGAGGAGTGGGGTTTGAAGACCGGGTGAGGGGAGGGCTGAGTTCTCAAATCCATAGAGGCCGCCGTTGTTTCCGGCATCGCCTTCCTGGGTCCAGCCCGCGTCGCCGAAGGTGTAGCCGGTGTCCTTCCAGCTTGTTCCGAGGTCGAGATTCTGGTCATTGAAGCTCCAAGCGTCACCGTAGTTCACGAACGGAAGTCCGGTAGAGAGGTTGATCTCGGGATTTGGGAAGGGTTCTTCGACGCTGAGGGGCGTGGAGAATCCGGGCGTAGGCGGGGCGGAGGTCCAAACGCGGTAGTCATCAATGGCGAAACTATTGTTGATGAGGGTGAGGCTGTGGCCTGCTCCATCGGCATGGAGGGGCCAGGGCTTCCGGTCATCGTATGCGAGAGTGCAACGAGTGGTGCCATTTTTGTCCTGCAGGGTGATGCGTTCGCCGCTGTTGGCAAGCTGGTCGGTCCAGGGGCCGAAGACCCGAATGGTGGTGGGGACATTGTAGGTGGCCCGGAAGGTGGTGGGATCGGTGTCACAAAAAATGATGCGCTCGAAGGCCTTGAGGAAGGTGTTGAGAGGATCGCCTTCGCTGAAATCGGGGAGGGTCAGGGAGACTCCATCGGCCAGTTCCCAGAGAGCGATGTCGAAGGGAGTGGCGGTGAGGTTCTGCACCTCGATGAATTCGTGTCCACCGGCGGGCGGGTGATACATGACTTCACTGAAGACGATTTGCTCGGCTTGAGATGTTCTGATGAGAGTGGCGAGGAGGAAGAGTGAGTGCCTGAGGAACTTCATGGATGTCGAGTGTGTCCCCAGATCGTTTCGAAACGAGAGGGTTCGGCGATTGTTCATAATCACAGGTTATTTCAAGGGTGAAGGGGGGGGGGAGGCCAAAATACAAATACTCACTTGAACCTTGCTCGTTTTCTGACAAACTTCGATCACCTTAATATTAAAGATGATGCGAGTAATTAAATTTCTGATCCTTGGTGTTGCAGTTTCCGCCCTTAGCAGCTGCCAGACCTTCCAAGGCCTTGGTCGCGACGTTCAGAATGCCGGCAACGGTCTTGAGAAAGCGGCGACACGCTAGACCGCCTACGAGCGAGAAAGTGTTTTCTGATAAAAGTCGACCAATGCGGCGGCTTCGCGCTGAACCGTGTAGTTTTCTTCCACTTCCTGCCGACCGGCGACGCCCATTTCGGCGAGGTTGGCTTTAAGGAGTTTGGCGAGGGCTTTTTCGGTTGCCACACAATCACCGCAGGGGACGGTGAGCCCATGTGAATCTTCGGTGATGATGTCCTGCCAGGCTCCGGCGTGGGATGCGAGGACGGCGCAGCCGCTGGCCATCGCTTCCAGGACGGTGAGGCCAAAGCCTTCGTTGCGAGAAAGTGCGGCCACGAGTGACATGCCCTGGAAGAGTCCTGGAAGTTCGGAGCCAGGTCTTTTTCCCTGGAAGATGATCCGCTTCGAGAGCCCGGCATTATCGATCTTGGTTTGGAGCTGTTTTTGGTAGTCCCGGAATTTCGGGGTGGTTTCTCCGACGATGACAATGGTGGGTGCCGGGTCTTTTTTAAGGAGGGGAATGGCGGCTTCGACAAGGAGGTCGATGCCTTTGGAGGGGCGGACCCGCCCGAAGATACCGATGCCGTAGTCGCCGGGAAATCCAAGATTCTGCCAGGCCGTTTTCTTGTCGGAAGGTGGCTGGTAGCGCTCCAGATCGATCCCGTGAGGGATGATGACGTCGGCGGGCGTTTTGAGGTAGGAATTAGCCGCCGAGCAGGTGGTGACGATGCCGTCCATCTTGCTCATGAGCCAGCGGGTGAAGCGCGAGTGGTGCCGCTGGGCGGTGGAGGTGAAGATGATTTTGATATTGGCGCCGAGCTTGCGAGCGGCGAGAGCCTGAATCATTTCGTCATTCCGGCGAGCGTGGAAGATGCGGGTTTGATCGCTGAGGGCGACGAGTTCGCGAAAGGTGATGATGGGGGTGTTTTCGTTGAGGTGGTGCTTGCCCAATACGACGAGGGGCATGAGTTTTTGCACTTCGGGGAGGGTTTGGAGCATGGTCGAAGTGACGCCGGAAAAGCGCTTGTTCGAGTTGCCAAGGATGAGGCGGGGAGGGTCCATCTAGTCGATTTCGGTGGGGTCGTTGGCGCGCGGGGCGAGGCAGAGTCCGATGGTGCCGATCAGAAGGAGGTAGCTGGCGAGAAGCTCGAGGTAAGCCTCTACCGTGAGTGGAACGTCCGGGTGGTAGTTCTCGCCGAGGGAGGCTTTCCAGAGAAGGGAGGAGCCAAGAAAGCGGGCGAGGACAAAGATGAGCATGAAGGCCGAGGCGAAGAATCCGGCGGCGGGGCGTGAGACGAATTCGCCGATGAACTGGCCAAGATGGCGTCTGTTGTTTACGAATTTGAAGAGGGCGAAGATGCCCAATGGGATGAAGAACCATTCCACGGCAAAATGAGTGGTGCGCTCGATCAGGGTATCACTTTCGCCCAAGGCGGCCGCGAGGGAGATGGCTCCCATGATTTGGTAAAAGGGTCCGACCTCGCCGGCAGGGCGGGCCGCTCCAAACCAAAAGGCGGAAGTGGTGAGAAGGAGGACGAGTTGAAGGGCTTCGACCTGTCTCTTATACACATCTGACGTTGCCGACGATCTACTCTGTGTAGATCTCGGT
>OJIS01000439.1_pt1 | contig 13776 bp, 8 predicted proteins | sample 1595671 | NCBI WGS metagenome assembly OJIS01 (sample SAMN05416814, study PRJEB24817) | seawater metagenome | isolation source: Sea water | place: Canada:Atlantic | collected 2013-07 | reverse complement strand
GAGATCAGCCTCGGTCTCGTGGGCTCGGAGATGTGTATAAGAGACAGCGGCAATCGTACAAGCGACGAAGGACCCCCAAATATTTTACGCCCGCAGCACAAATCAGGGACTGTTTAAAACCGGAGATCATGGAGAAGGCTGGAGTACGATGAACTCCGGACTTACAGATCCCGATGCCATGGCGGTGCGCTCGGTGGCGGTTCACCCCGGGAACAGTTCCATCGTTCTCCGCGCCGGCGGCAGCGTCGTAAACGGAAAATTGCAGAGCGGTCTCTGGCGAAGTGAAGATGGCGGAGATTCCTGGAAGCTCATGACGCGCGAGATCGACTTCGATGGCAGCGGCCCCACCACCCTCTTCGGCGAGGTCATGATGTTCTGCCCCCATGATCCCAACATCGTGGTGGCCGGGGGAGAAACCAAAGGCCTCTTCATCAGTCGGGATGCCGGAAAAACGTGGACCCATAGTGCACTCGCCGGAGAGCGGATCACGAGTATGGCCTTCAGTCCGAAGCCCGACAAAAACTCCAAAGCGCCCACCCTGGTCGTGGGCACCTTTGACGACAGCGAGTTAAAAGCACTCGGCCTCGGCAATCCGGCAACACCCGTCGAAGCACCCGGACGAATCTATTGGTTCACCCTCACCACCGGTGAAAAACAGATCAAGCAAAGCATCGCCGCCGAACTGGAAGACTTCGGCATCACCAACATGGTTTTCGACACCGAGAGGAATTTCGTCAACCTGGCCACCACCCGGGGCGTTTTCTACACGTGGGTCCACGGCGCGATGCATGCCAGGCGGAAACTCGGAACATCGAGCGACCGATTATTCACCGCCATTGGAGCCCGACCCTTTGACAAATGGAGCAAGCTCACCTGCGCCGCACCTTTCTCGAGCGATGAACAAACCCCGATCTACTTCACCAAAGAGCGAAGCCGCAACTGGTCCCTCCTTTCCGGGACCAGCGAAAAGGAAGGGTTCACCTTGAACGCGGGCATCTCATGCCTGCTGCCCGACTCGAGGGATAACAACAGACTGTATCTCTGCAATCGCCACGGAATCATAAAAACCACAGACAATGGCAAGTCCTACAAGCTTGTCTTGAAGACGACGCCCTAGGGCTTCAGCCAACGGTCAAGAAACTCAAAGGTCCCCACCCCGTTGATCTTATGCGGCCCAACGAACCACTCGATTTCCGCGCGTTCCCCAATCCCCAGTTTCGCAGCATACAGATGGCGCACTTTGGCAAATTCAAGTGCCACGCGCTCGTCCGGTGCCACGCCGTCGAAGTGGCCGCGCTCGACCATGAAGGGACGCGGCGCAATCAAGGCCGCCATCTCCGAGTAGTTGAAGGTGCTGCCGAGATCGAACTCAAAGATTTCATACTCGCTCTTGTTCGAGTAACTATACGGGCTGCGTGTCGAGGCGTTCTTCCACACCCAGTCGTTGAAATCTGCACTGCAAATTGACAGGCAATAGTTGTCCACCAGCGGCGGAATGCGCATCGCTGATTTCCCGCCGTATGACAGGCCGTAAAAGCCAATGCGTTCGGCATCGACAAACTCAAGCCCGCCCAGCCAGTCGGTAATTTGCTGGTGCTGCGGAACCATGAGCGAGAAGAGCGTACGCCCAATCGAGTTGGCCTTGAACTGGAGCGTGCGAAACCGATCCTCGAAAATGTAGAGGTTCTGTGGCGCGAAGGTGACATAACCGCGCTCCGCCAATCTCGTCGCGAAAGCCCCGTAATAGTGCGCATCTTTCTCGCCAATCGTTGATTGAGGACGCCCCTCGAGACCGTGCTGGCAAACCACGCAGGGGCGCGACTCTCCGGCCTTGAGATCCTTCGGCACGATCAGGATTCCATAGGCGAAAAAACTCGCGTCTTCGAAAACGTCGAGGACCACCTCGTAAGCCCGCACCTTCTCATTGATCTCAATCTCCCGGGAGCGCGGATTGGCCGGGAGTAGCTCATCATCGAATCGCCCGATGACCTTCTCGGAAAAGTAATCGCGGTAGAACTTTTGCGATTCCGCAAAAGCCTGCGGCGAATCAGTCTTCAGCTTCGCCATGAATTTCTGGCGCACATACGGGCTCTCGACCAGCAGCTGCTGGTTGTGGCGGTCGAGCTCGTGCAACTGCCGTGCATGGCGCGCTTCCTGGTCCAATTCGCGCACGATCTTCAAGGGCGATGTCTCCGGGTCAGCCTCCTGATCTCCTGTCGAAAGGAGACGCCCGGGCTTGCCGCGCGATTTCTTGGGTTCGATGAAAACCTTTGGAGCGGGCGGTTGCACCAGATTCTTCAACTCCCGTGGGGCAATCATCCGCTCCAGGGAAGCGCGGTCGAATTGATTGAGTAGCCCGAAGACGTTGCGTTCCGCCGGCTCCTGCCACAGATCGGCCCCTGGACCAGAGTAGCCGCTCACGATCACCTTCGGGATCCGCTCGTCAATCGCGCCCGCGAACAGCGCCAGCATCCCTCCCTCGCCATGCCCGTGCACTCCTACCAGATCGGGACCCAAGCGATCGACCAAGGCCAAGATTTTCTGAATCTCGTAGCCGATGAGATGACGCCCCAACTCGAAGGCCGGGCGGTAGATAGCCTCGCGGTTCGACAGCGTGTGCGATCCCGCGCTGCGATTGATCAGCATGGGAACAAAAACATTCAACCCACTCGCGGCGTAAGTACGGGCCGTCTGATATTTCATCGGAAGTTTCCCGTGGGACCCAGCCATTACCTCCGGAGTCTGGTCCGCATCCGGGATCACAATCATCGTCTTTGTCGCTCCCGGCGAACTCAGCCACAGGCCCTCGCCATGGACATCCCCAAAGGCCTGCCAACGGACTTCACTGACGATAAAATTTTCGCCCTCCGCCACCTTTCCCAGAACTTCGAAGCGAGGCTTGGTTGCCACGCGCTCGTCCACCACCCCCAGGATCCGCGCCAGCTCGGCACGATCCGGATTCTCTGCTTTGCCGGCCGCCATCGTCTCCTCAATCTTCTTCAGCAGGAAGGCATCCGCCGAATCGATGAGTCGCGAGGCGATGTCGCCTTCCCAATCGAGCGGCCGTGTCCCCGCCAGCGGCCCGGCGAATCCGGAATGCGCGAGTAAAAGCAGGGTGCCCAGCAGATAGCAGAATTCTTTCATAAGACCCATCCTAGCGGGTGGGTTCCACCCATGGAATAACGAATCGCCTTCCCCACCAGGACCAGTTCACGCCGGTGGAATCAAAGCTGATTCCAGTTGAGATGCTCCAATCCGTGACCCCCACCCTGCGCATGGCGGCCCGGCAGATAGTACTTTCGGCCCGGGGCGTGCATGCATTAGATTGGACTGTCATGCTTTCCCGATCCCGTCTCCCGATTCTGTTTCTAGTCTTGTTCGGGGGCTGGCTGCGCGCCGAACCGCTGCGGGTCGGGCAGGGGGACAGCATTGTCATCCTCGGCAACACCTTTGCTGAGCGGATGCAGCTGTTCGGATATTTCGAAACGTTCCTGCACAGTCGTTTTCCGGATCACCGCTTACGTGTGCGCAACATGGGGTGGTCGGCCGATGAGGTGCACAAGCGCATCCGTCCCCAAGGGTTCCCCGAGCTTTTCACCGAGCTGGAGGCCCATCGTGCCGATCTCCTGTTCCTCTGTTTCGGCTTCAACGAATCGTTTCAGGGGGCGACGGGACTCGATCACTACAAGGTCGAGCTGGGGAACTTTCTGAAAGAGCTGCAGGGACAAAAGTTCAACGGAGAATCCGCGCCGCGCATCGTGTTGGTCTCCCCGATCCCGTTTGAGGATCTCGGTGATGGATCGTCAAATGGCGTTGAGGAAAACCGTCGGATCCAGCGATACTCCGAGGCCTCCGGAAGGGTGGCAAGGGAACACGGAGTACGTTTTCTCGACCTTTTTGCTCCGGTGCTCGAGCAGGCCGCGAATTTTCCAAATCGAAAAATCACCTTTAACGGGATCCACCTGACCGAGTACGGCGATTGGTCGGTGAGTCAGTTGATGGCGCGTGGACTGGGATTGTGGCGCGATGATCTTACGCTCCCATTGGTAGCGCCAAGTGATGAAAAATTCCGGCGTGCGGTCTACGAGAAAAACCATCACTACTTTGCGTGGTGGCATCCGCCCAATGCTTCCTACATTCACGGTGGCCGCAACAAGACGCGCGGGGCGATGCATCTGGCGAATGAACGCGAGCAGCGCAAGCGCTTGATCGAGGCTGCTGAACGCGAGCTGTGGGCCATGGAAAAACCGAAGTTGTCCGAAGTCTGGGGAGCCGAACCCGTCGAAGGGAAACCGGTGTGGTTTCCAACTCCCGGCAGCCGTAAAATTCCTGGCGTTGCGAAGGGGGAGGAGGCGCAGTGGGAGGTCGAGAGTGACGGACCATCCGACAAGCACCTCCGTACACCGCAGGAACAGCTCGCCATGTTCAAGGTCGCCGACGGCTACGAGATCAACCTTTTTGCATCAGAGCAGAGCTTCCCAATCGCGAACCCGTTTGCGATCCGTTTCGATGCAAAGGGGCGCTTGTGGGTCGGAAACTCGCCGACCTGGCCGCATTCGTTGCCGGGGAAGCAACCGATGGACTCGCTCGTGATTCTCGAGGACAAGGACCGCGATGGCGTTGCCGACAAGCACTCGGTGTTTCTCGACAAGATGAAGCTGATCCACGGTTTCGCGCTCGCCGATAGCGGTGGTGCTTTCGTGGCACAGGTGCCGAACCTGATTCTTGCAAAAGACACCACTGGCGACGGCAAGGCTGATTGGGTGCAGACCGTGTTGCACGGATTTGGTGCCGAGGACGCCGAGCACGCGATGAACAACTTTCGCTGGAGCCCTGGCGGCTCACTGTATTTTTCCCAGGGGATATTTTACCACACCCAGACCGAGACGCCGAACGGGCCCAGGCGGGTCCGTGATGCTGCCGTCTTTCGCTACACTCCACGCGAGCATCAGCTGGAGATTCCGGTGTCTCACGCGTTCTGGAATCCCTATGGCAAAGTCTTCGATCACTGGGGGCGCGGCATCTTGCTCGATGCCTCGGCCGGGCAGTATTACCCGATGGATGTGATCTCGACACCGTTTATCTACCCGAAGCAGAAGACTCGCACCAACCACTTGTCGTTCGCTCCGGGCGGCGCCATCGCCGCCGGATGCGAGTTCATCCGTAACCGTCACTTCCCGCCAGAGGTGCAAGGGCGATTCGTCGTGAATCACTGCGAGGGCGATGTTGGCACGCACTGGTATGAAATCGAGACGAAGGGCTCGGTCTACGAGGCAAAGCGGCATGAACCCCTGGCGACCTGCACGGACAAGAACTTCCGCCCGGTCGCGATGGCGTGGGGGCCGGATGGAGCGCTCTACCTCGCCGATTTCTACACTCACATTTTCGAGAACGTAAACTTTTCAAAACGTCACCCCGGTCGCGATCGCGGGCACGGGCGTATTTGGAGGATTTCGCGCAAAGGTGCGGCGGCGCTCGTGGCTCCTGTGATCAAGGGCCGGGCGATTCCGGAGTTGTTGGAGCTGCTGAAGGACCACGAGAATTACACCAGAGATCTGGTGCGCGCCGAACTCCGCGGTCGGGAGAGGGAACTTGTCATCTCAGCCTTGGGAAAGTGGTCCCGTGATCTCGATGCGACCGATCCGGACTACGAGCACCATCTCGTCGAAGCTCTCTGGGTCTACCAAGGTCAAGGTGTCATCAAGAGTGAACTGTTGCTCCGCGTTCTCGGAGCAAAGCAAGCCGAAGCCCGTCTCGCCGCGACGCAGGTCCTGCGCTCCTGGCAGCATCGCATCGAGGGGTCGATGGAACTGGTCCGCGCCCGGATCAACGACGAGGACGCGCGGGTACGCCTGCACGCGGTGCTGGCGATTGGTGAGAGTCGTTCCCCACAGGCGAGGGCGATCGCACTCGAAGTGAGGGGACACGCGATGGATTCGGGATTGGAATATGCTCTGGACCAGACGGTGAGGTATCTCGACAAGTCGGTGGAAGATCTATCGGCGACGGTTGCGGCTCTTTTTGATCAAATCGACAGAGGGGTAAATCGGGCGGCGGCAACGGCCGCTGTGCGCGAAACGGACCGGGCGGCGTGGCCTGCGGATCGGATTGGACCCCTTGCCACCAAGGTGATCACCTATCTCGATTCTTCGTCGACCACGGCGCACGGATCCCGCGAGTTTCTGGAGAGCTTTGCCTTCGGACGCGATCTCGCGGGGATGCTGCCCGGCTCTACCGGCGCAGATATGAACATGGCATTGGACGGCTTGGGCGCGACGACTTTTCTCATCAAAACGGTGGCGGGGCAACTACGCTACGATCACACGCGTCTGCTTGTCTCTGCCGGGGCGGCGGTTCATCTGATTTTCGAAAACAATGATCTCATGCCGCATAACCTTGTCGTGGTGAAGCCGGGAACGATCGAGGAAATTGGAACAGCTGCGGATCTCATGGCCGCAGACGTTAAGGCTCGCGAAAAGGGCTACGTCCCGGCTTCAAAAAAAGTTCTGTGGTCGACGGATTTGCTCCAGCCGGGGGGGCGTCATGAGCTCAAATTCATGGCGCCGGAAGAACCGGGGGAATATCCATTCGTCTGCACCTACCCGGGTCACTGGCGCGTGATGCGCGGGAAGTTGGTGGTGGTCGCCCGGGGAAATTGACGGACCACCTGCTCGCCTCATTTGATTGTTTTAAAATCTTCCTCTTGTCAACATACGACGAGTGTCGTAAGACAAATATACGACTTTGGTCGTATATTCATCATTCTCGAATCGACCTCTGCTTATGGCCTGCAATCCAAACAACTCAAATCCTCCTCCCCGTCCCACCGATGCCGAGTTGGCAATCCTGCGCGTTTTATGGGATCACGGCGCGAGCACGGTGCGCGAGGTCCACGAGGCACCCGGCGCTGGGAACGATGTCGGATACACGACGACCTTGAAACTTTTGCAGAGAATGGCGGATAAAGGACTGGTGGAGCGCGACGAGTCGCGACGCTCGCATGTCTATCAGGCGCGGTCGAAGGAAGAGCCTACGCAGCGGCGCCTGGTAGCGGATTTGTTGAAGAAGGCATTTGCAGGAAGCACTCCTTCACTCGTGATGCAGGCATTAAGTGCCAAAAAAGCGAGCAAAGCGGAGCTCGCAGAGATTCGACAACTTCTCGATGAAATGGAGAAAGGAGACGGGAAATGAACGACACCATGATCGAAGCAGCGGGCTGGACCATGCTGCACTTCCTCTGGCAAGGTGCCCTGGTTGGAGCAGTCTTTGGGTTGATCCGCACCATCGTTCGCAAGCGACCGCAGGTGCGCTATCTGGCTGGCTGCTTCGCGTTGCTGACGATGCCCGGAATCGTCGCGACCACCTTCGCTTCCCAATATGAAACGATTTCTGAAAGGGAAACGGTCATCGTATTGACCGAAGTGGAAGTTCCAATCACCCCTCACGCTCCTCTCGTCTTTACCCGCTGCCGTCCCTGTCATGCCACTCAGAGCGCTGATACCGACGCCACTATCGTTGTTTTTTCAAGCCCCGAAACGTCCTGCTTTACGCAAGCGTTCGCGAAAAACGCCCCGGCAATCGACGCTGAGAGCCCATCGGGCGAGGTCGCGGCCGCCGACCCTGTGACCGAAGAATCAGGAGCGGCACCTTCACTCTTTTCCTGGCTGGTGGGGTCGTGGCTCCTTGGCGTAGCTCTTCTGGCATTGCGGTTTTTCATCTCGTGGGGAGCCACCCAACGTCTGCGAAGTGGCGGGATCACGACGACCCCTCCCTTCCTCACCCAATGCCTGAATCGAGTGGCTCATCAGGTCGGTGTGCGGCGTCCCCTGCATGTCCTGGTCTCTGCGGCCGTCACGGTGCCGTCCGTCATCGGTTGGCTGCGACCGATCGTTCTTCTGCCGGTGGCCTCAATGGCCGGACTCTCGCGAACACAACTCGAAGCGGTCCTGGCTCATGAACTGGCCCACGTTCGCCGCCACGACTATCTCGTCAACCTCATGCAACACGCGGTCGAGACTTTGTTCTTCTTCCACCCCGTCGTCTGGTGGGTGTCTAAGAAGGTACGCGAGGAGCGCGAGTACTGCTGCGACGATATTGCAGCACAGACGGCCGGGAACCCCCTCGACTACGCCCGTGCCCTTGCCACCCTTGAGGAACAACGCAGTGGGCGGATGACATTGGGAATGGCCGCGAATGGCGGGTCGCTTCATTCGCGTATCCGGCGCTTGTGCGGAGTGGAACGACCGCAGCCCCTTTCAGCAACGGCCTTCCCCTTACTCCTTCTTCTCTTGGCCGCCGTGATTCCGCTTGCAACGGTTTCCTCACAGGAACCGGCCAAGCCAAAGGCTGTGCCGGCCAAGGCCGAAACGCCCACGCTAACATCCGAAGAAGGCGCAAAGGGACTGCGTCATTTACTCAAAAAAACTCCGGAGCCCAATATTCCGTTCAGCGACTTCGTCATGCTGGCACGGCCCCTCGATGAAACGTCCCTTGTCACCCTCCTCGACGAGATTGGAATGCGACGCAGTGATGGATACCGGGCATGGACGCGCTCGGCGCTCTATGCCGAGTGGGCAAGACGAGACCTCGACTCCGCTCTCGACCACTACCGGAGGAAGTTCGAAAACTACCGGGGAATTCGTGAGCAAGTCGCACACGCTCTCTACGTCGGTTCACGGCCCAAAGATCCATGGGCCGCCCTTGCCTATCTTCGAACCATTCCCAACGATCCCCGCTTTCAGTTCAACTTCGAGGTGAACAAAAGGAAGGCTCCAATGGTCTATACGAATGCCGATTGGGTCGAAGAAAGCTATAAGCGCCTCTTCAAGGAACTTGCCACCCTCGATGCGGAACGCGCCTGGAAAGAACTTCCGGGGCGGGCGGGCTCCAATAAAAAGCCCCTCAATCAAAACAAGCTGCTGAACACGAACTACCCCTATGACGGGATGGTCGATGGATTCTTCTCAGGGCTAAAAGATCGCCAGGTTTTCGAAAACTTTGTGCAACGATTTGGTCCGGTCGGGGAGCCTGGCACCGAGCCAATCGCCATTGTCATCGCGAAGGAGTGGATGAGGCATGACATCGCGGCCGCGCAGGCTTGGGCCCCACCCCAACGCCCGATCAACCCGCTCGGCGCGGCCGTCCTGATCAATGGCGTGGATGGAAATGCTGCCATCTACTGGGCCAGGGAAAATCCCAAAGCCGCTCTTGAAGCGATCCGCATCAACGTCCTTCCGAAATGGAATTTTGCAATGGCCGAAGCACTCCTCGAAGGCGATCCCTCCCTGGCAGGCGAATTGGTGGCGGTCGTCGATGAGGATCGCATGACGCCGCCTGCCACCAAGATGTTTCATTTGATGGGCCCCGAAGGAAAACTTGTCGAGGTCACGCCCCCCATTGTCATTCCCCCGAAGGAAAAAACTCCGCCCGGGGTGTGGTACATCCTGCGCAATTCCATGCGCGAGAACGCCGAACTTCAGGATCGAGACGCCTTCCCCGAACCGGGCCGAAGCAATCGCCTCCTCGACCACCGCGCCCGCTACGATTCCTACCGTGCCGCCATTGCCAGCAAAGTTTTCTCGGAGGAAGAGCGGACCAATCTACGAGCGCACCTGGACGCCCTTTTCGATAAATTCCTCAATCCTCCTCCCAATCCCAAATAAGCAGAGTAGTCATGATGATCAGGCCAAGCAGAACAACACGCCGGATCTCCCTGGCGATCGCAATTCTTACCTCATGTGCGGTTGATGCCGGGAATCTCACCAACCCCGATTCGGAGGTGATTCAAATGCACAAGATCGAGGTCGACCCGGCGAACGGACTCGTGACCCTGCGGTGGAATTCACAGATCGGAAGCACCTATGCCATCGAGGAAACCACCAATCCTAAATTCGGCTGGCAGGAAAGCGTCCGCAACGTTTCCGGAGGCCCACTTGAAACCTCCTTCACGATCCTACCCCAACGTTCAAATTACAGAGCGAAGATGACGCTCTTCCGCGTACGAAAAATGGAGGAAAGCGAAAATCAAGAGTACGACTTGCAAACGACATCTGCTGCCAAGGCCAAGACCAGCTCCATCGAGATTTCGGAACCCGAAGCTCGGAATGGGAGCGCAGATCGAAAGCTGCGAGTCAGCGAGACTTCCTCGAGTTCAACGATACCAATCGAGCCCACTCATATTCCGCCCATTCCAAAGCGGGGATTTTCCTGATCGGTGAGTCCCATGCCTGCAAGTTTGCAGGCCAAAACCGGAAGCTATAAAAACTTCTCCGAGGTCGCTCAAAACAACGAATCAGAAACCAAGACACCCTCTCCCGTTTCCGCCACTCCTCCCGTCCAGTTCTCTCCGACCTGGGTCACAGGACATGCTGATCCAATCAGCTCAATATCGGGTCGAAAATGAGGATCTTGCCATAGTTCAGTGGTTCCGCTGAACAAAGAGTCGAAGGCAACGATCATAGTTCCTGAACCTATAGAAATCGAGGGGGCCCCATCGATGGTAGTGCCTGGAACCTGAGCATCTGGCGATCAACGATCCTTTCAAATTCCTTGTTGGCCATCCCGGAAGACCTTCCCGCGTAGTGATTGCTGGATGCCGGAGTCAACCCGTCCTCTTTGGCGGGCTGGCTCAACTTTGAGCAGACTGAACTGAGTCAAGTCGAGTCGCCAAGGGCCCTTTTTACTCTCTATCAACAGGAGACCCCTCCCCTCAAGGTTCCTGTGAAGAACAATGTCATGGAAACATGACCAAATGTCAGGTTTTGTTGACACCGACCGAATCACGTGCCAACGTCCCTTTTGTCAGGCATACCTGACATCCTAAAAACAAATTATGACAAACATGAAAGTAGAAACAAGAGAACCGGCGGATCGAGACGCTAAATATCTAAAAAAGACGGCCGTTCTGATGACTGTCTTTTTAACACTTCTCGCCGTGCAAACATTCGCACTCGAACTCTTCGACCTCGGGTATGCGGGTAAGATACTGGCAACTCTGGCACCGACAGTCCCCGTGTTTTGCATGCTGATTGTGACGGTCAAAAACTATCGGGACATGGATGAATTCATGCAGCGTGTTCAAGGCGAATCGCTGTTGTGGACCATCGGCGTCATTTGTTTCCTCTCCTTTGGCTATGGAATGCTGGAAATGGTTCTGGGGGCCGTGCCGCCGATCGGTGTGATCTGGATATTGCCGACCGTCTGCCTGGGATCCGGTTTGATGAATTTGATTCTGATGAGACGTTATCATGCAGAATAAACTACGCGTCCTTCGGGCGGAAAAAAAATGGTCCCAGGCCGAGCTTGCCGACCGATTGGGTGTGTCACGGCAGGCTGTCAACGCGGTTGAAACCGGCAGACACGACCCCTCTCTCACGCTCGCCTTCTCGATTGCCGATGTCTTTGAGAAAACGATTGAGGACATTTTTGAACCTTCATCACCCCCCTAACCGTTATCTCCCCTTCACCGACTTTCTCAAAGAAGCCACCCCAAAAGTAAATTCTTAGGAAATCTCTCACCGCTTTACGTGTTAGCCGCTCAGGCGCGAGACGCAGAAATGACCCTGGCCAGGATATTTGGAGAAGATCGGAATGAGGTCGTATCCGCAGACGTCGTTCTTGCTTCAGTCAAGTTGCCATCAAGGATACTCTGGCAAAAGAAACCGTATCGACCTCCCTGCAACGCATCAGTATGTTCAGGAGAATTATCCAATAAATCTGGAATAAAAGTAAGCCCACACTCAGTAGTGTTTAGAATCGAACATAGATTAAAATCTCTGGTATGCCGTGCCCTCCTCGTGAGTGGCTCATTGGCGCACGCAAACGACCCCGCAGGCACCGAGTACTTCGAAACCCACATCCGCCCCCTCTTCGTTGAACATTGCTACCAATGCCACTCGGCTGACGCCAAAAAACTCAAGGGCAACCTCTACCTCGACTCCCGCACCGGCTGGCAAACCGGCGGAGATTCCGGCCCCGCGATCATCCCCGGAAAGCCCGGGGAATCTCTCCTCTTCCACGCCGTCTCCCACACCAATGGCGACCTCGAAATGCCGCCCAAGAATCGCCTCTCCGATTCCGAAATCCAGAAACTTAATGACTGGATCACAATGGGCGCACCCGACCCACGCGAGGGACAGGTCAAAAAACCCACTTCAAAAATCGACCTCGAAAAAGGCCGCCAATTCTGGTCCTTCAAACCACCCCGCAAACACCCCGTTCCAAAGATCAAAAACACTTCCTGGCCTACCAACAGCATCGACCACTTCATCCTCTCCCGTCTCGAATCCGGGAACCTCCCCCCCTCCCAAGACGCCTCCAAGCGCACCCTTCTCCGCCGCATCACCTACGACCTTACCGGCCTCCCTCCCTCGCCGGAGGAAATGAACTCCTTCCTCGCCGACCCGTCACCCACCGCCTTCGAATCCGTCATCGATGACCTCCTCGCCCGCCCCGAATTCGGCGAACGTTGGGGTCGCCATTGGCTCGATGTCACCCGCTTCGCGGAGTCCAGCGGCGGCGGCCGCTCCCTCGTCTTCCCCAATGCCTGGCGCTTCCGTGACTACGTCATCAAGTCATTCAACGAGGACAAGCCCTACGACCAACTCGTCCGCGAACACCTCGCCGGCGACCTCCTTGACCACACCTCCATCAAAGAACGAAACACCCAGCTCATCGGCAGCGGCTATCTCGTCCTTGGCGCCCTTAACTACGAACTCCAGGATCACGAACTCCTTAAAATGGAATTCGTCGATGAACAAATCGACGCCATCGGCCGCACCTTCCTCGGCATGACTCTCGGCTGCGCCCGCTGTCATGACCACAAATTCGACCCCATCCCCATCACCGACTATTACGCCCTCGCCGGCATCTTCCAAAGCACCGAATCCATGGGGAAAGGCAGCGCCGCCTCGGGAGTCACCTCCTTCGCCACCACCAAGCTCGAAGTCGAAAATTCCAAAGAAATTAAGGAAATCCGCGACTCCCTCGCCCGACTGAAAACCCAAATCTCCACTCTCAAAAACCAATCCACCGAGGCCTCCATCAATCCTGCCACCCTCCCCGGTATCGTCATTGATTCGAACGAGGCGAGACTCACCGGCAGCTGGACAAAATCCACCTCAACGCACCCTTGGATCGGCGAAGGATATCTCCACGACAACAACCTCCTCAAAGGAGAAAAACAGATCGAATTCTCCGCCACTCTGCCCGAGACCAAAAATTACGAAGTTCTCGTTTCCTACAGCGCCGGAACCAACCGCGCCACCAATGTTCCCGTGACAATCTACCACGCGGACGGAGAAACCACAGTCAGCATCGATCAAAGCAAACCCGCTGACACTCTCGGCTGCTTCCTGAGTGTCGGCTCCTTCAACTTTACCAAAGACCAACCCGCCTCCGTCACGATCTCCAACAAAGGCACCAAAAACCACGTCATCGCCGATGCGGTCTGCTTCATCGAACCAGGCTCATTCGCAACCCCACCCGTCGACCGCAAGAAAGTCGAAACCGGGCTCAAACCCCTCGAGAAGGAACACAAATCCCTCACCGCCAAACTCAAGAAACTTGAGGCCGTGACCATGGCTCCATCCGATGCCGACACCATCGCCGACGGCCACGTCCATATCCGGGGCCAGATCCGAAACAAGGGCCCCAAAGTCCCACGCGGATTCATCTCCGTCGTCATGAAGCCCGGCACCTCCGCCGACATCCCGGCGGACCACTCCGGTCGCCTCGAACTCGCCCACTGGATCGCCGATCCCGAGCACCCGCTCACCT
>OJIS01000435.1_pt1 | contig 13829 bp, 4 predicted proteins | sample 1595671 | NCBI WGS metagenome assembly OJIS01 (sample SAMN05416814, study PRJEB24817) | seawater metagenome | isolation source: Sea water | place: Canada:Atlantic | collected 2013-07 | reverse complement strand
TACGAGATCAGCCTCGGTCTCGTGGGCTCGGAGATGTGTATAAGAGACAGAGAACCACCTGATCAAAACTCTGCCGTTCGGTGAAGTCGATCTGAACTGCAATCGTTCCGGCATTTTTCAAGGATCGCGATCGATACCCCTGCGATCCCAAGCCCGTCCGCATCATCAAAGGAGCCAAGCCAGTCAGCTCCTCCTCAATTTTACCATACCTCTCCTTCAAGGCTTCAGAAGTCAACTCTTCGAGCTGAGGCGGTGCACTCCAAGCCTTCGTCATCCCGAGTAGGCAGACCATGCTCACCGAGGCAAAGGAGAGTATCGAACGAGGTAGCCCGGAGATCATGAGGCCGTGAGTCTACCGCACGATGGAAGAAGAACCATCCCAAGAAATGAGGGTATTCAGAAATTGCGAAACCCTATCTGGTTGAGAAAGACAGGTTACCCAACCCACTGAACCAATTGATCGAGAAATGAAAACCACACTAAGAATTGCCGCCATCACGGCCACCATCGCTTCAACAATCCAAGCGGAAACAATCGTCAAATGGGGCGACTCTCCTGCGGACACGAACATCGTCACCGCCAATGCAAGAGGCTTGAATCAGTTCGGGACAAGCTATGATGCAGCTTCCATCGGCAGCCCGGAAGACGGAACGAGTGACTATGCTCTGGGCATCGCCGGCCAGACACGGACCTTTTATGGTGCGATGTCCACCGAGAACACCGTGCCCATCGTCAATAACAGTGGTGCCGGAGACAGAATCCAGATGGTCCATAATTTTGGCGGCGAGCCGGGCGCACTCACCAGCATGGCCGTCTGGCAGGCGGGCGACTTTCTCACAGGGAGTCGGGCGCTCGATTCAATGACAGTCTCTTATGCTTCACGCGGAGGAGATGGCACCACCATCAGCTTCCTGATCGAAACAACTTCCGGATGGTATCAGAGTGATCAGAACGACATGAACGCCACCAACGTCTATGCCGATTTTTCAGGGACCAGTGCAAGCATCACCTGGTCTCCTTTCAGCGAATTCGACGTCACTGCCGGAGAGGGAGAAGCAAACACGACTGACATAAAATCCGTCGGCCTTTATTCCTCCAGCACAAACACCAGTAGTAATTTCATCGGCGGACTTGTCGCAAATTTTGAAGTCACCGCTGTCTCGGTGACCGCACATTCTCTTGGAATTACAGCTTTCGAATTCGACGAAGCTGGAAATTTACAGATCGATTTTACTGGAACTCCCAACACCGTCTACGGGGTCGAATTCTCTCCAGACCTGAGCACCCCCTTTGCTCCCGTCACCGACTTGACTGCCACCACCGATCCCTCCGGAGATGGCTTTATCCCTATCAGTGCCGAAGAGATCACCTCTTCAAGAGGGTTCTACCGAATCGTCTCCGCTCCCTGACGCTGAACCTGAAATGAAGGCGATGAGTTCACCCTTGTAAGAACTTAACTCACCCTGCTTTTCAAGAGGACAGACCCTCAAAAATGAGGGTATTCCCACTCGCTCAAACCCTGTCTGCTAAGGATGAACCAACAATCAAATGAAAACGAAAAAATTGCTACTCACAACAACTGTCGCATTTGCCTCCGTGGCCCAAGCGGCCACCATCGTCAAATGGGGAGAATCTGCAGGTGACACCACTATCGTCACTGCCAATGCCGCAGGAGTAAACGCATTCGGCACGACATACGACGACACCTCCATCGGCAGCCCGGCAAACGGAACCAATGGATACACGAGCCCCACGGCAGGCCAAACGCGCACCTTTTACGGGGCAAAGTCCCCTTCAAACACGGTTCCTATTATCAACAACAATGGCGGAGGAGACAGAATTCAAATGGTTAATAATTTTGGTGGGAACGCCGGGACGCTCACCAGCATGATTGCATGGAAAGATGACGATTTTCTCACGGGGGACCGCACCCTTGATACTTTTGAAGTTAACTTTGCTTCTCGTGGTGGCATTGGCACCACCGTGAGCTTCCTGATCGCCACCTCTTCCGGCTGGTATCAGAGTGATCAGACTGATTTCAATAGCACCGGAACCTACAAAACATTTACTGAAAATAGCGGCACCCTGACTTGGTCTCCTTTCAGTGATTTCGGAGTCACGGGGGGTGCTGGAACTGCTGATATCACCGACATTCAATCGGTCGGCCTCTATGCTTCCAGCACCAATACCTCATCAAACTTCGTTGGCGGACTGGTGAACTACTATGAAGTCACCGCGACCGGAGTGCCAGAACCCTCCAGCCTTGCCCTACTTGGATTTGCTGCCCTGCCCTTTCTCCGTCGCCGTCGAGCATAGGTGTCTCGTCATAGTCTCAAGGCAGGAGGGATTCCTCCTGCCTTTTTGTATCCCGCAAAAGAGGGATAAGTTCAGCCGGTCTCTTCACCTAAAAAAGTGAATGCTCCGTCTCCGCCTTCTCGAGTAGGGTCAGTGCTACCCACTTCTCATTTACGTGCTAATCCGTGTAAATCCTCGGTCATTCTGCTACCCAAAACGGTTACCGAAGCCTTGAAATTTCCGCCATTAAAGAGCTAGCAATAACATCCCCATGCTTTACGAGTGAATTGCTCTACCCCTGAGCTACAGCGGCAAAACTGTGTTTTTGGAAGGTGTTTCATCGCCGGAACCTTTGATGATTAAAGGAATTCCTACGACAGACGTTTCTTAGCAAAACATTACTGTGACGCAATATCCATTTTGGGTAACACTTAGAACTGGCCATAATTTCATGTCATTCCACGTTTCCGCACCCAAATGATTTTCTCATAGGACTTCCTGGGCACTGTCGTCGGGTGCATTAACTCCGACCTCGTAACCTGTATCCGGACCGGGGACACCTATCCAATCGGAGAATCTGGTTTCAAGCCTACTTCAGAGTGCCCATGAACCAACGAACTATCTCCACGATCACCGAATGGAAAGTCGTCACCCTATTCCAAGACTCTAAACGAGGAACGCCTCACTAAAGAGAAACCCCACAGCTCTCTGAAAGAGAATCTCTACCTGCGACGCCGCAGCAGGGTTGTCGTGGCCAGCAACACCAAGCAGAGGGTTGAGGGCTCGGGGATCGTTCCGGTAATGGTTAGCCCCCAGTTATCCAAGGTCCCGATTCCAACCGCTGAGTTATCATTCACAAAAAGGGTCCAAGTCCCGTTTGGATCCAAGCCTGTGAAACTGCTCAGGGTGGCAGTCCGAGGAGTGGAGCCGATTGAGAGAGATGGGTTTATATTGCGACCATCCGGCTGGAAGGTGCCGGTCAATTGCCCTCCGTTGGGGTTACTGACATTGCGGTAATTATGAACATCACCATCGGGAGCAGTCTCGGTAATCCCGATCGAAATCCCGCTATCGGAGTATCCTATACCAAGGGCTTCAGTGGCCGATAAGGTCAAGCGCCCGGGCCGGTTAAGGAGAACGGCAAAACCGCTCTCATGTTGGAGATAGGAATAGTAATCACCGTTAAAGCCGCCGGAGATCTCGATGGTCAATTCGATGGATTCAATCGAGGTAATCGATGTCGTCACGTTCAGGAAATCTGAGACACCAACGGGATTGTTGTCCGGGATGATCAGATTGGGAGACGAATCAACCATTAGAGATACCGCTTGGGCGGAACCGATGGGAAAAACCAGAAGGGTTGATAAGATATTTTTCATGACAAGATGTCTCTTTAAAATTGGGGCCATCATTCAGGGAGCTGGCACCATGCGGTAGAACCTAGCCAGTGGCGCGGGTTGCGGATTATCGAGGTATTCGATGAGTCCATTTGGTCCCGCAACGGTGACTCCGGTCAGAGGAACCCAAAGAATGAGATCGGCAGAGTATTCGATGACGTAGCTCCGTCCCGGAATAGTCGCGAAGGTGAGTTCGGAGCCATTTGGTGTAAGTTTCATCTGCAGATTATTCGAGAGCGCATTTTTTGAAGTCACCGTCACATTGACCGTGCCAACCGCAGTCATTCCGCGCGCATCGGTGATGGTATAAGTGAAGGGATCTGGTCCGGAATATCCCGTCATCGGTGTGTAAGTAATCAGCCCTCCGTTCAGGGTCACTGTGCCGTGAGCACTCGCAGGACTGACTGAGGTCACGGTGATGGCATCACCGTCCGGGTCCGAATCATTTAAAGCCAACTTGAAGGCGGCAAAGGAAACAGCTTGATCCTCGGTGGTACCGAGCAGGTCAGCGGTGGTGATCGGCTGCATATTCGAAGCAGTGATGGATACCGTAACCTGTCCCTGCCCGGTGAGACCGTGCGGGTCTTCGATGGTATAGAGGAAGGTGTCGATTTCGATTTCGCCTGCCTCAACATCCACGGTTGATCCCGGCGCGTAACTCACTCGGCCTGCGGCAAAAGTAAGGGTCCCGCTCGCACCAGTGGCATCGATAGAGACAATTTTGAGCTGCGCCGCTTCACCAAGATCCTGATCAATATCATTGCCTAACAGCAGGTCGGTGAGATCCACCGCTGCGCTGCCTTCCAAGACGACTGGGAAGTCGCTAATGACAAATGGAGCATCGTTAGAACCATCGATTGTCACCGTAATGGTTGCCCGGGAAGTGAGCCCGTCGACGTCAGTAATAAAGTAGTCAAACGAGTCCGTTGTGGAACCTCCGACGGGTAAAGAATCGAACTGAAAATCAGGATCGTAAGTCAAGATGCCGCCGTCCAGTAAGACGCGGCCCTTGGTTAATGCGCTGTCGATATTGGAAACCACGAGCTTCGCGGTCTGGCCAGGATCGGGATCGGTATCATTTTCAAGAACGAGAGCGCTGATATCCACCGCTTCGGCATTTTCGTCGACGCTCAAGGTGTCAACAACCGCGACGGGAGCATCGGCTTGCCCCGTGATGGTAAGGGTCACTTCGGCAGGCGCGGACACCCCACCGTGGACGTCCACGATTGTATATTCAAAGGTGTCGGTCGCCGGCACTCCGGGGGCGAGGTTCACACCGGGAAGGTAGGTGACAGAACCGTCGGCAAAGCGCTGAACTGTCCCTGACGTTCCTGTCGTATCGATGGAGTCGACGATAAGGCCTAGGCGGTCGCCGGAATCAGGATCCTGATCATTGGCTAACATCCTAGTGATGATGTTCAGCGGGTTTGGGCCTTCCTCGATAGCCAGAGAATCGTCTATCGCGATAGGCGGAGTATTACTTCCAGTAATCGTGATGGCAACCTCGGTAGTGGCTTGAGCACCCTGCGCGTCTTCGAGCGTATAAATAAACAGATCAGTGGCGGACTCCCCCAGAGGCAACGCCCCAAACTGGTTGTTGGGGTCGTAGGAAAATATTCCGTTGCCCAAATGAGTCAAGGTTCCGAGTGCTCGGCTAGGATTCACATCAACGATTGTTAGGATATCGAGTGGATCGAGATCGGTGTCATTGACCAAGACATTCGCTGTCGTAAATGGCATCTCTCTAGCCGTGGTAAATCCGATACCACCATCGTCTCCGCCGCTTGGCACGTCGTTCGTTGAGATGATCGTCATCGTCATGTCCGAGGTGCGCGTCACCGTGCCGGCGGTCGCTTCGATTGTTAATGTGACCACCTCGGCAACACCGGGAGCAACGCGATTTTCGACGGGATCGAAGACCAGCGTGCGAAGGGCAGCCTGCGCCGAAGCTCCAGACGGAGCAGACGAGGTGTAAGGACCAGCCGCTGGGCCGGTGAATCCGGCAGAACTCAGCGACGCGGCCGTGAAATCCCCGATGGCCGGATTATCGATCGTAATCAAGAGCGAAACGGTATTCGTCCCGCCTCCTCGTATGAGGTTGGTGCCAAATGGCTGAGGGCTGTCTTTATCAGTAACCGTGAGGTTTGGTAAACCAACGACAGGAGCGAGCACGCTTCCGTTCAACCAAATCTGATCAGGTTCGTCAGTGGCGAGAATCAAGAGATCCAGCGCGGCATCACCATTGACATCTGCAACCGCGATGTCGGAGCGGAAACGTCCGCGCCCACCGTCGATCGAGGGAAAGTCGCCAAATACGGTGGTCGTTTTGGTAAATATGCCACTGCCGTCGTTCTCGAAAATCGCGCTCTCGTCTTCGGTACCCCATTGGTTCACGAGTGCGTCCAGATCGCCGTCGCCATCGAAGTCGGCAAGTTCAAGATCACGAAACCGTAAAATGTCAGGGTAGATCTGGCCACTGTCAGTAAAGACACCATTCCCGTCATTGAAGAAAACAAAACCGACACCGACCGCGGCGCCGAAAACCCTGCTGGGCGCAAACAGATCGAGGTCGCCGTCTCCATCGAGATCGCCCAATTCAAGTGGTCCACTCAATCTGCCGTTGCCGAAAACAGCATTGCTATCGTAAAACCTTCCGGCTCCATCGTTCAGCCAAACACGGAAGGCCGATTTGTAGTTTCGCACGACGATGTCGATTGTATTATCTCCGTTGACATCACCAAAGGTGGCACCTTGAAAGGACACTCCGACAAATTCCACATCGGCGACCTTCGTTGGATCATTCGTGAAGTTTCCTGCCCCGTCATTAATCGCGATGGCCATGCCAGCACGGAGCACATTCACGTAGTCCAGATCACCATCGCCATCGAGATCGAGCAGGCGCGCCTCGATACTCCTGCTGACTGCAGGCATCAGCATGTCACTCACCCTAAAGACGCCATTGCCGTCATTGAGCCAGATCTCGCGGTTCCTCAGGACAAAATCCAGATCACCATCGCTGTCAACATCGCCCAAAGATGGGCGGCCCGGATTGGCGTCAATAAGCGGGCCGCCACTATCCTGACCGCTAATTTCCTGACCGCTGTCAGTAAACATCCCAAATCCATCATTGAACCAAATTCGGGAGATGCTGGGTTCCAAGGCCCCGTTCACAATTTTAGCAAACTTTGTGATCAAGACATCGACATGACCATCGTCGTTAAAATCACCGAACGCGGCTGGAGCGCTGCGCTCCATATCATCGCCGAGGCGCTGCAGACTATCGGTGAAGACTCCTTCTCCAGTGGGTGCCTCTACCACGAACTGGAAAACAAGCGGCTGAAGGAATGACTCATCCAAAGCTCCTCTCAGGCCGGAGGACAGAGTGAGCGTGATCCCCTCGCCCGGAAAAAATGAATCGTCCGGGATGAGTGTGAGAGTCTGATCTGAGATCGTGGTCGTAAAACTGTATTCGCCTCGCTCGTCACCGACGACCCTCACATTGCCTGCAATGGTTGCAGGATCAATTGCCCCGTTAAATCGAATGGTCAGCTGATCGGCCAATCCCAGCGTCGTGGAATTGGCTGCTGGAGTCGTGGCCAACACTTGCAGTTCAGTTCCAACATTGATTGAGACGGTCCTTGTCGTAACAGATTCAGTCAAACCATCGGACACCCGATAGCTGAAGCTGTCCGGGCCGGTGTATCCAGAGTTGGGCGTGTAGACAAAGGAGCCATCATCGTTGAGATCAAGTAAACCGAATGCCGTAGAAGAAACTAACACGGCAGACAAAGGATCACCTTCAGGGTCTGTATCATTGGAAGTCACCCCTGGTGCGGCCACCTCTAAAACCTCGTCCAACTGAACGGCAAATTGATCGTCCAACGCCGAAGGAGCGGTGTTTCCTATTTTCACTCGGGCAATGCCGGACTCAGCGAGGCTGTCCTTCGCGACATAAGTGAAGACGTCTACCCCGGAAAAAGTGCCATCCGGAGTATAAGTGAATGAACCGTCGGGATTCAAAGTAACGCTGCCGTGCGCTGGCGCCGAGTGAATCTCAGCAGTCAGCCCGACGCCATCTCCGGTCGAGTCATTCGTGAGCACACCTGGAGCTGAGACGCTGCGTGCAGAGCCTGCATAGAAGTCATCGCGCGCTGTCGGAGGGGGCTCATTGAACCACACCTCTGCCACCGAGCTAAGGACGAAAACGTCGAGATCACCATCCTGGTCCAGATCTGCCATGGATGCAGCCTTACCGATCGAGCTGCCAAAGATGGGCTGCTGGATATCCATTCGCCCGTCACCCTGATTAAACCAGACCGCATTCCCGCCTGAGCGCTCGGGAGAGTTGATATATATACCCTGCCATAGATCAAGGTGTCCGTCGCCGTTGAGATCTCCCACCGCCAAGCCGAGAATCTCGATGGCTTCGGCTGGCTTCAAGGCCTGAGCACCTCGGAGAAACTGGCCGGTGCCGTCATTGAACCAGTTGCGCGGCCAACCGTTCAAGAAATTTTTGACCACAGAAGCGTCAAGGAACCCGTCCTCATTGAAATCACCAAGCGCGACATTTGTAGCTCTTCCGAGATCCACGCCACTCGTCACACCGGTAAACTGTCCTGTGCCGTCATTGATGAGCAGAGCTCCGCCGTTAGAATTGGTCACATAAACGTCAAGATCGCCATCATTATCCAGATCACCGACAGAGCTATCGTGCGCGAAGGAACGCGAGCCGAACCTGACACGAGTTGAGGGATCGTAAGTAAAATTGGCCGAGCCATCGTTACGCCAGATCCAGGCTTCCGGAGCATTCACACCTAACAGGTCAATGTCACCATCACCATCAAAGTCACCCGCATCAACAAAGTTCAAAAGTTCATACGGGATCGTCTTGATCTCAGTAAACCGCCCATTGCCGTTGTTGATCGCAACGTGACTCCTGACTGACGTTACGATTTCCCCCTCTACTTGGCCCTGGTAGAAGGTATCAAGGCTGCCATCACCATCAAAATCCGCGAGAATCGCTTTTTGCGGATAGATAGGCCCGGCTGCGCTATCAAATCCTAAAGTCTCGGTGTGCTCGGTGAAAGTCCGGTCGCCATTGTTGATCATGACAATCGGAAACTTGTAACGTTGCACGATGAATGCGTCCGGTAGTCCGTCACCATCAAGGTCGCCCAACGCGACGTCACTTCCTCCAGGCGGGGCTGCGCTGGGTTCCACACGGACAAACTTTGCGCCGCCCCGCAGAACCTCTACCTGAAATTGAGTGACGTATCCCGTCTGCAACAAAAGGTTTCCCGAGTTCTGAATTCCCGCCGCCGCACTCACCGTCACGATCTCTCCGGGGAAAAAATCTACGGTAGGATTGAGTGTAATTGTGGCATCGGAGACGTTTAGGCTGAATGGATGTAAGCCCGACTGAGACCCATGAATCGTGAGACTCCCCTCAAGAGAATCCGCATCCAGGTTGGCGCTGAAGACCAGCTGAATATTCGAGGTCGCCGCAGCATTGGTGTCATTTTGTTCAGGTAAAATCGAAAGCACCCGGAGTCGATCGACCGACTGCAGGGATACCGTCGCCACGTTGGAATCAGCAATTCCATCGCTCACAGTGTAAGTGAAGGAATCGTCGCCGCTGAAGCCGCTTGTGGGGCTGTAAGTAAAGCCACCATCGGGGTCGAGATCGATGCTGCCATTCGCAGGACCAGATACGAGGGTTGCGCTTAAATTGGGATCACCGTCCGGATCACGGTCGTTTGGGATCACACCCTCGGCCGCATTCACCACCAGGGGCGCACCGGGGAAAGCGAGATAGGGCCCAAGATCATCGACCGCGACAGGCGGGGTATTGCCCAGTTTCACGCGAAACGGCCCCGCTCTCTCGATAATGATCGTGCCGAGCACACTTACGAAACGATAGGTGAACGAATCCGTTCCGAGATAATCGACATCCGGGGTGTAGGTAAAGGAACCGTTGGAAGCGAGGGAGAGCCTTCCGTGGCTAGGTCCCGAGGTGAGAACTGCTCTTGTGAAGGACCCTGCGTAAAACCCGGTATTTGGGTTGCTGTCATTGCTGAGGACTCCCTCCCCCGAAGGAGTCGTGAATACTTCTCCCGGCACGGCCGCGTAGTAATCGTCAATCCCTTCCATCGGGAATTTCCCTAATTGCACCAGAATTGGCCCCGTCGTTGATATCGAATTCGACACCGCGTAGGTAAACTCATCGACATTTTCGAACCCTGCACTGGCATAAAATACAAACGACCCATCGGGTGCCATTGTCACCGTTCCGTTCGCCGGCTGCGTCAGCAAGGTGGCAGTCAGACTTCCCCCGTCAGGATCACTGTCATTCGCCAGCACCCCAAAGCCAGCAGATCTGTCGGTAAACACTTGCCCAGTGCCATTTGTGAAGAGGTAGTTGTAGACGTCTGCTCGTCCTAATGGAGGATCCAGGGTGGGAGTGACATTGATCGTCACCACCGATTCAAGGGATGGAACCGGCCCATCGAAAATGACATAGGTGAATGAATCTGTTCCGAAGAAATTTACTTCCGGCGTGTAGACGAAGCTGCCGTCAGGATTGATTACCAAGCTCCCATGCTGCGTGGTCAGCACCTCTCGGTAAAGGTAAGTCCCGTTCGGATAGATCCCCTCGTATTCCAGCCCTCCGAAGCGCACTTCCGGCGCATCCGGAAATTGTGATCTAAGTTCACTGTAACTGCCTCGGTGCTCGATCGAGGCCACCCGCGCTGATGCAGCGTATCCATTGAGTCTGCTAGAACCGACGAATAATCCATTCGCTTCAGGAATCGTAAGCGTCTCGTCTTCTACAACTGTGAACGTCTTTTCCTGTGTGACCGGTATCGTAACATTCAGCCAGGCCTCGCCACTTGCGAACAGCAAATCGATGTCGCCATCGTTCTCGATATCGCCAGCAGACACCACCGCGCTGCCATCGCCCACCGCCTGATCAAGGACGAAGGTGCCGTTGCCATCATCATTGCGCCATAGCTGATTGTCCGTGATGATATCGAGGTCACCATCCGCATCCACGTCGACAACAACAACTCCTCGGGAATCATCGGCCAAACTGGAACCTGGAGTAAACTGGCCCGTCTGATCATTGAGCCACACCTGCGCGTCGCTCCCAATATTCGCCACCACGGCATCGACAAATCCGTCACCATTAACATCGCCCACCGCCACTGCCGTTCCCGCCGCCGTGCCAAGAGCCTGACCGTTGGAAGTGAAGTGCCCCAAGCCGTCATTCAAGAAAACCTGATCCGGTTCTCCCTCGCCGCTATTGGCAATGTAAGCATCCAGTTGACCGTCACCATTGAAGTCTGCGAGCGCCACTGCCCTTGACTTAAATCGCTCCCCCACCGTGTCGATCTGATCAGGTTCAACCCCGACCAAAACCACCTCTTCGAATCCACCACTGCCGTCGTTCAGATGCACCCGGCTCCCATTTCCTGAACTCAAGCTAGTCGTCAAAAAGAGATCAAGGTGACCATCATTATTCAGATCACCCACTGCCACATCCGTGGCTCTGTCGCCGATTTGCGGGGAAGCCACCCCATCCCGCGTGAAGAGACCCGCACCATTATTCAACCAGATACTATTCTGAACCCTGTTTGCATCATTGACGATGACGATGTCAGTAAAGCCATCGCCATTAAGATCACCCGTCGCGACGGACTCGCCCATCACAGGTGCCCCCCAGTATCGAAATGCTCCGAGAATCTGACCGGAACTGACCGGGGTAAGAGCACCCTCGTGCAGCCACAATGAATTCTCCGCGTTCTCACCTACCACGTCCACGTCACCATCACCGTCGACATCCACAAAAACACGATCACCCACTTGCGTTCCCGTCAAAGGACCACCGAAGAGAAAGGTCTCAGCCGTCTGATCCGGTGAAACATGAAAGGCTAAGGTCAATGCCGGCTCCCAAGGTGAGTCTGCCTCACTGCTCAGATCGCCCTTCAAAGTGAGTCGCACCCTTTCTCCCGGACTAAAGTCACGATCCACCGTGACGTCCAGAGTCTGCGCATCAAATGAGGTCACCACAACTGACAAGGGCCCGCTCATCGAACCAACTAGGATCAGATTGGCAGCCACGCGCTCAGCGCTCACAGCCTCGTCGAAGATCAGGCGAATCACGCGGTTTGAGGCCGTCAGTGAATCATTGATGGCAGGAATCGTAGATGCCAGTTCCAGCCTTGCATTGACGCGAAGGGTCACCGTCGTCGGCTCTCCTTGTCGCCCGAATAAATCGACTCCGCGATAAACAAAAGAGTCCGTACCGATGAAGTCCAAAGCGGGAGTATAACGAAAGCTGCCATCCGGCAGAAGGTCCACAGATCCATCGGCAGGATCACTCACGATCTGCGCGACCTGGCTATCGCCAAAGTCATTCAAAAGCACTCCCGGAGCCTCGATCGCGAGAACGGCATCCTCTAGTAGTTCATACTCTTCCGGGGATCCGATCGGCGGGATACTTTCCGAAGCTCCGATGTCCCTGAGACCAGCGAGTCTTCGATCAGCGCCTCGTTGATCGCGGCTCGGCGACTTTTCTTCGCCCAAATTTAGATCAGGGTCGCCAGCGTCCAACGCAGGCGATCCCGGGAGCAAGGCATGTGTCCTCGTTGGGCCGCCATTGAATGCGAGCGGCGCCAGTCCGGGATTGATTTCGATGGTGAGGTCGTCACCGAACCGATTGATCACCGCCACGACGTTCTCCACATTACTGGGTGGATCCGTCTCGAAGTCTTCGACAAGACCCGGGGCAAAATTCGCAGCAAAGAAGTTGTTCGCCGAATTAACAATGGCCTCGCCCGGCAGCTTCGCGACACCCGAATTGTAAAGACCACCTCCATTGCGAGCACCACTCAGTCCTTCGCTCACCCGATTTTGAAAAACGGTGCAGCTGTAAATATTCAGCTCCGCGACGCCCAGGTTATCACTGGCATTGTAAATTCCCGCGCCAAAGACAGGCACCTCGAAACCGAAGGCCAAGCCGATCGCGCGGTTATTGGAGATCGTCGAATTGCGCAAAGTAACCCTGCTGGATTCGAAGCGCGTGATCTCGGGGCGTTCCGGGTCACTGACGAACGGCGTGCATTGGTTGTAGATGCCACCACCCCTCGCGTTTCCGGTGACAGAGTTCCCAGAGATCGTCGAATTTTCGATCTGCGCGACTCCTCCATTGTTATTACGAATGCCTCCGCCAGCCACACTGAAACCATCTGCGGAATTCCCTTCAACTGAAACACCATCAAGGTGAAGAGTGGCCAGATAATCATTGGCGATTCCTCCGCCCTCACCACCAACCTCGTTTCCGCTCACACTGGAACGGGTCAAGCTCACAAAGCTCACTCCCGTGCTCTTGAGCCCGGCACCGCTGGACAAGATGACACCCACCTTCGCGGTGTTACCGTCCACTTCACAATCCTCCAGACTCATCAAGCTGGCGAAACTGTGAACGCCTCCCCCACTCGCCAGAACGGTTGTCGAGTAAGCACGGTTCGAATTCAGCTTTGAATTGACGACCTTTACCACACCCAAGAAGGAGCTCAGTCCACCACCGGATGAGCCTAAATGCGTGTCCACTTCGTTGTCCGTAATCGTGCAATCTTTGATCGAGACAAGGCCCAGGTCATTGTGAATCCCACCACCAAAACCAGCGAAGCGGAAATCTGCAGGGCTCAAATCAGTCCGACGAATCCCCCCAAGAATCGGGATACAACCTAAAGGGCTGCAGTCTTGCCCCACCACCACCGGGACCGGCACGCCCCGAAGCAGGGTCGCCGAGCCAGCCGCCCCCTTACCCACCCGATTGTTGTAGATTTGACAATCCTCAATCACGGCAGAGGGCATGCCACCTCCAGACCATCCCTCGCCGGCCGCGAAGGGATCGTCTCCCAACGATTCAAACAATGGCTGCACCCCACCCTCTTCAGTTCCTGCCGAGTCCAAGAAGTCCCCCATCAAATCTTTAATTCCAGCCTCGACCTCAGCGGTCGCTTCTTCCGGATGAGTCGAGGTCGGCGGCTCCATACTCTGCAAGCCAGAAAAGAAAGCAGCCACTGTCTCTTATACACATCTGACGCTGCCGACGATCTACTCTGTGTAGAT
>OJIS01000432.1_pt1 | contig 13943 bp, 14 predicted proteins | sample 1595671 | NCBI WGS metagenome assembly OJIS01 (sample SAMN05416814, study PRJEB24817) | seawater metagenome | isolation source: Sea water | place: Canada:Atlantic | collected 2013-07 | reverse complement strand
TGGTAACAGGCAAGAACGGTATCCAGATCACCAATTGGAAATCCGAAACCGTCGGATTTTTTGACAGGAGCAAAACGTCGAGGAATCTCCCGTTCACGGGAGATGCACGAAAATTATTCTAATTAACTGATTTATATTAACTATTTTAAACTGGCCCCGGATTTGCTCCGAGAGAAGCGCGGGACAGCCTTTTGGCCACCCCGTTTGATATGCCGAGCTTAGCCGATGCTCTCAACCGCATCGGCTTTTTTTATTTGCTCAGTTGTTTCATGGCCGATTCCAGGCCTTCAATGGTCAACGGATACATGTGGTCATTCACCAGCTGACGGGTCATACCGAGCGACCCACCCATGCCCCAGTAGCTCTCCGGCAATGGATTGATCCACACCACCTTGCGGAAGTGATCGGTAATGCGCTGAAACCACGTTGCGCCCGCTTCCTCGTTCCAGTGTTCGATGGACCCGCCGGGGTGTGACACCTCATAGGGCGCCATGGTGGCATCCCCTACAAAGATCACTTTGTAGTCCGGCGTGTACTTATGAAGAATGTCCCAGGTGCTCGTTGTTTCGTTCATCCGGCGGATGTTGTTTTTCCACACGCTTTCATAGATGAAATTATGAAAGTAAAAGTACTCCATGTGCTTGAATTCGAGCCGAGCAGCCGAAAAGAGCTCCTCGCAGACCCGCACGTGAGGGTCCATGGAGCCACCCACGTCGAAGAAGATCAGGACTTTGACCGCATTGTGCCGCTCGGGAACCATCTTCAAGTCGAGGTACCCGGCGTTGCGGGCAGTGGAGCGGATAGTATCGTCCATGTCGAGCTGGTCCGCGGCACCCTGGCGAGCAAACTTACGCAGCCGACGCATGGCCACCTTGATATTGCGAATGCCGAGAGTGACGCTGTCGTCCAGGTCCTTGAATTCCCGTTTTTCCCAGACCTTTACGGCGCGGCCATGACGACCCTTGTTCTGGCCAATGCGAAAACCTTCCGGGTTGTAACCGTTCGCACCAAAGGGTGAGGTACCACCAGTGCCAATCCACTTGTTGCCGCCCTGATGACGCTCCTTCTGCTCTTCCATGCGTTTCTTGAAGGTATCGATCAGCTCTTCCAGCCCGCCGAGGGAATCGATTTTGGCCTTGTCCTCTTCTGACAGCTGCTTTTCAAATTCTGCGCGCAGCCAATCATCCGGAATCAACGCCTGCATCAGGTCATCGAGGTTTTCTATGCCCTCGAAATAGGCCTGGAACGCCCGGTCGAATTTATCGAAATGGCGCTCGTCCTTGACCAGGCAGACACGAGCCAGGTAGTAAAACTCTTCCATATTCGCAAAGGCGAGCCTGTTCTGCAGAGCTTCAAGCAGGTCGAGGAGTTCGCGCAGACTGGCGGGCACCTTGGCCCGCCGGACTTCGAGAAAGAAATCAATCAACATAGGGTGCTGCTCTTGCTGAATTTCAGCTGCGACGACGGGCCATGAAGGCCAGCTTCTGCAACAGGTGGACATCCTGCTCGTTCTTCACCAGTGCGCCATACAGCGGCGGCAAGGCGGAACTGGTGTCCTTCTCCTGCAACATTTTGGCAGACAGCTCATCCGCCATCAGCAATTTGAGCCAATCGATCAGTTCTGAAGTGGACGGCTTCTTCTTCAGCCCTGGCACCTTGCGAACGTCGAAGAAAACTTCCAGCGCATCGCGTACCACCTGCTGCTGAAGACCCGGGAAGTGCACGTCCACGATACTCTTCATAGTGTCGTGATCCGGGAAGCTGATGTAGTGGAAGAAACAACGGCGCAGGAAAGCGTCCGGCAGTTCCTTTTCGTTGTTACTGGTGATCACGATGATAGGCCGATGCTTGGCACGCACAGACTGCTGTGTCTCGTAGACGAAGAATTCCATGCGATCGAGTTCAAGCAGAAGATCGTTCGGGAACTCGATATCCGCCTTGTCGATTTCATCGATCAGCAGTACCACCTGTTCCTCGGATTCGAAGGCTTCCCACAACTTGCCCTTGACGATGTAGTTGCTGATGTCCTTGACCTTCTCGTCACCGAGCTGGGAATCCCGCAGACGGGAGACCGCATCGTATTCGTACAGTCCCTGTTGGGCCTTAGTGGTGGATTTGATGTGCCAGGGAATCAGGCGCAGGCCGAGGGACGCAGCCATTTCTTCGGCCAGGAGGGTTTTACCAGTGCCGGGCTCGCCTTTGATCAGTAGCGGGCGTTGCAGCGTTATGGCTGCGTTGACGGCCATCTGCAGGTCATCAGTGGCAACATATTTCTCGGTACCGGTAAACTTCATGCTGATAGTGTCCTGTTCAATTAACGGTTAAACGTCTGTTTGAAAATAGACTCAGAGTATAGAGAACCGAAGCCGTTCTGATAAGAGCCCTGTTCGATTAACCGCCAACTACCGATCCTTTCCGCCATCCTTATCGTCGTTTTCAGACTCATCGTCGGTGGGCTCACTATCCTCATCAGTGGCTGGCAAATCGTCGAACTCGGAGAGATCAAAGTCCTCCAGCCCGAATTCGTCTTCACCGTCCTCCACCTCCGCATCAGCAACGGGGATATCATCCTCGGGCAACGCTTCGTCCTGCTGAAGTTCCGGCACTTCTTCAGGTTCCGGCAATTCTTCCGGTTCGGGTTCCGGTTCGGGTTCCGGCACCGGTTCTGGTTCAGGTATCTCTGCGGGTACGTCTTCAGGCGCCTGTTCAGATTCGGGTGCGGCGGTAGCCTCTTCCTCCGGCGTTTCCTCTGCGACGAGGGGCGGCTCCTCGTTGTTGCCCTGATCCTGCGCTGATTTTCTGCGCTTGACGAACAGGAATGCCACCCCGGCGACAGCCACCACACCCAAGGTGCCGGCAGCGGCCCATACCCAGAACGGAATGCCGCTCGCCGCCTCCTCAACGGTGGCCGGCGTTTCCGGTTCCGCCTCTTCCTTATCGACAGGCTGCTCCTCAAGCGGCTTCGGTTCTGGCTCTTCAACCTGGCTGATATCGATCGGCCCGGAACTGGACACAGGCGATTCAATTTCGGGAGCGGGTGAGGCCTCTGGCAACTCATCCTCCATCACTGGCGCTTCCTGCGAGGGCTCGTCAGAAACGACTGCCTCAATTGGGGCTTGTTCGCCCTCGGGCTGAATATATCGGGTAACGGTACTGAAGCGTCGGGAGAACGTTTGACCGTCCGCAACAACGCTGAGTTGGTATTCACCGGCATCAGGCAGTCGTGTGATGGTGTCCGTATAGACGCCGTCCTGCGGCGGCTCATCCGGAGACAACACCTTGTTACCGCTGCGCCCGTCCTCTGAGGTTAATGACACACTGACATCGATAACCCCCAGGAAGTCCCGGTTTTCAATTTTTCGGTCTTCCTCAAAGAAGGCCACCTGAAGGGATACTGGTTCGTTTTCCGTGAATGTTGGCGGGACCGGGCTCACCACCATCCGCAGATCGCTGACGACAGTGACCCGACTGCCCTCACCCAACTCGCCGTTGATCGTCCAGTCGCCCGCCTCAGGATCGGTGACGGTAATCAGGTCGTATTCCGTTTCGCGCACCCAACGCATTCCCTCGGTGGCTGAGTCCGGCCCTGCCTTGGTGCCGCCGGGACTGACCAGTTCAAGCGTTCGGTTAGCGGCAGACTCGTCACCAGCGCGAAAAATCAGCGCGGTAAATTCCTCTACGCCACCATCCACCTGAAAGCCATTATCCTCAATGGGAATCTGCTGCTGCGGTACAGCGGTGTTCAGCGCTTCAAGAAAAGCCAGAGTCAGTGCATCAGCGGACGACGCCAGGGCATAGCGGCCCCCGGTGCGTTCCGCAAGGCTCTTCAAAAGAGCAAGGTCTGCCTCCTCGGACAATGCGACGGTATGAAGGGTGGCACCACGGCTGCTCAAATCGTCCAGCAATGCCCCCAGAATCCGCTCACGCTCGCGATCATTGGCGCTCTCGTTGTCGGAGATATCCACTTTGCCATCGGTGAGTAGAATGAAGTCCGTATTGTCGAGGCTCTCCGAGCCCAACAGGTAATCATCACTGGCAACCTGAATCGCCTCCCCCAGATTGGTCCGAAGGGCGACCGAATTGATCTCATCTGAGCGTTCGACAGCCAGCCCCCGCCAGTCATCAGTGACTTTGCCATGGGGCACCAGCATGTTGACGTACTGACCAAAGGTCCAGACTCCGGCATTGGCTTGCCGAGGCAGCATACGCGCCAACAGGCGCACAGCCGGGCGGCGCAGGTTGTCCGGATCGTTGGTTTTCATGGAGCCGGAGATGTCGACAATAATTCGGACATCGGCACTGTCGGGTAACTGCAGGGTTGGCGCCTGCTGTGCAAGCGCCGTAATTGGCAGGATGAGGATGACAGCAAACAGGCGGCTTAGAAGTCGCATCAGGGCAGCTCCATGCGAGGTGGTGATCAAGGAAAGTCTCAGCGTTTAACCAGCCGGTATCTGACGAGGTCAAGAACCCACACCAACACCATAACCAGGGATGCTATGCCCATGTTCACAAAGGCCCGGCCCGCGTTGGCGGCATCACCCAGAATGGTTTCGTAGCCGCCGTGCAACCAGGCCGGCATCCACCAGCCAGCTACCTCACCGGACTCGACCGGAGTCAACAGGAGGACAATCAACGCGGCCTGCAACAGCGTGCGGATGGCATAAACCGGAATTACCCGAAACAGGCGGGATATGGTGTAGAAGAACACCACGAAGGCGACGGCGTACAGGGCCCAGAATATTCCGTAAGCAAGGTTTGTTTCTGCGTCTATCATCAAAGGATCCAGTGAATTATGTGTTCTTCCCAATCGTCTTCCGGTACATCGGCTTCCGAGATCACGCGATTACGCACCGATACACCCGCTTCATGAACCGTATCGGGGTCACCCGACCGTAGCGGGTGCCAGTCTGCAAGCGCACGCCCTTCCGCCAGTGTGCGGTAGGCACAGGTATACGGCAGCCAATGGTAGTCGCTCAGCGTATCCGGTGTCAGCACCGTGCATGCAGGCACTTTCTGCAAACGCTCGGAGTACACGCTGCACTGACAGGTGTCCTGCTCCATGTAACGGCACACCAGCTCAGTGTAGTAGACATCGCCGGTGTCTTCGTCTTCCAGCTTGGCCAGACAACATTTTCCGCAGCCGTCACACAGGGACTCCCATTCCTTGGCGGTCATCTCATGGAGACGTTTGCGTTGCCAGAACGGAATCTCTGCAATCATTCCCGGCCGGGCTCCGGTTTACGGCGAAAGTCTACAACGTAGCCGCTGGATTCCTCAGGCATCTGCAGGAAGAAATCCTTGTCGGCAATAGCCTCCAGAACCTGCTTGCCAGACGTTCGGGCAAGCTTCCGTTCCGGTGTCATGATCAGGTCCATGGCGTGTATTGGCTGGCCGAATATGCCCCGCAGGCTATCCGGCAGTTCATCCCAGGCCTGGCCCCGTCGAACGTAGATATACGTGTCCGGCTTCTTACTGCTGCGAAACACCGACACAAAGGTCTTTTCGGTCATGATTTCAGTAGTTCCTCAATCTGTTCCTGCACCGGTGCCAGGAGGTCACGGCGCCAGCCCTCGTCAAACAGCCCGGCAGCCAGGTTTCGCTGTTGTACAACAGCCTCAAGACGCTTACGAGGCGCCAGCAGTTCCACCGGCACATCCCGTTCCTCCGCCGCCTTCACCATCAGGCGTTTGAGCTGTTTATAGAACATCTGGTCCTGGCGGCTCAGCGGAGCGGCAATAACGTCGATGCCGGAATTATCCGCGGTCGATGCCTCCGCAACCATATTAATAATCGTATCCCCGTAGCGCCTGACCACGGCCGGAGGCAAGCCCTGGATATTCGATAGCTCCCGTACTGACTGTGGCAGTCTCTGGGCGATGGCAATCAGCAGCGCATCGGCCACAACACGGTTGCGGGGCCGATCCCGGAGGCGCGACTCATGTTCCCGCCAACACACCAGGGTTTTCAGCACCCCCTGCTGTTGGCGGCTCAATGTCCAGCCGCCTCGCAGTTTCAGGTAATGGCTGTCGGGATTATCCTGGGCTGCCAGTTCCTTTGAAAATCGAGTGGATTCGTCAGCCAATGCCGCTTCAAGGCCCCGTTTCTGCAACCGAGTAATCACCCAGTGATACAAGGGAACAAGGAAGCGAACGTCGTCCAGAGCGTAGCGTTCCTGAGCCGCGGAAAGCGGGCGAGAAACCCAATCCGAGCGCGTCGCCGATTTATCCAGTGATTCACCGAAGAGAGTTTCCACCAGCCGGGCATAACCGACGGAAAAGCCGGCACCGGCCAGCGCGGCGCCGATCTGCAGGTCGAGAATGCCCTCCGGTTCCAGCTGCAACCAGTGCCGGAACAGTTCCAGATCCTCACTCATGGCGTATAGCAATTTGGGGGTGTCCGGGTCGGTGAGCGCGTTGCGAAAGCCCTCTGACGCCTCTGCGACCGACGGGTCTACCAGGCAGAACCGCTGCCCCATCCCCAACTGGACCAGACCAGGAATCGGGAAGAAGGTGTTGACCCGTTCGAACTCGGTATCCAGTGCAAGCGGTTCGCCTTGCCCTTCGGCAAGCCAGCGGTCCAGGTCGTCCGGCTCCCGAATCCAGGTAACCGTGTCGGGAGCCGCAGGAACGGAAGCGGCCGGGGTGTTGGAATCCATATAATAATCCCGGTCAGGTTTAATCAGTCAGAGGTTTTCGGCCACGGAAGGCATGGGTCAGGGTAAATCCGTCAACATAACCCAGTTCGCCCCCCACCGGGATACCATGGGCAAGACGGGTAATCAGGATATTGCGGCCATCCAGCCTGTCGGCAATGTAGTGGGCAGTCGCCTCACCTTCCACAGTTGGATTGGTCGCTAGGATCAGCTCCGTCACCCCTTCTCCGTGGATGCGTTGCAGCAGCCGCTCAATACCGATTTCCTCGGGGCCCACGCCGTCGATGGGCGACAGATGCCCCATCAACACGAAGTAGCTGCCGCGATAATCGCCCGCCTGCTCAATGGCAAGAAGGTCGGAGGGGCTTTCCACCACGCAGAGCGTACCATTCCGTCGTTCGGGGTTTTCGCAGATATTGCAGGTAGGCGTATCGGCGAAGTTCTGGCAGCTCTCACAGCGGCGCACACCGGTCATGGCACGATCCAGTGCGTCAGAAAGCCGCGAGCCTCCAGAGCGGCCGCGCTCCAGCAAGTGGAAGGCCATACGCTGGGCCGTTTTCTGACCGACGCCAGGCAGACAGCGGAGAGACTCCACCAGTTCGTCTACCAACGGACTAAAAGCCATCAGCTATCCTCGATCAGAACGGCATCTTGAAGCCCGGAGGCATACCCATACCGGACATCATGCCGGACATTTTGTCTTTCTGGTTTTCCTCAACACGGCGCACGGCGTCGTTGATAGCAGCCGCCAGCAGGTCTTCCAGAATTTCCTTGTCTTCGCTCAGCAGGGACGGATCGATATCCACTTTCCGCACGTCATGGCGACCGTTCATAGTCACCTTGACCAGGCCCGCGCCGGCTTCGCCGGTAATCTCGGCCTTGGCGGCCTCTTCCTGAGCCTTCTTCATTTCTTCCTGCATCTGCTGGGCCTTTTTCATCAGGTCGCCCATATTGTTCATCACGCTCACCTTCTACAGAATTGCCTTAGAGAGTTGCCACCACGTGGCTCCAACCGCAGACCTTAGCCGGACTTTGCCTGATTCGGCGGCCGGATACTGTTTTCGACGACCCGAGCCTCGAATCGTTCAACAATCGACTGCACTGCGGGATCATTGCGGATCGAGTCTACCGCCGCCTTCTGGCGCGCCTGTCGCTGGCGCTCTTCCCAGGCAGCCGGCGTTTTGCCCTCAGCATCGCCCTGCTCCACACGCAGGGTTATGGTGGCGCCAAACCGATTCCTCAACGCCTCGATAATTTTTTCTTCATGGCGGGCGTTCAACAACCGTGCGTGACCTTCATCGATGGTCAGCACGATTTCATCGCCGTTGCGAGTCATAGCCGCATTACTGGCGAGGTTACCCGGCATGCCCACAATGCCCAGGCTGCGAAAATCACGTTCCCAGACAAATTCGCCAGTATCCGCGGGTTCTTCGATCGGTTCGGCCGGCTCAGTCGATTCGGTCGACGCTGCTGATTCTACCTGGGGCACATCGGCCTGAGGCGCTTCGACGTATTCCGGCTCAGGCGCTGCGGGCTCGGGCTCATAATCCTCAGTGCTGGCCGCTTCGGCCGCTGCAGATTCAGCCGCTTCATCCAGGCTCGCCAGCCAGGCAGCGTCAGGCTCCTCTGGCGCGGGAGCGGGTTGGGATTCCAGTACGGGCTCCTGGGCTTCCGGTTGAGGCTCCGGCTGGGGCGTCGGTTCGGTTCGTTGTTCTGGCTCTGCCCGCTGTTCTGAATCTGGCTGTTGAGGCGCTTGTTCAGGCTCAACAGCCGCTGTTATTGTCTCCGACGCTGCCGGGCCAGGCTCAGGGTCTTCCCGGGATTCCTGCCCTGACGATGACGTCCCGGAGGCCACCACCGGTGGTTCACGGCGGTCAGTGCCAGGCCGGAAGGCCAGCATTCGCAGCAACGTCATCTCAAACCCCATGCGGGCATCGGGAGTGACCGCCAGGTCCTTACGGCCCATCAACGCGGCCTGATAGAAGAGTTGCGCGTCTTCCGCGCTCAGCCGGCGCGCCAGGGACTCCACCTGCGCGGCATCCCCAAGGGCATTATCGACACTGCCCGGCACCACCTGCTCCATCGTCACCCGATGGAATAGCGACAACAGGTCCGCCAGGATCACGCTGTAATCCGGCGCAAAATCGGAAATACGATTGATCTCGGACAGCAGCGCGGGCCCGTCGTCTTCCACCAGCGCATTCACCAGGTTCTCGATATCGCTTTGATCAATCGTGCCCAGCATGTTGCTGACATCACTGCCGCTGAGCGTCTGATTGCCGAAGGCAATGGCCTGGTCTGTCAGGCTCAGGGCGTCCCGCATACTGCCATCCGCGGCACGTGCCAATAGCCACAGGGCCGGTTCTTCGAAAGGAATGCCTTCCTGGGTCAGCACGTGGCGCAGGTGCCCGGCAATGTGTTCGGGCGTCATCCGCTTGAGGTTGAACTGCAGGCAACGGGACAACACGGTCACTGGCAGCTTCTGGGGATCCGTGGTCGCCAGCAGGAATTTGACGTGTTCCGGGGGTTCTTCAAGGGTCTTGAGGAAAGCGTTAAAGGACTGGTTGGTCAACATATGTACCTCGTCAATGAGGTACACCTTGAAGCGGCCACGGGTTGGCGAGTACTGGACGTTATCGGTGAGTTCCCGCATATCATCCACGCCAGTACGGGAGGCTGCGTCGATTTCGATCAAATCAACAAACCGCCCTTCCTGGATTTCCTGGCAACTGGAGCAGGTTCCACACGGCGTGGCGGTAACGCCGGTTTCGCAGTTCAGGCATCGGGCCAGCAATCGGCCAATGGTTGTTTTGCCTACGCCCCGGGTACCGGTAAACAGATAGGCGTGGTGCAGCCGCTGGTTGTCCAGGGCGTGGATCAGTGCCTGGAGCACATGCTCCTGGCCGACCATATCTTCGAATGTCCGGGGGCGCCACTTACGGGCAAGTACCTGGTAGCTCATGTTCTGCCAACTGCCGTTAAAAATGGGTTTAACCATAGCACGGTCAGGATGTTAGAAGAAGCCAACAAGAAGCAATCAGAGAGGGATAATCGGGGGCGTTAAAAGGAAAAATCTGGGGGTGACTCCATCAGCGACACTCCGGCACACAAGTCCACCGCTTCGGCTGCTCCCTTCCGGGCCTGACCGGGTTCACGGTTTATCGTTGCGGAGGCACCAATGGAGCCACCATAACGGGCTTTGGGGCGAAATCCCTCAAAGCGGCGCGCATATTAGCAAAAGGGTTCCGGCACTACAATGGCAGCGGCACTTCATCGCATCGGAACCAGCAGGCGACGCTGTAACGGGTACGGTGGGCCGGCAACACCTCATGGGGAATTTCTTCGCTCATAAACAGCGCCATCCGCCCTGCCAGTGGCAATACGACGCCACATACCTCGTTCTCGTTTTCACGATTGAAAATCTGCAACGCGCCGCCGTCGGCCTCCTGCCAACCCTCATTAAGGTACAAAACCAGGCTGACAACCCGCGACGCCCTGCCCTGGAAGCTATCCACATGGCGACGGTAGAAATCACCGTTGTGATAGGTGGCGTAGTGTGCCTCAAACCGTTTCAGCCCCAGGAACAGCCGCTCATTCAAACCCAGCCTGACCGACTCGAAGAACTCGAACAACGCCGCCTGAACCGGCGTCACGCCCTGCAGCCACGCAATCTTGTCTCGCCTTACGGATCTGTCCTGGAGCAAGTCCTGACCACGCCCCACACCCGCCTTACGCAGCGCCTCGGTCCGGTCCAGTATCCGAACTTCACTGCAAAGACCCTTTAAAAGGGACGGAGTTAACAGCACAGACACATCCTGACTCATCCAGCCATGCTCCGTGAGACCATCGGCCAATTCATCAAGCCACTGACCGCCTCCCGGCGTCGAAAGATCGACTCCAGCCTGGCAAGACTCGGGAACTGAGGCAGTAATCTGGTCAATCATTCATCAAACTCCGACGGGGACGGCCGATTTTATGATGGTTTCTCGCCGTAAGCACAGTTTTAATTTACCCTGAGTATAAGGACATGCCGTAACGCTTGCGGCACCTCAGACCGACAATCCATTGACCACCCAGAAAGCTGTAACGAGGCACTACGTGACACTAAAACCCGGGCACTGGTCGTTCACCCGATGGACAACCATCGGGCAACTGGAAGCCATGGAGGTACACCACCCCTTGTTCCACGCCCGCCTTTTCCTGCAGGGCGCTCACCTTACTCACTTTGCCGCCCGTGACGAACCAGACTGGCTGTGGATAAGCGACACCGCGCGCTTTGAACCCGGCGTGGCCATCCGTGGTGGCATCCCGATATGCTGGCCCTGGTTTGGGGCGCCCGAGAAAAACCCCCCGGAAGTTCGCCGCAGGCTGCTGACCACCAGTTCCCACGGTTTCGCCCGTACGGCAGTGTGGAAGCTGGAGGATGTCAGGGAAACCGCGCACGACGTGGAAATCAGCCTGTCACTGGATGCAAACAGTGACTTTTCTGATGCCTGGGACGGCCGCGCCCGGTTACTGATGACCTTCCACTTCTCGGCTGACGGCTGCCAACTGGCGTTGACCACCACCAATCCGGGTTCGGAACCGCTGGCGTTTACCCAGGCACTTCACACCTATCTTCCGACCCCGGACATTTCCAAAACGCTGGTCAGAGGCCTCGAAAACTGCGGATACGTGGACTCCCTGAAAGACTGGAGCTACCACACACAGCAAGGGCCAGTGAGCTTCGAGGGTGAAACCGACCGCATCTATGAAAGCGGCAATTCGCTGATCGTTGAAACCCCATCAGGGAACCGGCGCATCACCGCCATCGGCAGCGACTCCACGGTTGTCTGGAATCCGGGGCCGGAGAAAGCGGCACGATTGTCGGATTTCCCCGACGTTGCCTGGGAGTCCATGCTGTGCGTTGAAAGCGCCAATGCTCTCGGCGATTACCGCGTGCTGAATACGGGCCAGAGTCATACCCTTGGCGTTATGATAGGAAGAGAGTAGAAACCACATGGGTCTAGCATCGATTCTGAAGTCACGGTTGATCCCGGCAGAGCTGGAGAATCACATCAATCGCATCCGCAAGCCGATTGGTTCTCTGGGGTACGATCCCTGGGGCTATAACAACGAAGTGATGAAGTACGGCTTCTCCCTGACCCGCCAGATCTACGAAAAGTATTTTCGAGTGGAAGCCACCGGCGTTGACAAAATTCCCTCGGAGGGGCCGGTGCTGATCGTCCCGAATCACAGTGGGCAGTTGCCGGTAGATGGACTTTTGATCGCCTACGCCCTTGCCTCTCGCGAGAAAAACCCGCGCATTCCCCGGGCAATGATCGAACGTTTTTTCCCGACCGTCCCCTACCTCGGCAATTTGCTGAACGAGTTTGGCGCGGTTTTGGGCGACCCCACCAATTGCGCCAAGATGCTGGCCAACGGCGAGGCCGTCATCGTATTCCCCGAAGGCATTCGCGGGTCTGGAAAGCTGTATCAGGATCGCTACCAGCTCAAGCGGTTCGGTAACGGCTTCATGCACCTGGCCATGAAGTACAAGGCACCCATTGTGCCAGTGGGCGTGGTCGGGTGTGAGGAAACCATTCCCGCCATCGCCAACATCAAACCACTGGCTCGGTGGCTCGGCATTCCCTACGCTCCGGTGGCCATGCCATTTGTCTTGCCGGCCAAAGTCCACCTGAACTTTGGCGACCCAATGGTGTTTGACGACCTGGAAATTCCCGAAGAACAGGTGACAGAGCGAGTTGAACAGGTGAAGGCAGCGATCAGTGAATTGATCGATACCGGACTGAGCGAAAGGAAAAGGCTGTTCTGATGGTTGAAAAAAGCAGACCCCAGATTCTTGTAACAGGTGCAGCCGGCGCCCTGGCTCAACAGGTAATCAGCCGCCTGCGGGATACCTGCAACCTCGTTGCCGTGGATTTTCGAGAACAGGTCTATCTGGGCGACGATATCCCCAGCTACTGCATCGACTTCAACAAACGCTCCTTCGAAGACCTTTTCCGGCGTTACCGGTTTGATGGCGTCATTCATCTCGGCCGCATCATGTCGAGCCAGCTCACCCGAATGCGCCGGTACAACGCCAACGTTCTCGGTACCCAGAAACTGCTGGACTTGAGCCACAAGTACAACATCAAAAGGGTGGTGGTCCTGTCGACCTTCCACGTCTATGGCGCGGTGGCCTACAACCCGGCGCTGATAGACGAGGAAGCTCCGCTGAAAAGTGCGGGGCTGAGCGCGGACCTGATTGATTCCGTGGAACTGGAGAACCTGGCCAACATCTACCTGTGGCGCTACCCGGACCTGAATATCACCATTCTGCGGCCCTGCAACATTGTCGGCCCAGGCGTGCGCAACTCCATCAGCACCTTGCTGGGCATGGAACGGGCACCTGTTCTGGCCGGTTTTTCACCGATGATGCAGTTTATCCATATCGATGACATGGCGGATGCCATCGTGCTGGCTTACAACAAACCCCAGCGGGGAATTTTCAATGTCGCGCCGCAGGACTGGGTGGCCTACCAGCATGCGTTGAAGCTCTGCGGCTGCGGCCGCATACCAGTACCATCCATTCCCCCCATACTGCCCAGGATGATACTGCGCACACTCAACCTGCGAAGTTTTCCTTCGTACCTGATGCACTTTTTCAAGTATCCTGTAGTCATCGACGGCAGGGCGTTCGCCAGGGAATTCGGTTTCACTCCCAGGCGCCCGCTAAAAGAGATATTCCGGTTCTACCGGGAGAACAAGAAGCCGGTGTGAACGGCACAGGATCGAAATCGGTGCCGTTATGGAAAGTGGCGCATAGCGCAGGAAGCGAAACATGTTGAATAATTTCAGCCTGATCAGTCATTCCACGGCAGCCATTGCCTTTGGGTTGCTATCGCTGCTGATTGCCACACGATACCTGCGCCGGGACATTGATCGTTCTTTGCTCCTCGCCGCCGTGGTCACCACGCTGTGGGCCGGCTCACTTGTTACCCAAAGCCTTTGGGGCGAACCAAGCTTTTTTATTCGCTACCTGCTGGAACTTCTGCGTGATGCCGCGTGGATTACCGTCCTCTTCGCCCTACTTCGCGATTCATTCCGGTCTGCCAATCTTGTCGGTCGCCTACGAAAAGTGCTGGCGGCAGCCACCCTGATCCTGGTTGCTCTCCTACTCGGCAGCGGTGTCCTGGAATATTTCTTCGGGCTCAGCATTCTGGACGGTAAAACCAAAGTGGTTGGCCAGATAGCCCTATCCCTGTCTCTTATACACATCTCCGAGCCCACGAGACCGAGGCTGATCTCG
>OJIS01000431.1_pt1 | contig 13946 bp, 15 predicted proteins | sample 1595671 | NCBI WGS metagenome assembly OJIS01 (sample SAMN05416814, study PRJEB24817) | seawater metagenome | isolation source: Sea water | place: Canada:Atlantic | collected 2013-07 | reverse complement strand
CGAGATCAGCCTCGGTCTCGTGGGCTCGGAGATGTGTATAAGAGACAGGGGTCAAGCTGCTCAGAAAATTGTTTTTTGGTGGGCGATTGCAAAACAGGGTGGCATTTTTTGCCGATGATTACGAGGTTGCTTATGGATTCACGGAAGAGAGCTTCCCGGGTTGGCGAAACAAGGTGGCTATTGGCATAGACAAGCTGTTCCAATCGATGAAGACTGATAAAACGGATCACCCTCCGGTTTTAGTATTTGATGCCTTGGTTGAGCTGGGCATGACGAAACCGGATTTACTTTGTAAGGCTCTTGACCAATTTTTTGCGACCTGTGGAGTCAATGAACATAAGGAAATCTATTATAAATTCCACCCCGGCCAGACTGATCAGAAAAGCATCTCTGTCATCAGAGATACAATGTCAAAACACTCGGATCTGGACTTTCATGAATTGTCCAAGGATGTCTGTTTGGAAGACTTTTTCACCGATTATCAGTTGAAGGTATTTGTCTTTAACAGTGCTGCGGGTCTCTACGCTTCACTCGTAGGCCAGGAGGTGGTTTCTCTTAACCCTCTAATGGAAATCGCGGACTCTTGCTACCGTAATTCGCATCAAGTTCTGCCTGAAATATACAACCATCTGGTAAGCCGTATCCCTCTAGACAACGTATAAGATGAAAAAGGAAACGACGGGAAAATTGCGAGTGATGGTAGTCTCCATTGCCCCTCCTCAGAACAATCACGGGGTCAGAATCGTTCTTTACCGGCATCTGGTTGCTCGCAATCCGTTTGAGGTGTTTGTCGCTACAGATGCCAGAGAGCTGGATGAGGAAAGGCCACACAGACGCTTGAGGCTGCCCCGTTTGCTTCAACGATTGAGAAACACTCGTTTCGGGCCAAAGATTGGTTCATTCATCAGAGATTTTGAGAACATGATATGGGCTTGGCTGCCCAATAAGGATCTTGACTCAGCGATCGATGATTTTCGGCCGGATATCCTGCTGGTGCTTGCAGATAATTCCTTGAGTAAGATGGCGTATCGGGCTGCCCGAAAGAGGAATCTTCCCATAGCAGGTTTGTTTCTTGATTGGGTGCCCATTATGAAGGGTTATTTTGGGCATCGCTGGACGGTGCCATTTCTCGATCGATGGTTTAGACGGTTTTACCGGGAATGCGATCTGGCAATCTGTACGAGCGATGGCATGAAAGAGGAGCTGGGAGATCATCCCAATTCTCATGTCATTTACCCTATGCCCGGTCAGCACCGGGAGTCCGACGCCACATCGGCCATTGGTCGGTGCTCTAAGAAATTTCAACTTGTCTATGTCGGTTCTGCAGAGAACTTTTATGGACGTATGCTCTGCTCCCTGATCACAGAGTTCGAGGCAACTGATGATTTGGCGATTACCGTGATTGGCCCCAAGGGAGGCTGGCCTCAAGAAATATCAGACCTCGCGATAGAGAAGGGAATCTATTTGGGTTTCAAGCCACCGGAGGAGGCGGCCAGCTATTTGGCCTCAGCAGATGCACTTTTGGTCGTGATGAGTTTTGAAGAGGAGTATGAGCTTTTTATGCGCACGAGTTTTACGACAAAATTTCTCGATTACGTCGCTTACGGAAAACCGGTTATTTTGTGGGGGCCTGACTACTGCACACCTTCACGTGTGGCTGCGGCGCACTCAGGGGCATTGCCCGTTGCGGTAGAGGATCCCAAGGCGATGGTTTCAGCCTGCAGAAAGATTGCCAATGATCCCGAAATGTATGCCGAGTTGACTGATGGTGCGCGGCGAATGCATGAAAATTTATTCAATCCCGACCGACTCCAGGAGATCTTTGTATCAGAAATGGAGAAGCTTGTAGAAAAATGAAAGAGAATCCTGTTCGTATTAGTTTTGCGAAACGCTTGATTCTGCGTGTTCTGGCTTGGGCTCTGGATGACGTCGAGAAAAGCCGTAATCATCCTCTCAACCGTTTGCTTTCTCTGAGGAGTTATGAAGGCGCCGGGAAACGTTTTTCACATCCGCAAATTGAAGCCGGTGATTACACCTACGGATTACGACGTGACACCTTCTTCTCTTACCATCCGGAAGATAGGGTGGTTATTGGTAAATTTTGTGGAATTGCCCAAGGAGTGAGGTTCATTTTTGGTGAACATAAAATGGACCGGATTTCCACCTTTCCCTTCAACGCCGTATGTTTCGAAGAGGGAGCACATGCAGATTCAGAGTCCAAAGGGGATATTCTAATTGGTAATGATGTCTGGATTGGTGCGAATGCAACAATCCTTTCGGGTGTAAAAATTGGTAACGGTGCTGTGATTGCCACCGGCGCGGTTGTCAATAAAGATGTCGCACCGTACTCTGTTGTGGGAGGCGTGCCTGCGAGGCATATCAAGTACCGATTGAAAGAGGATCAGATCCGAAACCTGCTGGAGATCAAGTGGTGGGACTGGCCTTTGGCAAAAATCCGAGATAACCGGAAACTGTTTTACGGAGATCCGGCTGCCTTTATTAGCAAACACCAGGAAAAAGGTTGAGAAAACCCTCGTGTGCGCATCACGCATGGTCTTCCTGTTGAGGGTCAGAGTGCAAAAAAATATTTTCATATATATTTCAAAGTAACATGAAGTCAATTTGCCTCGCGATACTCAATTACAACGGAGTTCATCATTTGAAGTATTTGTTGCCATCTCTGGAGACTGCCTGCGCCAACGTAGCAAACAGGACAGACATTGTTGTTCTAGATAATCTCAGTACAGACAACGATGTCAAATGGGTGAACGATCATCATCCGGATGTTCAGTGCGTGGTAGCCTCTAAAAATGATTACCTTTTCTCGTACAATGGTTTTATTCAAGGCATTGAGCATGATGTAGTGGTGATACTCAATAATGATATTAAGGTCAGTGATTCTTTCCTGCAGCCATTACTTGATCATTTGGAAGAACCAGACGTCTTTGCAGCTTCGTCTTGCACCTATGACTGGGAAGGTAAAGAAGTAACCAGTGGCCCAGCAGACTTGACGATCAAAGATGGGATGTATGGTTGGAGGTTTGATCGAATGAGACAGGAATCTTGTCACACCCTCTTCACGTCAGGAGCCTGCATGGCAGTGGATCGTCATAAATTCATTTCCCTGGGCGGCTTTTGCCGCCTTTTTTATCCCGGCTACTGCGAAGATTTGGACATCTGTTTTCGTGCCTGGGAGAAAGGCTGGAGATCAATCTATGAACCCGCCAGTATTATTTGGCATCGGGAGCATGCCAGCTGGTCCGTCAGTGAAGTGTCCAGTACGGACATCCTAAATTTGGAACATTCATTAGTGTTTCAATGGTCATCTCTGCCAATGGGCAGGGGGAGGCTGACGCGATGGTTTACCATCAGTAAGATCTTGTGCGGGGAGCTCCTCAAATGGCGTTTTGTGTGGGGTAAGGCACTGGTCAAGGCGCGCATCGATTGGACTTTGTCGGCCCGGGATTATCGGCAGCGCAAGTTATCGGAGGGGGAACTTGAGAAAATTTTGGCGATGGTTAGAAGCGACCTTCCCTCGTCAAGATCACGGAGGCAACCGGAGCACGGTGATAAGCTAGCAAGATAGAACCAAAAAACATGAAAGTAAAAGCGCCATTTGGAATAGTGACGGGGTGTCACTCCGGTGATAGATCGACCGTGGGGGCTACTCTTGCCAGCATCAAACACTATTGTCCGGATATCCCGGTGTGTTTGGTGGTGGACGGGCATGTCGATGTCTCGGATTTAGAGGAGCTTTATGACCTGATTATTTTGAGAGTCGAAGAACTCGAGGATGATGACATGCGGGATTTGATCAGGGGGAGCGGCAGGGCAAAGCTGGCTGCGATGTGGGAGGGCCCTTTTGAGTTTTACGTCTGGATGGATGCGGATGCCATTGTTTGGGGTGATTTTGTGAGCAAAGTCCGCAGAGATCTGGATTTTCAAATTTTCTGGAATGAGATCTCGATTCCTGCCGATGCCTCGGAGGAGCCGCCCTGGCTGTCACATTATTATTTCAAGCTGGAGGAGTTGAAGAATTTTGATCCGGATTTTGAATGGCGGGGTCATCCCTACTTCTCGACAGGGGTATTTGCATGTCGTCGCAATGTCATTTCATACGAAGAATGGACTAAAATTGAATCATGGAACACGGCTGTTCCTGGCGGCATTTTCAAGTTTTGGGAGCAGGGTATGCTGGATTATCTCGTTTTGGCAAAAAGCCAACGCGGGGAGATCAAAACAGCATGGACGGACTTACAGTGGGTGAGAAGTCGCGATCATAAAGGTCTGCAGGAAGACTGCGCTCGCGGGGGATGGTCTTTCCCCGGTGACGTAAATCCCCCCATGGTGTTGCATTTTTGTGGGCGCAAGCCTTCGACGCTCGATATCCATTGTTTCAGTCGCCCGTTTACGATCGCGCGCTTGGCGCATCATCGACACACCCGCAGTAAGCTTCGCGCCTGGATAATTATTCTGGCTGAGGATGGTAGAGTTCTTTTTCGAAAGGTTAAAAAAAGAGTTTTTGGGAAATAAACTTACAGCAAATGAGCGAAATTCATGTGCACTTCCCAAGTGAAACTATTCTTATTTGGATCGTAGATTCATTAGTTTGCCGCGCCAAATAAAAACATGTTTGATCATTTTATTCTTACCAGATTTAACGTTCGTGAACCTTGGGCCGATGCAACCGAGCATCTGGGGTTGGATAATCTTTGGTTGGAAAGGCGGTTTGATCTTTTTGAGAAGACTTGTCTGCCCTCCATAGTTAGGCAGACCCGCAAATCCTTCCATTGGTTGATTTTTTTGGATTTGGAAACTCCGGAGAGGTTTGTCGCGCGCATGGCTGAGCTACGCTCAAAATATGACTTTCTGATCCCCATCTACTGTAAGGATCGTGGAGAAGAGTTTGTTCTCCGGGAGATGAAAGAGAGAGGCTCTCCCGGTAGCATGCGGATTATGACGCGGCTTGATAATGATGATGTTTTACATCCTCGTATGATCGAGAAAATCCAAGAGGTGGCTGAGATTTCGTGTAAAACTAACGATCTTGAACGTGGCTTTTTTATAAGCTTCCCTGTTGGGTATTCGGAGTTTGCGGGAAATTATTATTTACAATTCTTCCGATGTAACCCTTTTGTGAGTTTTGTATCAGAGCCAGAGTATGAGAAGACAATTTTTGGCTGGGACCATACAAAGATCGGTGAAGTGGCGCCTGTGGTTTGTAAGTATACCCGGCCGATTTGGTGTCAGGTCATCCATGGTGAAAATGTGTCAAACACGGTGCGGGGTCTCTATTGGCCGTGGGGTCAGCTTCGTGGTGTTTCAGAGGGCGCGACCAAAACCGGCACCCGTTCTGTTACCTGGCAGTGCAAAGAGTTCTGGCGGAGTTTTAAGAAATATATTTTACACTGGTAGGTGCGAATAAGGTAAAGATGATTCGCTGGTAAATAATGAAAATCTGGCACATTACGAGAACCCTCTATGGGGGGGCTGGCATTTATGCGCAACGCCTGAGCGATGCGTTGCGGGATGCCGGTCTTGACAGCTGTGTTTTAAGCGCGGATTCGCATGAGCCTCTTGAAGCGGGAAAGCCCCAGGGAACCGGACAATTGGTGCCGGTTGCCGGGACGGTTCCTCGACTGGTCACCCGCGCGGTTCGATCCATGTCACACCGCCTGACTGCGGGCCCGTTTCATTCCCTGTTGGGCATGGAGCGATACCGAGGTGAGCAGATGCCGGCAAAGGGGGACATCATTCACTTGCATGGTTTGACGGGTTGGATGGGGCTTAGGGGCTTGCGTGCTTTGATCCCGGAGGGGAGTGCGGTTTTTTGGACGGCTCATGATCTTTGGCCGTTGAGTGGAGGCTGTATCCTTTATTCCGGGTGTGACGGCTACCGTGGCGATTGCGGGAACTGTCCCATCTTGCACAAAGGAGTGAAGAGCTGGGCCAAGGCCGAGCTCCGTATGAAGGAGGATTTTGTCAGGGATAAGAAGGTGCGGCCGGTGGCCAACAGCCGATGGATGGCCGGCCATATTGAGCAATCACGGGTTTTTAGAGATGCGACCGAGGTTCCGGTCATTCCACCAATTATAGATCCGGTGTATTTCTCGACAGGGATTGAAAATCTCAGAGAGAAGCTCAAGGTCGCTCCGCAGAAAAAAGTATTGGCCCTGGGAGCAAGGGCAGTGACAGATCGTTATAAGGGGATTCCTGAATTTTTGGCAGCGTTGGCAGGCCGGAGCAAATTAGCAGAGCAATTTGTGATACTCCTATTTGGTGAGGGCGAGCTTGAGTTGCCCCCCAATCTTGATGTCAGGGCATTGGGCAGGCTAAACTCCGCTGAGGAGATAGCCCGGGTTTATGACTCGAGTGATGTCTTTGTCTCTCCATCCGCGATGGAGACTTTCGGGATGGCTTTGGCAGAGGCCCAGGCCTGTGGAACTCCCGTGGCAGCTTTTGACGTCGGTGGCGTTCGTGATGCGGTTTCCGGAGAATGTGCCGGGTATCTTGTTCCTAATGGAGATATGGAAGCTCTGTTGAATGCTTTGGAGAAGGTGGCAGAAAGAAATTCGCCGGCAGGAGATCGCTGGCGGGTCGATCGTGACTGGGCCAATGAGCACTTTGAGGCTTCGGTGATAGCGAGGAGGCAAATGGAAATTTATTCCTCGCAGGTCGGCAGTTCGCAGCTCGTCTAAGAAGAAAGTAATGCGATGAAAGCGAAATCAGTCATGAATATCGCATTGGCAAATGACGAATATTATTTTGCAGGGCTGTGGAGTACGGTGATTAGCCTCCTTGCGGCAACGCCGGATGCGTCGAGCTTGCGAATCCATGTGATTGACACCGGTATTTCAGATGCCTCTTGGGAACGTTTGTCAGATGCCGTAGCGAAACATCCTGCGCCACCCGAGTTGGTGCGTAAGATTTTTCCTCGTGAAAAGCTTGAGGGTCTTGATATTCCCGGACCCAGGAGTCCGCTGGTGTATGCAAGATTGTTTCTCCCCGAGCTTCTTGATTGTGATCGCGTTTTATACTTGGATTCAGATTTACTGGTTTTCAAAAACGTGCTTGATTTAGAGGGGATTGATTTATCTGGCTATGCCTGTGCCGCAGTGATCAATGAAGATGCTGGAACGCTTGATTTTGATCTGTCAGAAAAAGAATATACAAGCCTTCGCCTGGATCCTAAATCCAAGTATTTTAACGCAGGATTACTGTATATGAATCTTGAGTATTGGCGCGAAAATGATTATACTGAAAAGTGTTTAGATTTCCTGAGGAGTCATCAGTTTAGGCTCGCTGACCAGTCGGCTCTGAATGTCGTTATGAATGGGGAAATTTTGCCATTGGAGTGGCAATGGAATCGACTTGTGAATCGTCTCACTCCGGATGAGATCACCTCGCCGGACTCAATCATTCACTATACATCGCACAAACCATGGTTGTTGAAAAGCGATGCTCCCGCGGTGTTACTCTGGAGAAAGTTTACCCAGGATACAAAATTTACTATCCAATCCCCGCGAAAAAAACAGGACATTTATACGAGGTATTTGCTATTCAATCTTTTACGAACAGTAGGTTATGGGGTGTTGGCTATTTGGAACGCCTTTTTAAAAAGAGGGGATACGGCTGCGGGTTACTCGTATGCATTCTCCTACTGGTTGGAATATTTCGCAAATCGTGAGATAAGATTGCGCGAATTTAATTTGGCTGCGATGAAAATTCAAAGTATCCGTTACGGGCCCACTTGGTTGTTAGAAGATGACTGAGTCTCTGCAGTTGTGGATGATGTTCTCGGGTTTGTAATCTCTGCTAAGTTTTAGACATACCGAACTTGCCGACTTGCTCGTCGTCTCGATTGCAATCCAGAATTTGTTTGGTTAGATGCGCTTTCAATAAGTGCTTTAGCTTTAAGTTGACAGTTAATGACTGAGCTCGGTAGGCCCTAGTCTTCGCTTGAAAAGTGATTGCTTAATTGAGGAACCGTTAAGATCAAGTGATATGAAACTTAGCATCATCATCCCTGTCCATAACCGAGTCGAGCTTCTGGGTGAGGCGCTTGATTCTATTTCACAACAGCATCTGGATTCTTATGAAATCATTATCTGTGATGATGGTTCCACCGAAGACATTGAAGCCTTGTGTGCTGGTTTTGAGCTGTCGGCCAATGAGCTGAAATATAGTCGGACCGCAGAAAGTCACGGTGCCCAGGTTGCACGGAACAGAGGCCTTTCTCTTGCCCAGGGTGAATTTGTCATGTTCATGGACTCCGATGATGCCTTGGCAGAGGAAGGGTTAGGGCTGCTGCTTGAGGCCCTGCAGGCAGATCCTGATCTGCAATACGCCTACGGCGAAGTCAGCAGGGTAAATGAATCACTGGAACCGCTTCCCGGAGATGTCCCTGTGGGTTCTCTGTTTGCAGACACCCCATCAGAAATAGCCGGATACCACTGGCACACCATGGGAGCACTTTACCGGCGATCCTATCTTGATGTCGTAGGTCCGTGGAACGTGGAAATGACCGGGTCCCAGGATTGGGAATACCAGGCGAGGGTCAAACTGGCCGGAGGTAAGAGGAAATTTGTGGATGTCGCGGTGGGTTATTGGCGTCAGCATGGCGGCGAGAGGGTTGGCACCGCCAAATTTCGCCCGGATTATGTGAGGAGCGTGATGATTGGTTGCGGCTCGATTTTACGATGTGCGAGGGAGGCGAATCGTTGTGATGCTGCTTTGGAGCAAAGGTTGGCGAAGAGGTTGGTTGTGCATGCCCTGGAGTGGGGGGGCAATGGTTGGTGGCAGGATCGAAAGATCTGTATACTCCAGGCAAGAGATGGCATCTCTTCTAATCTTATTTTTAAGTTCGGATTGACGATGGTGGCATACACGCCGGCTATTTTCGATCGTGTGCTTTTGGAAAGGATTGCCAGACGCCGGATTCGCTGAATCGTTGGAGAGCGAAACGAAACAAACAATCATTCCCCGGGAATTTTTGATTTCCCCCTGATTGTCATCAGTCTTGCTCCTTGATGGACCCCGTCGTAGCGTTTAGATGCTTGATTGTTTCCCCAGCGAAGATACCGCAATTTGTTTCCGTATCCTTTGGGGGCGTAGCGTGGTCTCTACCAACAAGGCGACAGTTCTTTATCGAACCGAGACGGTCAACTTTCGTAATGCCTTCAATGATTTGGACCGGTGGTCCCTTGACTTGGAGGGAATCTACTCTGAAAACGTCCGATTTCTGAAGAGCCTTGGTGAAGAAGTGAATTCAAACCAGGCGGAATGCCTGATGCAGGCCTGGAGTCAGCAAGGTGAAAAAAGCTCCCGGGCAGAAATGCATGAGGTTTCAACAACGGCCTGCGGTTTTGCAGACCACTGGCGCAAAGGAATTTCACACTTTTCTCTCAGTGTCATAGGTCGTCATCTGCTGGGATGTCGGAATTTTGACCGTGTTAAGTTTTTTTGCGGGAGGAAAAAGCAGTGGGCGTAGTTGCCTTGGTCCCGTCGATGTTTTGAGTAAGAGCTGAGAGCGGTCGTCTAACGGCATGAGAATTTTGATCATAGAGGAGGCCTTACAATCAGGAGGAGGTCACTGGCCAAGCTACATCGGCGAAGTGGCGCGTGGGATGCGTGCGATGGGTGATAAAGTGGACATTTTGATGCACAAAAATGCGGTCCCCGAATTGGTTGAAGAGATGCAAGGCATTCCCTATTTATCGAAAAATTGCTGGTTGGATGCGGCGAGTCAGGGGGCCATGGGGGGGATTCGCCACAATCTGACTCTTAGAGGGGAATTGTCTCGCTGGTTCTCAATCCATCAGCCCTATGATTGGGTTTGTTGTCTGACAATGCGTCTTCAACACTTGCTTGCAATGGCCTTGCTCAGCCGGAGTGGATTAATTCCCTCAAAAACGAGATTTCTTCTGTTGTTTGTACAGAGCTTCGGCGCGTATGCCGGGGCAAATAAGCCGACGGTCTTCCCAAGAAATCTTTCCTCTCGACTGACACGTTTTTGTTTTCGCTTATTGGCTCCGGGCGTTCGCTCCGATCGGGTCCTTTTGGCGGGCGAAACCAAGGGGATGCAGGATGAATTGCAGAGATTCACGCAGTTATCAGTTCGTTTGTTTCCTCATCCTGTTCCATCGCCAACAGAGAAAAAAGAAGCAGAGCTTGCAAGTTGCAGTGCAGGTGAGGCTGGTTCCAGTGAGGTAATCATCACAATTACTTGTCCGGGATTTGCAAGATACGAGAAAGGAAATGATCTCTTACAGGAGGCTATTAAAATCATTTTGAGTAGACCGTCAGGGAATTCCTGTCGTTTTGTGATGCAGTGGCCCAAAGTCTTCGAAATGCCTGATGGAACCTTTCTTGAACCTGACCTGGAATTGCGGTCTGATGATAGGGTCGAGTTTGTGAACCACTTACTTGATGCCAAGGCCTACGAACACTTGTTTGAGCGAAGTGATTTGGTTGTCCTTCCATATCGACGTAAGAGCTATCACCAACGACTGTCCAGGGTTGCGATTGAAGCGGCCGGTCGCGGTATTCCCTTGATTTATACAAGTGGCACATGGATATCTGAAGTCGCCGAAATAGTAGGGGACGGCGTTGCCATTCAGAATGAAACGGTTTTGGATGTCGTGAAGGCAATCGAGGCGGCATTGGTGCGGATAGAACAATTAGAGATGTGTGCTCACCGGGAAATGGCGACTGTGCAGAATTATCATTCGGCTGCGAATTTTAGGCATAAATTGATTGATCACGATTCATAACCACGATCATTGTGAATCAAGCTCAAAATAAGCTGATCTTGTTTTGCCCATCATCCTTTGGAGGCATTTCTGATTACGCGCACAACCAAGCGATGGCGTTGGGCGAGGCGGGATGGTCAGTGACGATGTTGTGTCCGATTGATTATCCACATGCTGCGGAGTCCTACCAACAGAGTAGATGTTTACCAAGATGCGGGCAAAGACCTGCCTCTAGGATCCCAAGGGTGGCAGTGGTGGCGGCTAATATGCTGCGAGGTTACTACACTCTCATGCGCGTGGTGACACAGATGAAGGTAAAGCATGTCTTACTAGCATCCTACAGTGAGTATCTGGCACCTTTATGGGCTTGGATGATGCGCAGGCTGGTATCGAAAGGTGTCGAGTTTGGCGCTGTGGTTCATGACCCTGTTCGTAATTTTGTTCTGGGTCCGCTGTGGTGGCATCGTTGGTCCGTTTCACAAGGCTATTCTTTTCTAAAGCATGCATTTTTACATGAGCCAATTGATTTGGATACAGGCAGTCGAATCATGCCTGTCACTTGTCATGTTATTCCTCATGCCCCTTACCCTTTTCCCTCTTCGGTGCATTCAAAAGAGCAGGTGCGGTCAAAACTGGGCATCCCCCCCCAAGCAAAAGTTTTTATAAGTTTTGGTCATTTGCGTGACGGGAAAAACATCAATCTTGTTCTTCAGGCTATGGCTGATGTTCCCGAGGCTTGGTTGCTGGTGGTCGGGACAGAGGCGGACTATGGTCATTTGAAATCGACAACATACGGTCAGATGGCCGAGGATCTGGGCATTGCCGATCGCTGCCGTTGGCAGATCGGTTTTGCGACTCCCCAGGAGGTTGCCGATTTTTTCGCTGCGGCAGATTTTGCCATGCTGACTTATGATGCTCGTTTTCGCTCCGCCAGTGGAGTGCTGAATGTCGCTGTGACTTACAGAAAGCCTGCGCTCGTGTCATGTGGCGACAGTAACCTCGCATCTGCGGTTACAGGCTATGATCTTGGTCTGAGAGTGAAACCTGATAGTGCTAGTGAAATTGCCAGAGGGATGCGTCAACTGCTACAAGATGCCCCAACGCCGAACTGGAAAAGTTATGAGCAAGCTGAAAACTGGACTGCAAATGCGCTCTTGGTCATTAAGGCATTCCAAGAGGGAGAATGAGGTCGTTTGCAATGAACGGTATGGTGATGCAAGTGAAAGCGACGTCTTTCATGGGGTGTCGTAATACGATGATCAGTTTGGTGTCTCAAATCTCATATTTAAATTGATGAATTTAAAGCCTGCAGTGGGTGCCCTTGTTGGTTATATATACAACGAATGGTTGGCGAAGTTGCCCTTCCACGTGATTCGCGAATTCTATTTAAAGCTGAGTCTAGGTTCATTTGGTAAAGGAAGTTCAGTTCAGTTGAATTGCAGATTCCTGAATAGTCAGAGAGTGTTCCTGGGGGCCCGAAATGTGATCAATTTTGGAAGTCTGCTGGACGGTCGCAAATACGAGATCAAAATAGGAAATGACGTTTCCATCGGCCCCGAGGCAGGTATATTGACACTTGGGCATGACCCGCAGTCAGCAGATTTCTCTGATCGGGGCGGAGCAGTAATTATTGGTGACCGGGTATGGATCGGTTATCGGGCCATCGTCCTGCCGGGGGTGACCATTGGTGAAGGTGCAATAGTAGGAGCAGGGTCGACAGTGACGCATGACGTTGACCCTTTCACTATTGTGGCAGGAGCACCTGCAAAAGTTATCGGCCACCGTAACGAAGATCTGAAGTATGAGTTGCAGTTTAGACCCTGGTTGCGGTGACCGATTGATGACTTTTATAGCGAATATGAAAAAAGTAGTTCTCCAGTGGCCAAGTTTTGGGCCCTATCACACGGCGCGACTTAGAGCCTGTCAGGCGATGGCTCCCGCTGGTGTGGAGGTGATTGGTTTGGCCGTCGCCGGGCAGGTGCAGGGACGGCCGTGGACGGCTGATGGCGATCTAGGAGGTGTAAGAGTGGTAACCTTGTTTCCTGATGCGATGTATCATGAGCTTCCCAAGCAGGAGGTGAAGGATGAGATGAAGCGGGTGCTTGATGAACTGCAGCCTGATGCAGTGGGCGTGTCTGGATACGGCATGACGGACTCGCGTGCTGCCTTAAAGTGGTGCCGAAGCCACGGAGCGATCCGTGTGCTGATGACTGAGTCAAAGGCTGATGATGCGCCGAGGCAGTGGTGGAAAGAGCTTTTGAAACGCTTTCTCGTTTCGCAGTTTGGGAGCGCACTGTGTGGAGGGTCACCCCACCGCGCGTATTTGGAACAGCTCGGAATGAAGCCGGAGCTTATCTTTGATCGTTATGATGTCGTGGACAATGAGCGCTTCCGCAGTGCCGCCGGGGTGGCCCGTCAAAACTCTGATCGCTGTGAGCACCTGCCCGGTCTCGTTGATGTGGAAGAATCCTCTCCCTATTTTTTGGTTTCCAGTCGATTTATTGAGCGAAAGAATCTTGCCCGTCTCTTATCGGCCTTTCAAGCCTACCGCAAAGAGTACTCAAATGGGTGGAGACTGGTCATTTTGGGAACGGGGCCACTTGAGGCAGAGTTGCGTAAGCAGGTGGAGGATCAGGGTATTCCGGATGTGACCTTTGCGGGATTTCAGCAATTTGACGAGCTTGTGGCTTATTATGCCTTTGCGGGTGCGTTCATTCACCCCGCACTGCAAGAGCAGTGGGGATTAGTGGTGAATGAGGCGATGGCGTGTGGCTTGCCTATGGGCGTCTCCAGAACGGTGGGTGCTGCAAGTGATTTGGTTCAGGATGGGGTGAATGGTTTTAAGTTTGACCCAACTGAAGCAGCAGATATTGAGAAGGCCTTGTCGCGTCTGGCCGCAAATCCCGAGGATCGTGAGAGGATGGCCGCTTGCTCGCGTGATATCATTCAAGGCTGGACCCCTAAACATTTTGCAGAAAATTTCTGGGCAGCGGTGTCCGTGGTTCGGTCGTGATTAGCAGCATTTCAAGCCATGGATAAGTCAAATTTCAAATACCAGATCACAAGCGAGTCGGAGCCTCCGGACGTGCCGATCGGCTCTCTGGTAAGGCATTTTTTTGATGAGATGGATGCCCAAGAGTTACCTTGGGCCTGTCTCTTATACACATCTCCGAGCCCACGAGACCGAGGCTGATC
>OJIS01000427.1_pt1 | contig 13993 bp, 6 predicted proteins | sample 1595671 | NCBI WGS metagenome assembly OJIS01 (sample SAMN05416814, study PRJEB24817) | seawater metagenome | isolation source: Sea water | place: Canada:Atlantic | collected 2013-07 | reverse complement strand
GAGATCAGCCTCGGTCTCGTGGGCTCGGAGATGTGTATAAGAGACAGGTCTACAGAGGTGTGGATCGGGCTTTTTAGATCAATCACCAGCAGATTGATCTGGCCCCATAGCAGTCATCATCGATTCCCCGGACGAGAGAATCGCCGGTTTGACGGGTTGGAAACACCACATCAGCAACTCAATTTACAAACACCAAATTACGATGAATCCGATACTAAAATTTTCAAAAACAGCGATGCCCCTTGCGTCGATTACGATGGCAGGCCTCGCTCTCATAATCTCTTCCGCCAATGCGGAGCTGATCACCATTCCGCCGGAAAACGTGACGGCGTCCAGCGAGATTGGCGGGGGCTTTAACCGCCAAGATGACTTTCTTGTGAACGAAAGTGGTCTGATTGCCGGCCAACACATCGCGGCTGTGGAACCTAACATGTGGCTGTCCACCGGCACCGCCTTCGGGGGCGACGATCCCGATCCCTTTGTCATCTTCGATCTGGGAGCGGTCTACACCATCAACAGCTTTCACGTGTGGAATTACAATGAAGCTCCGCCGAACCTGACCGCACGGGGCGTCAACAGCGTGACGGTGGAATATGGCACGACGGCCGGACTTGGTTCAACGGTTCCCGGGATCACCAACTTTACCCAAGCCGATGGCCTAAACACATACGGCGGTGAGAGTTTTAGTGGTTTTCCCCCCTTCAGTGCGCGCTACATCAAGTTCGACATCAACAGCAACCACGGTGGAGATAACAATTTCTACGGACTCTCAGAAGTTCAGTTCGACGGCGTGCCCGGCTCAGGTTCGGGCACATCCAGGGAGCTAACGATCACGCCTGCGGATGACGGTTACGATCTCAATTGGGCAAGTCAGACGGGGATACTCTATAACGTGCGAAGTAGCCCTGATCTGGTTGGAGATGTCTCCACCTGGACACTTGTGGAGGGGGACATTGCGGCCACCGAGGGTGGAAATACTTATCGGGTCACTCCCGCTGAGACGAAGTTCTTCTACGCTGTTGAAGGATACTGGATCGGTGATCAAATCGATCTCGTGGAATCCTTCGATGATGTCGTCGATTGGATTTGGATCAGGAACGGCGGGGCGGCATTCGGCAGCCAGTCTTATAGTGCAGTCGCAGATCCAGACGGAGACCGGGATGGAACCGTCGTCAAGTTTGACTACGACAATAGCGGTCCTGACGGCAGTGATTTTGCCTTCGAACTCGACGGTGGGCCGATCGATCTCAGTCAGTATGACGAGATGGTCCTGTGGAAGAAATGCGCGGTAGAAAACTCTCTGGAGACCAAGCTCTATTTGCACATCAATGACACCAACAACGATGAATCTGCACGGGTTGAAATCAGGAACAATGATCCACGACTATCAACCCAATCGGAGGAGCCAGGCGTGTGGCTGAAGTGGACGATTGATCTGCACACTGATCTGGATTTCTCTAAATCGGAAGGTCGTGCTTCCAGCCTGAATGACCTCACCGACTTCAGTAGCTTCTTTCTCGGATGTTGGTCCAGCGGCGGTGGCACCGGCACGATTTATTTCGATGACCTTCAATTGATCAAACGCCGCTAGAACCTGTCATGCCCCACCGCTTCTTCCATCCGGGCCTACGGGCCGTTCTGTTTGCCGCGTTGGCGTCGTCGCAGATGTCGCGCGCCGACATCATCGCGATCCCGACAGCCAACGTGACGTCATCGAGCGAGATCGGAGGAGGCTTTAACCGCCAGGATGATTTCATCGTCGATGGCAGCGGACTGGTTGGAGGGCGACACACGCCCACCGTGCAACCCAACATGTGGCTGTCCACCGGGACCGCTTTCGGTGGAGACGACCCGGATCCCTATGTGATCTTTGACCTTGGGGCGATCTACACCATCAACAGCTTCCATGTATGGAACTACAACGAATCGCCGCCAAACCTGACCGCCCGTGGGGTGAACGCGGTCTCGATTGAATACGGTGCAACATCGGCCTTGGGCTCCATACTCGCCGGGGTCACCAACTTCACCAAGGCGGATGGATCAGCAGCCTATGCGGGCGAACGTTTTGATTCGTTCACGCCCTTCGCGGCGCGCTTCATCAAGTTCGACATCGATTCGAACCACGGTGGCGACAACAACTTTTACGGCCTTTCTGAAGTTCAGTTCGATGGTGTCTTGAGCAATATCGAGGTCTCTCCGGACACCTTCGTGACCTCCGCCACCCAAGGCACCACGGTGGGGACTTTGACTACCATTTCAGGTAATCCCGGCGACACCTTCTCCTACTCCTTGGTCGCCGGAGCAGGAAGCACCGACAACTCCAAGTTCCAAACCGCCGGGGACGAACTGCAGGTCGGCCCCTATGACTTTAGGACGACTGCCGACAACACGGAATTCTCGGTTCGGATCCGCGCCACCGGCAGCCCGTCAGGTGAACAGATTGAGAAAGCCATCCTGGTCACTGCTCTGGCCGACGCCGATGCCGACGGCCTGCTCGACGCGTGGGAGGAACAATGGGCTGTGAATCTCGGCGTGCTCTCGGGACTCGGCAATGCCAACGAAGATGGCGACGGCTTGACCGATCTTGAAGAGTTCAATCTCAGGGGACAGTTCCCGAATCTCGATCCGACCAAGGCCGATACCGACGATGACACTTTGAATGACGATGTGGAAATTGTCGGCGCCGGACTGCGTCCGCCGACTGACCCGACTCTTGCCGACACCGACGGGGACTCCCTGAGCGACTTTGTCGAGACCAACACGGGCACCTATTCCAGTCCCACCAACACCGGTTCCGACCCGACCAACGCCGATACCGATGGCGACACCTTGGGTGATGGAGTGGAGACAAATTCCGGGGTTTTCATTGGACCGACCGATACCGGTTCGAACCCAAACCTTACCGATACCGATGGTGATACCTTCAACGACAATGTCGAGGCGGCTGGAGGCAGCAATCCCAGCGATCCCCAGTCGACGCCACCCACTCCGCCAGTGGGGCTCGATCGAGAGGCCTCATCACCAGATGCCGTGGTGGTCTTTAATGAACTGCTCTATAATCCCGCCGGCGCAACTGAAGCCGGCGAGTGGATCGAGCTCTTCAATCAAATGGGGATCAAGGTGGATATCTCTGGATGGCGGATCGACGGGTTGAACTATATTTTTCCTGAAAACACGATCATCGATCCCGGTTCATACCTCGTCGTTGCCAAGAGCCCCGGGCCGGGAGATCTGGGGCCATTTCCCGGGAGTCTTGCCAACAGTGGCGAGCGCTTGAGGCTCATCAATACGGGCGACCGCTTGATGGACGAGCTCATCTACGGCGACGACGATCGCTGGTCCGCTGCTGCCGATGGCTCCGGCGTAAGTTTGGCCAAGCTCCGACCCTACACTGCCAATACTCCGGCGGAAAACTGGGCTGCCTCCTCGCAAATCGGGGGGACTCCGGGCGCCCACAATTTCCCGGAAGCCATCAGCGTGCCCGGACTGGTGTTCAATGAATTTCCCCCCGCCACCGAGGCGATTTTCTGGGTTGAACTGATCAACACCGGCCCGTCGATCATCGACCTGACCGACGTCACCATTTCCGCAGATGCCGATCCCTCGCGCGAATACCAGCTACCGGTTGGCCAGCTCGCACCCGGAGGTCTTTTTCTCATCGACGAGCAAATACTCGGCTTCCGACCTGCTGATGGCGAGAAGCTCTTCCTCTACAATGCCGGGAGAACCTCGGTGCTCGACGGCCGACAGGTCACCGGGCGCAACCGTGGACGCGCAAGCGATGGAGAGTGGCTCTATCCCTCGGCTCCGACTCCGGATGAGCCGAACACTTTCGTCTTTAATGAGGACATTGTCATCAGCGAGATCGCCTACAATCCATCGTCTCCACTGCCGGCGACAAACTCCGATAACCAATGGCTCGAAATCGCCAACCGCAGTGCCACCCCGGTGGATCTCACCGGCTGGGACTTCGGCGACGGGATTAGTTTTGAATTCCCTGCTGGCACGATGCTCGCCGGCGGCGAGCATGCCTGTATCGCACGCGACGCGGCAGCATTCACCTCCGCCTTTTCCGGCGCGCGACTACTGGGGGAGTTTGAGGGAAGCTTGTCACGGACCGGCGAGCGCCTGCTGCTGCGCGACGCGGATCATAATCCGGCTGATGAGGTCCGCTATTTCGACAGCGGGCGCTGGCCGGAGGCCGCGGATAGCGGGAGCTCGACGCTTGAACTGCGCGACCTTGATGCCGACAACAACACTGCCGAGTCATGGGCCGCAAGCGACGAGTCCGGGCAGACTTCCTGGGAGACCTATACCTATCGGAGCACTGCCAGTTCGGATGGCGGTCCGACGTTATGGAAGGAGTTCAACATTGGCCTGCTCGATTCCGGCGAGATCCTGCTCGACGACATTAGCGTGATCGAAGATCCGGACGGGGCGGCCAGACAGATGCTCTCAAACACCGACTTTGAAAGCGGCAGCACCGACTGGCGACTACGCGGCAACCACCGCCACAGCGAGGTCATTAACGATCCGGATGACGCCGGCAACAAGGTCCTGCGCCTCGTCGCAAGCAGCGTCACCGAGCACATGCACAACCAACTCGAGACCACGCTGGCGGGCGGACGATCGATCGTCAACGGACGCGAGTACGAGATCTCCTTCCGCGCTCGCTGGGTCACCGGGACGCGCTTGTTCCACACCCGACTCTACTTCTCGCGCTTGGCCCGGGCCAACCTGATCGATCGACCCGAACACGTCGGCACTCCTTCAGCTCCCAATTCAAAAGCGGAAGCAAATATCGGACCAACGGTGAACGACCTGCTCCACTCCCCGGCAGTGCCGGATGCCGGAGAGGCCATCACCGTGACAGCCCGCGCCGACGACCCCGATGGCGTGACCGGCATGACCTTAAGATACTCCGTCAACGGCGCCACCTTCCAAAGCACCCCGATGACCTCCGGAGCGGGGGAGACATATGAGGGAATCATCCCGGGACAGGCCGCTGCCGCGGTCGTGCAGTTTTACCTCGCCGCCAGCGACTCCCTCGGAGCCATTTCGACATTCCCTGCCGACGGTCCCGACTCGCGGGCCTTGATTAAAATCGAGGACGGCCTCGCCGCGACCAACGGCTTGCACAATTTCCGGGTCATCCTCACCAATGCGGATCGCGATCTCATGTATACGAACACCGAGGTCATGAGCAACGACCGCCACCGTGCGACCATCATCGACCGCGAGGAAGAGATTTACTATGACGCGAAAGTTCGACTCAAAGGCAGCCAACGCGCACGCGCCTACCAGCCTCGCGTTGGCTTAAACATGCGCTTCGGCGCCGACCATCCCTACCGCGGAGTTCATCAGTCGATGGCGATCGATCGCTCGGAAGGTGTCGGTTCCGGTCAGTATGAGCTCCTGTTCGACCTCATGATGGCCAACTCCGGCGGAGTCATCAGCCGCTATTATGATCTGGTTCAGATTATCACTCCGACCGGAGCGACCCACACCCGTCCGGCCGTGCTGCAGATGGCACGTTACGACGACGTATTTTTGAACTCCCAGTTTGAAAATGGCTCGGACGGGAATCTCTACGAATACGACTTTGTCTATTATCCGCAAAGCACCGACGGATCAGGAAACAAGGTCCCGCAGGGCGATGGGATTTCCGGGATCTCAATCGCCGACAATGGTGACGACAAGGAGCGCTATCGTTTTTATCTTCTGAAGAAGAACAACCGCGATGCCGACGATTACGGTCCGATCATTTCCTACTGCAAGCAGATGAGCAAATCCGGCGCCGCCTTCAACGAGACCCTCGACGAGGTGGTCGATGTCGATAACTGGTTGCGCGGAATGGCCTACGGGGTCCTCTCCGGAGCGGGCGACAACACCGCGGCCGGCACCGGACACAACGGAATGTACTATGCCCATGTTGACGGGCGCGTGATGTACTTGCCTCACGACATGGATTTTGCCTTCAGCAATACCCGTTCGATCTTCGCCAACGGGGAGTGTCGAAAGTTAGCCAACACTTCTTCGAACCCGGGGAATGCACAGCGCAAGCGCATCTACTTCGGCCACCTGCATGACATCATCTCGACGACCTGGAACGACGGCTATATGGGGATGTGGCAGTCCCACCTTTCACAACTCTCGCCCACCCAGAACTGGATCACTCCGAACAGCGGGACCTACAGCATCGGGGCGCGAGCGGCCAATGTTTTGTCCCAGATCAACGGTCAGATTCCGGAACTCGCCTTCGGCATTACCACTCCCTCGCCACTCAGCGTGAACGAGAGCACGGCCACCGTTTCCGGTAATGGCTGGGTGAACGTGCACGAGATCCGCATTGTCGGGGCTCCCGAACCACTCGAAGTCACTTGGACCGATGGTGACTCATGGCAGGTGGTGTTGCCCGCGACCCCCGGCTCGCACACCTACACGCTTCAGGCCTTCGATTTTTCCGGAGTGGTCATCGGTGGCGAAACGATCACCATCATTAACAACGGAACCACCGAACCGGCAGCCAGCGCCAACCTCGCCGTCTCGGAGCTCATGTATCATCCGGCCGATCCGACTCCGGCTGAAATCAGCGCAGGCTTTATCGACGCCGAGCTTTTCGAGTTCATCGAATTGACCAACATCGGATCATTGAATGTCGATCTCTCCGGGGTCCGCTTCACCGAAGGGATTGTCTTTGATCTCCCGGACCTAACGATCGCCCCGGGCGAGCGGGTGGTGATCGCGCGCGACCGCGCCGCCTTCCTGAGTCGACATCCCGGAGCCGCGGCATTCCTGCTGGACGGTGAATACTACGGTCCCGGCAATACCAACAAACTCTCCAACGGCGGCGAGGAACTTGCGATCTCCAGCTCCTTGGGCTCGGACATTCGGCGCTTCACTTACGATAACAATCTCCCCTGGGCCACTGCTCCCGATGGCAGCGGGGCAAGTTTGGTCCTGATCGCGCCGGAATCCAACCCCGATCATGGACTGGCGATGAGTTGGCGATCGAGTCCCCACTCCGGCGGTAACCCGGGTTCCAGCGAATCGCTCACATTTACCGGAAATCCCGATGAAGACCTGGACGGCGATGGTCTGTCCGCTTTTTTTGAACATGCCTTGGGGACCTCCGATTCCGATCCGAAGGATGCCTACGGCAACATCTTTCTCCTCCCGAGTCCCGGCGGCAATACGGTGGAATTCACCTTCGTCAAGGCTCTGGCCGCAGACGACGTGGTCTACACCATCCAAACAACATCGAATCTCGTGACCTGGTCCAACGAAAGCGGCCCCTCCGCGACCCTTGTCGAGTCCCTCCCCGGACTATCCGGCAGGATCACCCAAACATGGCAGATCGATCTTCCTCCCGCAGCAGAACGATATTTCGTTCGCCTCTTGGTTTCCGTCCGAGAATAGGGGAGGCTTTCCATCACTGCGTAGTGGAGTATGGTCTGGAGCGAGGAGAATCGACCGTCGGGCGAATCAACACATGCAAAATAATACTGTAATTTCGATGAGTTTGATCACCCATATCTGCGCTGCCGTGCTCTCTGTATTCGCGGTCGTGGGAACTCTTTCTGCTGCTGACTCTCAAACCGAACATCCAATCTTGGTCGAGGCCGAGGGATTCACCGACACCGGGGGCTGGGTCATTGATCCTCAGTTCATGGATCTCATGGGCTCGCCTTACTTGCTTGCCCATGGTCTTGGCGTCCCGGTCAAAGACGCCAAAACAGAGATCGTCATCCCGAAGGCTGAGAGCTACCGGGTTTGGGTTCGGACCAAGGACTGGGTCGCGCAGTGGCAGGCCCCCGGCACGCCGGGACGTTTTCAAGTCGTCATCAACGGAACTCCTCTCGAGACCACTTTCGGAACCGTTGGAGCGCAGTGGCATTGGCAGGATGGTGGCAAGATTGATTTGGCCAAAGGGAAACTCAACCTCGCGCTCCACGACCTGACCGGATTCGAAGGGCGTTGCGATGCCATCCTATTCTCAAGTGATCCTGCTTTCGTTCCGCCCAACACCGATCCGGAAATGTGGGCTTTCCGCCGTCTCTGTCTTGGCCTTCCCGATCAACCGGAGCGGGCGGGCGAGTATGACCTTGTGGTAACCGGAGGGGGCATCGCGGGCACTTGCGCTGCTGTCACCGCCGCACGACTCGGCTTGAAAGTTGCCCTCATTCAGGATCGGCCGGTCTTGGGCGGTAATAACAGTTCGGAGGTCCGCGTCTGGATGCAGGGAGCGCGCAGCAAGGAACCCTGGCCTCGCGTCGGAGATGTGGTCGCCGAGCTGGAAGCTGACCACCGCGCCCACTATGGCCCGACAAATACGGCCGAGCTCTACGAGGACGATAAGAAACTCGCCGTCGTTAAAGGGGAACCCAATATCACACTCTTTCTCGAACACCGGGGCAATGGGGTCGAGATGGACGGCAAGCGTATCCGGGCCGTGCTCGCCACGGAGATTCGTACCGGCAGACGGGTCCGCATCGGTGGACGCTGGTTCGCCGACTGCACGGGGGATGCCTGTATTGGAGCCCTCGCCGGAGCCGACTTCGACCTGCAGGAGAAGAACAAGATGGGGCCGTGCAATTTGTGGAATGTCTGCGAGTGCAAGGACACGAATCCCATCAACACCGGGACTACGGAATCGACCGAGGATGTCGTCTTTCCACGCTGCCCGTGGGCGCTCGACCTTTCCGATAAGCCCTTTCCCGGTCGAGACAAGCTCAAGCCCGATCCGAACCAGCTCGGCGGCTGGTATTGGGAGAGTGGCTTCGACCGCGATCCGATCAAGGAGATGGAATACGTCCGCGATTGGAACTTTCGCGCGATGTATGGTGCCTGGGATGCGCTCAAGAATGTCGACAAGGTGCTGCCCAAGCACCAACTCAACTGGTCCGCCTACATTCTGGGTAAACGCGAATCGCGTCGTCTGCTTGGTGATGTGATTCTCAACGTGGATGATCTCAATGAAGACCGAAAATTTCCTGACGGCAGTGCACCCACCGGCTGGGACAACGACATTCACGTTGCCAGTCCAAAGTATAACAAGGGCTTCGAGGGAGACGCCTTCATCTCAGACGCCAAACACGGGTATTTTCCAGCCTTCAAGGATAACAAGTCGTTCTGGATTCCCTACCGCAGCCTTTATTCCCGGAACATCGAGAACCTCTTCATGGCCGGGCGGTGCATCAGCGTGACCCACGATGCACTTGGGGCGGTGAGAGTGATGCGCACCTGTGGCACGCAGGGTGAAATTGTTGGGATGGCCGCAAGCGTTTGCAAGGAATTCGAGGCCAACCCACGCGGCGTTTACGAATCGCACCTCGCCGATCTCCGGACGCGGATGCGTAATGGTGTCGGCAAAGTCGACGGTTCGACCATCCCGTATTCGAACCAAGGGGAGCACGGAGTCAGTCTTCGCCAAGTCGCCCTGGTCCAGCCGAAGTGGCTCGAGCGGGCCGGCAAAAATCTCGCCCGCCTGGCCAGGGTGAACACCAGTCTTCCAACAGGTCCCGACGGTATCGATCGGACGGTCCTCCTCAACGATGGCAATGGCAAGATTGAGGACGGCAGTGCCCGCTGGCTGGGGAAGGGGAAGATGCCTCATGTCATCGAATACCGGTGGGACAAAGAGGTCGAGCTTGGTGCGGCCCGGATGATTTCAGGCAGGTTCAACGGCGCCCGGGTTCTCAACCCGGTCAGCGATTTCAAGATCCAGTATCTCGATGGAGAGAGCTGGAAGGATGTTCTTCCGGCAGTTCAGGAGAACGAAAACCCGGCCTGGTCCGCAACCTTCGAGCCGGTGGTGACCAAGCACCTTCGCTTCGTCATCACCGGGACTCCGCATCAGATCTCCCGCGTGTGGGAGATCGAATTCTACCAGCCGATGAAGGCAGAAAAAGAATGAGCGAAGGGAGCGAGGAGAGGGTCAGGCCATCTATAAAGGTGATCATTTCCCTTGCCGCTGGCCAGCCAACGACAAGAGAAGTCGGATTAAACAACTTTCGCAGGCAATCCAACCGAGACGGCGGCTTCCCCAATGAAGCCGCCGTCTCGCCTGCACCCGCTGTCCTGACGCCTGTTTTTCCCCGTGCAGGTAAGTTGACCACCAACCCTGCGTGAAAAGCCCCGATGGACGCCGGGATCAGAAAAGCAATTTCCTGGCAATCAATAGGCTTGAAGAAATCTGCGATCCCCAGTCAAATTGGATCAACGAACGGGATTTGCCCCTTCCTGCTCTGTAGCCTCTCCAGCCTCGCCTGATAAGTGCTGAGGGAAGCCGGGTCGGAAAAGCAATTTCCTAGTATTCAATTTCGCAATTATGAAAATTATCTCCGCCGAAGAGGTCCACTCCGCCCTAAGTTACCCCGCCCTTGTCGATGCTCTTCAAGAGGCATACTCTGGCAAGTTCAGCATGCCGCCGAGGCAGGTGTTTCTACTCGATCAGGAAGGTGGCAAGAACGATGCCTTCGCCGTGCTGCCTTCGTGGAGCGACGAGTTCATCGGTGTGAAGTCCTTCACCTATTTCCCCGAAGCGGCGGCACCTTACAAGTCGCTCTATTCGAAGATCATGCTCTTTGACCGGGAACATGGGGAGCCACTCGCCTTGGTCGATGGGACGACCGTTACCTTCTGGCGTACGGCTGGCATCTCCGGCCTCGCAACACGTCTGCTCGCACGGGAGGATGCGAGTTCCCTGCTCGTACTAGGCACCGGGAATCTTTCCCCCTACATGATCCTTGCGAATGCCAGTGTGCGCCCATTGAAGAGGGTCATGGTCTGGGGGCGCAGTCCGGAGAAAGCGGAAGCCGTGATTGCGAAAGTTTCTGCGCAGCTGCCGGATATCGAGTTCTCCGTGGTCGAGGATCGCAAGGCGGCTTGTGCCGAGGCGGACATTGTCGTCGCCGCGACGGGATCGCATGAGCCGGTCGTTCTCGGCGACTGGATCAAGCCCGGGACCCACACTGACTTTATCGGCAACCATCACGCGACCAAGCGCGAGTGCGACACCGCCCTGATCACCAAATCCAAGGTCTATGCGGACAGCTACATCAACGCGATGAAGGAAGCCGGAGAGATCTTAGTGCCGATCGAGGAAGGAGTATTCACGAAAGAAGACATCGTCGCTGAACTTGCTGAAATGTGTGCCGGCACGGCGACCTTGCGGGAGAACGACGACGAGATCACCTTGTTCAAATCCGTTGGGATGGCGATGAGCGATCTCGTTGGCGCCGGTCTCGCCTACAAGAAGACCGTGGAGTAGTCGGAAAACTGGAGTGTTGGCCGTCCCACCCGCCTGAAACCCGGACTGAAAAGTCCGGGCTACAGCTCGGGATCCGGGCCTAGGAAGGCCGCGTCGCGACGGAGTCCCGGATGATCTTGAGCGCTTCTTCACGCTGTTCGCCGACCAGCGGCATGCGCGGAGCTCGGACGGTCTCGGTCCCGTAGCCCATCTCGGCACAGGCAAGTTTGATATACTGGACGAGTTTCGGGTGCGAGTCGAAGTGCAGCATCGGCATATACCAGCGGTAGATATCGAGGCCGCGTTTCCAGTCGCCGGCCATCGCCGCGTCCCACATCAGACGGTTCTCGCGAGGGAAGGCGTCGACCAGTCCGGAAATCCACCCGACGCAGCCGAGCATGATACTCTCCAGCGCGACGTCATCGAGGCCGGAGAAGATCAGGTAGCGGTCGCCGAGTTTGTTGAACAGGTCGGTGATACGTCGTGTGTCGCCAGCCGCCTCTTTGATGCAGACGATGGTCTCGACATCGGCGAGGTCCTCGAACATCTCGGGAGTGATGTCGACGCGGTAGACCGGTGGGTTGTTGTAACACATGATCGGCAGGTCGGTCGCTGCGGCCACAGTGCGAAAGTGGTTCACCGTCTCGCGCCGGTCGGAGTTGTAGACCATCCCCGGCATCAGCATAAATCCGTCGACCCCTGCCCGCGCTGCGGCTCTTGCCGTCTCGCACGCGCCGGCCGTGGTGAACTCGGCGATGCCGTTAAGGAGGGGGACGCTGTCGCCGCAGACCTCTTTGGCCGCTTTCAAAACTTTCACCTTCTCGTCGAGCGAGAGCGAGCAGTTCTCGCCGATGGTGCCGAGCATGATCAGGCCGTGGATTCCTTCGTCGAGCAATGCTTCGACATGCTTTTGGGTCGAGCTCAGGTCGAGGCTGAAATCATCGTGGAACTGGGTGGGGACGGCGGGGTAGACTCCGTGCCAATCAACTTTTAAAGACATGGCGGTAACTCTGCGAACTCTGGCGACGAAATGCAATCCATAGGTTTCAGCAGCGGAGCTCTTTTGAGATTGCCGGGGATCGTGATACAAGAGACCGGCGAGCTGATGGTGATTTCTCCAACCCGGTCAGACAGGATCCGGACTGCCCATCATCGCCCGGCCCGTGTGGAATGGAACGAGGAAGTCCGCTGCACGACCACCTGCCCGGAGGGGATGGGAATGGCAAACTCCGGCATCACCGTTCTGCCCTCCCCAGCCGGTCGAAAGTATTTCTTCGATAGGCATCTGGCGTCATGCCCTTCGCCGCCTTGAATTGTTTTGTGAAATAGCTGTGATCATAGTAGCCGACTTCATGGGCGATGGTGGCAATCGTTTCCACTCCCTCAATGAGCATCCGTGATGCGGCATCCAGACGGAGTTGGTTCACATATTTGAGAGGTGTGATTTTGAAGAGCTTCTTGAAGCTCCTCTCGAATTGACTGACCGAAAGGTGGGTCAGCTCCGCCAATTGGCCAACACTGATTGGCTCATGGTAGTGCTCACTGACAAAGTCAATTGCGCCCGCCATCTGCCTGTAAGGCCCAAGGAGTGACCCCGACTGCCGACAGTCGCGCATCAGGCCAGCCAGACCGACAAGCTTCCCATCGTGATCGAACAAGGGGAACTTGCTCGAAAGGTACCATTCCATCACGCCACTGGCATTCGGCACCAGCCAGATACGGTTTGTGATCGCGCGCTGTCGCCGGAAGACGGCACGATCTTCCTCGCGGTATTTATCCGCCATGGTCCGCTCAAAGATCGAGTAATCACTGGTGCCAATAATATCGGCTTCCCTCGCCACTCCCAATTTATTGAGCAGGGCATGATTGCACATGGTAAACAGGAAGTCCCGATCCTTGACGAAAAAATACAAATCCGGCGTATTCGCGAACATGTCTGCAAGGATTCTCGCGGAATCCAACCGACTGAGGAACTCTGGCTCGGAATCGGACATGCCGAATTTCTACCACTATTGAGTCAGGATGTCCAATATGAGAGCCCAAATACTGACGTATAGTCTGGATTCACATGAATTGCCGCTATCTGATAATCTACAATCTGGCCTTGTTCCTGAGCACCCCCTCCGTGCTGGCCGGAGAGCTGGAGTTCAATCGCGACATTCGCCCGATTCTCTCGGACAAATGTTTTCACTGCCACGGTCCTGACAAGAAGACCCGTGAGGCCAAGCTGAGGCTCGATACCCGTGAGGGGGCGCTTCAGATGGATGCCATCGTCCCCGGCAACCTGGAAGACAGCGAGGTCGTTTACCGAATCATGACGGATGATGAGGACGATCACATGCCACCCGCGGACAGCCACCTGAGCCTGAACAAGCAGGAAATTGAAACTCTCAAGCAATGGATTAAGGACGGCGCCGAGTACCAGAGCCATTGGGCATTCAGTCCGGTCGTTTCCACCATTAAGGAACCGATGCGTGATATCATCGATACTCAAATCGGAAAACGCCTCCAGGAAGAGCAACTTGAGCCATCAGCAACAGCCCCCCGTGAAGCACTCATTCGCCGCCTCTCCCTCGACCTGCGTGGCATACCACCAACTCTTGAGGAGATCGACACCTTCCTCGCCGACCAATCCGCACTCGCCTGGGAAAGCCTGGTGGATCGGATGCTCTCATCCCCCCAGAGTGCCGAGCCTGTCTCTTATACACATCTCCGAGCCCACGAGACCGAGGCTGATCTCGT
>OJIS01000425.1_pt1 | contig 14017 bp, 13 predicted proteins | sample 1595671 | NCBI WGS metagenome assembly OJIS01 (sample SAMN05416814, study PRJEB24817) | seawater metagenome | isolation source: Sea water | place: Canada:Atlantic | collected 2013-07 | reverse complement strand
CGAGATCAGCCTCGGTCTCGTGGGCTCGGAGATGTGTATAAGAGACAGCCCTGCTAGTTGATGAGGCGATTGCTGCGGAGTTCTTACCGATGGTTGCTGCGGCACTCGTGGCGAAGGGCGTTGAACTCAGGGGCGATGAGGCGACTCGAGCCATCATTGAGACCGTGGCCGCGACCGAAGAAGACTGGAGCACCGAGTATCTTGATTATATTTTAGCCGTGAAAGTGGTGCCTTCGATGCAGGCTGCCATTGATCACATCAATGAGTATAGCTCACAACACACCGAAGTGATTGTGACTAAGAACGTCGAGGCTGCGGAAGCGTTCATGGCACAGATTGATTCGGCCTGTGTCTTCCATAATGTTTCGACACGATTCAGCGATGGAGAAGAGTTCGGCTTCGGTGCGGAGATCGGAATTTCTACCGATAAGCTGCACGCCCGTGGCCCGATGGGGTTACGGGAATTGACCTCTTACCAGTATCGGGTGCGAGGTGAGGGTCAGTTGAAAGCCCAGTGAATAGGCGATGAACGAGTTGCCTGCGAAAAAGCCAAGACCGGAGTGGAGCTATCGGGTCCTGCTTTCTACTGATCTGGTTCATGTCTAGTCGAGCTTCGTGAGGTAGACGTCTTTGTTGGAAGCTGAAAATTCAGTCTTTAAGGTGACGGTGAGATTTGAGAGATCTACGAGGTGTGGTTTGGCAAAGGTCCATTCTCTCGTTTTACCATCATGCGGAAATCCAAGGAGGAGGTGAAGCGCGTCTTCGGTGACCTTGGTGTTCGTCTCTGAGGGTTCGTAGTAGAAAGTTCGGAAGCTGGACTTAATGGATTTGGCTTCGAAGAGTTTGGGGTCGAGGTAGGCCACGGTTCCAGTTGGGAGATGCTCGACCCGGAGGTCGGGGTAGCCGGAGCGTTGGGTCTTGCCGTCTTTTGTTTTTGGAGAGGCGCAGGAGAAGTCGGGATGGGAGTCGATTTCTGTTCGCAAGGCGTTTTCGAAGAGGGCTGAGACTTCATTGATACGGCGTTTTTCACGGGCGGGAGAATCGAGCTGGCTCATCAATTTACTGACTTTGAGACCGGCTTCCTCGATGGCTGCGAGGAGAGGCGCGTGGCTTGAGTCGGACTTGAGGATTTTCACGCCGCAGGTTTTGTCGATGACGTTGGAGAAGATGAATTCGTTTCCGGTCACGGAACTGAGGCCCGCCAAGGTGACTTCTTCATGAGCAGTTTTTGGTTCTGCGATCGTTGGCCGTAAAAGATACCCAAATAGAGCTCCGATGGCCAAGGTGAGGGTGGGAAGGATGAACTTCATTGGAATTAGCCTACAAAAAAAGCCCGCATCAGGCGATGCGGGCTTTTTGAAAAGAAGGGAAGGCCTCTAGACCATGGACTCGATGAGCTTCTCAAGCTTCACGATGTCAGCGGAGAAGGCGCGGATGCCTTGGGCCGTTTTCTCGGTCGCCATGGCATCTTCGTTGAACTCAAAGCGGAAGGCTTTTTCGTCGTAGGAAATCTTGTCGAGATGGCAGTCAGGAGCGTCGGCATTGAGCTTTTGCTCAAGGGGACCTTCGGCATTTTGAAGCTGCTCAAGAAGTCCCGGAGAAATCGTGAGGAGGTCACACCCGGCGAGCGAAGTGATTTGGCCGACGTTACGGAAGGATGCTCCCATGACTTCGGTTTTGTAACCGTGCTTCTTGTAGTAATTGTAGATCTTGGCGACGGACTGAACGCCGGGGTCTTCATCACCCACGTAGTCGGTGTTATTCTCCTTCTTAAACCAATCGTAGATACGACCGACGAAAGGTGAGATGAGTTGGACGTTTGCTTCGGCACAAGCGACGGCTTGAGCGAAGGCGAAGAGGAGGGTGAGGTTGCAATGAATCCCTTCCTTCTCGAGTTCTTCGGCAGCTTTGATGCCCTCCCATGTGGAAGCGATCTTGATGAGAATACGATCTTTGGAAATTCCCTCGGCATCGTAGGCTGCGATGAGTTGCTTGGCTTTGGCGATGGTGGCGACCTTATCAAAGGAAAGGCGGGCGTCGACTTCGGTGGAAACGCGACCGGGAACGATTTTAAGAATCTCGACACCAAAGAGAATCAGGACGCGGTCCATGATGGCTTCGACCAACCCGGCTCCGGAGAGACCGGAGTCTTTATTTTCCGCGACCGCCTTTTCAACGATGGATTTATACTCGGGCTTGCTGGCAGCCTGGAGGATGAGAGAAGGGTTGGTGGTGGCGTCCTGCGGCTGGTATTCCTGCATTGAAGCGAAATCTCCGGTGTCGGCGACGACGGTGGTGAAGTCCTTCAGGCTATCAAGTTGAGATGACATAACAGACTTGGAATGCCCTTGGAACAGCGCGGAAGCAAGACTTTCTTGCAGTTGGGGGCATGAGTGATGCGCATGGGAATGGCAAAGAGAGCGATTTGAAAACAATCGCTCGGGGGTTGAAAATGGGGCTCTGGTGTGGGAGAAGCAGGGGTGAGTAATCCATTCCGCGAGGATCTAGTTTCCCGCAATCTTGCCGAGGCATGTAGTGTTGTTATTTTCGGAGCGACCGGTGATTTGACCCACCGTAAACTCATTCCCGCTCTTTATAACCTGGCGGTCGATGGTGAGTTGCCGGCCGGAGTCCGGATTCTCGGGTTTGCGAGGCGGGACTGGAGCGATGAGTTCTTCCGCGAAGGGCTTGAGAAATTGAATAAGGAGGTTTCGCGGACCGGGCATGACGATGAAATCTGGGCGAGTCTCGCCGGGAATATTGAGTATCACCAGAGCGAGTTTCAGGATGAGGACGGGTATCGTCGCCTTGCTGAAAAGCTTGATGAGATTGATCGTGAGCGTGGCGGGAAGGGGAATCGGCTCTTCTACATTGCGAGTGCGCCGGAGTATTTCGACGACATTTTGCTGAATCTTAAGAAGGCGGGCCTCAGTCAGGACCGACCGGACTGTGGGAGTTGCTGGTCAAGGGTGATTGTGGAGAAGCCCTTCGGGACGACATTGGCGACGGCCCAGCATTTGAATGAGGTGGTCAACGGAACTTTCCAGGAGAAAGAGACCTACCGGATTGATCACTACCTCGGAAAGGAGACCGCGCAGAACATCATGGTGTTGCGGTTTGCGAACGCGATTTTTGAACCGATGTGGAATAAAGAACACATTGATCATGTGCAGATTACTTGTGCGGAACATCTGGGCATGGAAGGAGGACGCGGGGGCTATTATGATAAGGCGGGTGCCTTGCGCGACATGGTGCAAAACCACCTTTTGCAGCTGCTCAGTCTGGTGGCAATGGAGCCGCCGACCGACCTTTCCGCAGATGGCGTGCGCGATGAGAAGGTAAAAGTGATTCGTTCGCTGAGACAGTGGGATACTCCCGAACTGGTCGCGGAGAATGTCATTCGTGGTCAGTATGTCGCGGGAAATGTCAATGGCGACGAAGTTCCGGGGTATCGCGAGGAGGACCGGGTCGATCCTGAATCCGAGACGGAAGCCTACGTGGCGCTGCGTTGCATGATCGATACCTGGCGTTGGAGCGGAGTGCCATTCTATGTGCGCATGGGGAAAAGGCTCCCGAAGAAGGCGACTGAGATTTCCATTCACTTTAAGGAGACTCCGAGTGTTCTTTTCAATGCCACGCCCGGCGGAGTGCCGTCGGGAAATGTTCTGGTGATGCGCATTCAACCCGATGAGGGGATTTCGCTGATGATGAATTCCAAGCTGCCCGGAACGACCCTGCGGATGGAGCCTGTGAAGATGGATTTCCACTATGCGAGTAGCTTTGGAAAGAGTAGTCCGGAGGCTTACGAGAGGCTCTTGCTGGATGCGATGGCGGGGGATGCGACCTTGTTTGCGCGACGCGATGAGGTTGAGGAAGCGTGGCGCTTTATTGATAAGATCCACAATGCCTGGGAGGAGAAGGGCAAGAAGATCCCGATTGCTGAGTTCCCGGCCGGATCCTGGGGGCCACGGGAAGCGGATGAATTGCTCGCCAGAGACGGGCGCACCTGGAGGAGACTTTAAAGATGAGCGCAGTAATTTCCACCGAAGGTCTGGGCATGCCGGTTGAGGTCGGTGCCATCGACGGCCAACTCAAGAAGCTTTGGGAAGCCGATGAGGCGAGCACGAATGCTTCTTTGATGAACTTCCTCGTTTACACCGAGGATCCAAGTCGGCTGCAGAGAAATTCAGAGACCATCCAAGAACTGACCCGGGAGCATGCCTGCCGGGCGGTGCTCATTGCGATGGATCGTGAGGCGAGTGAAGCCAAGGTCGAGGCGTGGATCACCGCGCATTGCCACCTCGCTCACGGTAAAAAATCGATCTGCTCGGAGCAGATTTCTTTCTTGCTCCATGGAAAATCGCTCGGGCGGCTTCGGAATACCGTGTTTGCCCACCTTAATAGCGACTTGCCGTTGGTGTTTTGGTGGCAGGGCGAGTTGTCGGATCTTTTCGAAGAGCGACTCTATCGACTGCTGAACCGTCTGATTTTTGACAGTTCGACCTGGAGCGACCCCAAGACGGGCTTTTGCCGATTGATCGAGGCCCGGGAGGATACCAAGGGGCAAATGGTGACTCAGGATCTTTCGTGGACTCGGAGTTATTTTTATCGTCTGGCCGTGGCCCGGCTTTTTGATGACCCGATGGCTCAGAAGTCGTTTCCAGACATCGAAACTGTCCGGGTGAAGGCCCAGTCGGAACATCGAACAGGTGCTTTGCTGATGGCAGCGTGGGTCATCAGACGCTCAGGATGGAAAGTGCAAAGTCGTCAGGGGAATCACTGGAAGCTCCAATCAAAGGAGGGGAAGGAGATTACCCTTGAATTGATTTGGGATGAGGAAGGTGCTCCAATCGCGGAGCTTCTGATTGCGGCTCCCGACTGTTCGGTCAGGATTTCCAGGGAGGCGGGGAATCGCCACCTTTGCCAGTCGATTTGCGCCAATGACCACTGCGTTGATTTTAGTGGTCCAGCTGATTCAGATCAGCCCGAAGGCTTGGTGGCGAGCCAGCTCTCGCGTGGAGGGAAGAACTCGTTGTTTTTGCAAGTTTTGCCCCAGTTTATGGAGCTTCTCGAAAGCGGGAATTAAAAAAGTGATGGGAATAGGGTCGTTTTCTATTGCCAAGACCGGTTGGGGAGCTTATTACCCGCGCGCAGCAAAAATGCATGGCTTATTAGCTCAGTTGGTAGAGCAGGGGATTGAAAATCCCTGTGTCCCTGGTTCGATTCCGGGATGAGCCACCACTTTTTTCTAAAGCCCTGTGATGTGAAACATCACAGGGCTTTTTTGTGTTCTGATCGGAAATGAGGAAGATCTGTGACCTTGAATTCTTCCAGAAGAGTTGATATTTGAGGGTCTGTGAGAATTTTGCTTTGCATTTGGCTGCTGACCACCATTTGTGGCCAGTCAGACGATCGCATTTGGTGGTCCATGAAGGATCTCAAGAGACCGGCTTTCCCCGGGGGAACCGAAGAAGAAAACCCGGTCGATCGATTTGTCCGGGCCAAGCAGCGTGAGTTCGGCTTACAGGCGAAGGGCAGGGCGGATCGCAGGACTTTGGCGAGGCGTCTGGCCTTCAATCTCCGGGGGATGCCGATGCCCCTTGAGCGGGTCGAAGCATTTGTGCGTGATGAACGACCGGAGGCATACCGTGAGTTGGTCGATGAGCTTTTGGCTTCACCCAGATATGGCGAGCGATGGGCGCGGTATTGGATGGACATCGTGCATTTTGGAGAGACCCATGGTTACGACAAGGATCAGCCGAGAGAGAATGCCTGGCGCTACCGCGACTACCTCATTCGGGCTTTCAACGAAGACAAGCGATACGATCGTTTTGTGAAGGAGCAGCTCGCGGGAGATGTTCTTTGGCCGGGGACTGAAGATGGTTGGGTGGCACCTGGTTTTTTGTCGTCCGGGCCATGGGATTTGATTGGGCACATGGAGGTTCCGGAAAGCAAGACCGATGGCAAGGTGGCCCGGCACTTGGACCGGGATGACATGGTGATGGTGACGATGAATGCCTTTTGTTCACTGACGGTCCAATGCGCCCAGTGCCACGATCACAAGGTCGATCCGGTCTCGATGAAGGATTACTATTCTCTGCAGGCGGTCTTTGCCGCCCTTGATCGGGCGGATCGGGAGTATGATCTTAATCCGGTCGTTGCGGAAAAGCGAAAGGGTCTCGAGCGGCAAGTTCTGGATCTGGATGTGCAGATCAAAGGCTTGTCCGAACTCGTGGATGGCGCGAAGACGGAAGAGATCCGCGGCTTGGAAACCAAGATTGCCAGTGAAGATAAGGGGCGTTCAGGTCGCTACGGATATCACAGCCAGGTTGCGGGTTCGCAGAACGAAGTGAAGTGGGTGCAGCTCGATCTGGGCAAGGTTACCAAGATCGATGAAGTCAGGATCTTTGGGGCCGATGAATATGGCTTTCAGGATTTTGGCTTTCCGCATCGATTTAGAGTGGAGGTTTCAGAAATTGCAGACTTTGCGGAAAAGGAAGTGATTGGTGATTTTACTCGGGAGGATTTTGCACGACCGGGGGCTGAAGCGGTTGTCGTAAATGGGCGTGACGTGGCTGGTCGTTTTGTGAGAGTGGTGGCGACGAAACTTTGGAGCCGCAGGCATGCCGGGCAGGCGCCAAGTGCTGATTGGATTTTTGCGCTATCGGAACTGGAAGTCATCTCGAGTGGTCGGGAGAGGAAGGGCGTTGCGGTGACGGCGCTTGACTCAATCGAAGCGATACCGCGTTGGGGGAAAGCAAACCTCAGCGACGGATTGACCGGGACCGGAGTGAAACCTGTTGGAGCGGGAGACCGAGAACGTTTGCAAAAATTGCTGGAGGCAGTGGCGGGCGATTCATTGAAAGAGAAGAAAAATTGTGAGCAGCAATTGATAGAGGTTAGAAAGAAAATTCAGGGGTTGCCGAAACCGCAAAAAGCCTACGTCGGGATGGTGCACCATGGGAGTGGGAATTTTAATGGTCGTGGCGGAGTAGGCGGCACTCCTCGTGAGATTCGAATACTAAATCGAGGGGAGGTGACCCAGCCGGGAGAAGTGGTTGAAGCAGGGACTGTCCCTGGGATCGCTCCGGGCGAGGTGATTTTTCAATTGAAGAAGAATCACCCGGAGGGTGATCGACGTGTCGCGCTGGCACAATGGATCGTCCACCCGGAGAACAAGTTGACGTGGCGTAGCATTGTGAATCGGGTTTGGCAGTCTCACTTTGGACAAGGGCTGGTGGAAACCGCGAATGATTTTGGACAAATTGGGGAGAAGCCTTCTCACCCGAAATTACTCGACTGGCTGGCGGTGGAGTTTCGAGATGGGGGTGGCTCGCTGAAGGATCTGCATCGGCTGATTCTTAATAGTCAAACTTATCAGCAGAGCGTCGGTGACAATCCGGCGAACCGCGAGATCGACGCTTCAAACCGATACCTTTGGCGGCAAAACCGGAGGCGGCTGGAGGCCGAGGCGATCAGAGATACCGTACTGTGGGTCGCCGGGAAGATGAACTTCGAGATGGGAGGGCCCTCGTTTCGGGACTTCGTGATCGAGAAGCCGCAGCATTCTCCGCATTATCAATATCACTTGGCGAATCCGGATGATCCTGAAACCCACCGGCGCTCGGTTTATCGTTTTTTGGTTCGGTCCCAACCGCAGCCCTTGATGGAGGGATTGGACTGTGCGGACCCCTCTCTTTTGGTGGATCGGCGAGGTGAAACGACGACCTCGCTACAGGCTCTCGCTCTCTTGAATAACCCACTGATGGTTCGGATGGCGGAGCACTTTGCGGAGAGGATTGGGGATGGTAAAGATGTCGTGGAAAGCGGTATCCGGATGGCTCTTGGAAGGGATCCGACGGAAGAAGAGCGAAAACTTTTAGGGGGATATTCCCGTGATCACGGAGTGGCGGCGATGTGTCGGGTGATCTTTAATCTCAGCGAATTTAGTTATGTCGAATGAGTTGAAATCGCGTCGGGATTTTCTGAACCAATCCGGAGGCGGGCTTGGTGGAATCGCACTGGCCTCGATGCTTGGAGAGAATCTACAGGCCAAGGGGGTGCTCGGTGAAGCTCATCATCGACCGCGTGCCAAGCGAGTGATTCAGCTCTTTATGGCGGGTGCGGCCAGTCATCTTGATCTCTTCGATTTTAAGCCGGAGTTGGTGAAGAGGCATGGTGAAAAGTCGGATTTTGGTGAACACGTCGAGGCCTTCCAAAATGGACTCGGTCCTTGGAAGAAGCCGGTTTGGGAATTTTCGCGTCACGGTGGTTGCGGGAAGCTTTTGGGCGAAACGGTGTCGCCCCTGGGTGAAGTGGTGGATGAGATGGCGTTTGTGCACAATATGATCGGGAGGACCGGCGTGCACAGTCAGGCGACCTATCTGCAAGCGACGGGTTTTGATCGACCGGGTTTCCCGGGCATGGGTTCATGGGTGAGTTATGGGCTGGGGAGTATGAATCAAAACCTGCCGACCTTTGTGGTGCTTCCAGATCACCGCGGCTTTGCCTCAAACGGACCGAAGAACTGGGGGTCGGCTTTCCTTCCCGCCGTTCATCAAGGAACGATCATTCGACCAGGAACTCCCGAACCGGTGACTCATTTGTATCCCCCAAAAAGTGCACGATTTCTGACTCCGGCGGCAGAAGAAGCGGCGGGGAATTTGTTAGAAAAACTCAATGGGACGTATGCCTCGGAGCGGGGTGGTGATTCACGATTGGAGGCCAGAATTCGAAGCTATGAGTTAGCGGCCCGAATGCAGATGGCGGCACCTGAGGCTTTGGATATTTCGAAGGAGCCAGCCTATATCCGCGAGATGTATGGACTGGCACCTGATGGGACCCGATGGCCGAAGGAGATCAACTGGAAGGAAGAGGCTGACTACTTTGGGAGGAAGTGCTTGTCGGCTCGCCGTCTCTTGGAAAGAGGGGTGAAGTTTGTGCAGATCTGGTCGGGTAATGACAACGGTTTCCCCAGGAGGAATTGGGATAGCCATGAGGATATAGAGAGAGACCACGGCCCCTTATCGAGGGGGATGGCCATTGGGGCGGCCGCTTTGATTCAGGATCTTAAGCAAAGGGGAATGTTGGAGGATACGCTCATTTTATGGACGACGGAATTTGGTCGAATGCCCTCGACCCAGGGGAGCAAGGGGAGGGATCATAATCCCTTTGTCTTCACGAACTGGCTGGCAGGTGGCGGAATCAAGGGCGGGGTGACTTGCGGGGAAAGCGATGAATTTGGATACAAGCCGGCGGATCGGAAAAATCCCACGGAAGTTTATGATATTCATGCAACCATTTTACATCTTTTGGGAATTGATCATGAGGCGCTGACTTTTCGAAAAGACAGCATCGACCGCAGGCTCACCGATGTGCATGGCCGGGTCATCAAGGGGATTATCGGGTAAACCCGGCAATCAAGGGCTGAGGCGGTCGAGAGCCCACGTGTCGCCATCAGCGAGGTAGCGGAGCCGATCATGAAGGCGGCCTTGGCGGCCTTGCCAGAACTCGAGATAGGTGGGAGTGAGTTCATAGCCACCCCAGAAATCCGGGCAGGGAACTTCGGATCCTTCGGGGAACTTTTCCATTAAAACGGCTTCACGTTCGGCGAGAGTGGCACGTTGATCGATAACATCCGACTGCTGCGCGGAGACCCAGGCTCCGATGCGTGAACTATATGGGCGGAGATTAAAATAGTCTTTGGACGCCTGACGGGAGGTTTTTTGGACGGTGCCCCGCACGCAGATCTGGCGCTCAAGTTCCTTCCAGTGAATGGTGATGGAAGCGTTGGGGTTTTCCTCGAGATCGCGGGCTTTCTGCGAGCGGTAGTTGGTAAAAAACTGGAGTTTCCCTTCGACGAGACCTTTGAGGAGGAGGGTGCGGGAAGTGACAATGCCGGCCTTGTTGGCGGTGGCCACTGTCATGGCGTTGGCTTCGGGGATCTTTTGATCGTGGGCCACTTTGAGCCATTCTTTAAATTGTTCGAATGGGTTGGGCTTCATGGAGGCCCGGTTGATTCCACCTTGGGTGTAGTCTTCGCGAAGGTCGGCGAGGTTCATGGCTGTTGATCGTCTTGATCGTCTTCGATTTCAAGTGAAACGTATTCGTCGCCCTCACGCTGGAGACGGATGTTATTGATCCAGAAGACGGCGATGAGTCCCAGAAACGCAAAAGTGAGTTCCAGGAACACCGGAGTGAACATGAAGCCCGTGATTTTGCGGAAAACCTCACCGGGGAAGCCGGGAAGCCGGCCACCCAGCCCAATGCCGAGAATGACAGCGGAAACTCCGAAGATTGGAAGGAATCCGGTGAGGATCATCCGGGTGCGCTTATTCATGTTCTTAATTTGGCAGATATTGCCCAAGACGCAATCTTGGGAAATTCGATTGCCCGAGTGGGCTGGGGTGGTAATGCTGCGCGCGTGAGGTTGTTTGACACACTGACAAGGGAAGTTGTCCCGCTGGAGCCGGTTGATGGGAAATCGTTTCGATTCTATTGCTGTGGTCCCACCGTGTACGGTCCGGCTCATATTGGAAATTTCCGGACCTTTGTGATGCAGGATGTCCTGCGTCGGGTGCTTGAACTCGGCGGTATGAAGACGAAGCACGTAAGGAATATCACGGACGTCGATGATAAGACGATTCGTGATTCTGTGGCGGCGGGGAGGACTTTGAAGGAATTCACCGCGCAATGGCGGGATAAATTTCACGATGACTGTGTTTCGCTGAATTGCTTGAAGCCGCATGTGGAGCCCAGTGCGGTGGAGCACGTGCCGGAGCAGATTGCCATGATCGAGGAGCTGGTCGAAAAGGGGCATGCTTATGCCTCCGGGGACGGTTCGGTTTACTTCAAAATTTCTTCGTTTCCGGAGTATGGAAAATTGTCCCGCTTGGATACCCGCGAATTGGACCTTGGCAAGACGCAGAATGCGCGCGCGAATTCCGACGAGTATGAGAAGGATAACGTGGCCGATTTTGTCCTTTGGAAAGGGCGCCGGGAGGAAGACGGCTCTAATTTCTGGGAAAGCCCGTGGGGGCAGGGGCGTCCGGGGTGGCACCTCGAGTGCTCGGCGATGATTCTAAAATATCTTGGAAAATCGTTCGATCTTCACAGTGGCGGAGAGGATTTGGTTTTTCCTCATCACGAAAACGAACTGGCGCAGTCCAAGTGCTCGTGTGGCGGTGATTTTGCACGCCATTGGTTTCACTCCACGCACCTTTTGGTGAACGGTAAAAAGATGGCGAAATCAAGCGGCACCCTTTATACATTGGGCGATTTGGCCGAAGAAGGTTGGAGCGCGATGGAAGTGCGCTATGTCCTCGTTGGGGCAAACTATCGGAAGCAGTTAAATTTTACGATCGAGTCCCTGCATGCCGCGCGTGAAGCGATGGGGAAATTAGCACGAGCTGCTGATGGCAGGGTCGCCCCGGGTTACCGGGAGCTGGCCAAAGGGGGTGATCTCGGCGTTTTCGCGCGGGCGGTTGAGAAATTGAACGAGGATTTGAATACCGCGGCAGCGTTGGGTGAACTTTTTGGGAATCTCAAGAAGGCTGAGAGCGAGGCTGACTGGCGTGGATTCTTCACGGTTCTGGCGGCTCTCGGATTGGTCTTACCGGAACCGGAAGGGGTCGAAGTTCCCGGGGAGATTTCGGAGTTGGCCCGTCTTCGATGGGAGGCCCGCCAGTCGAAGGACTGGGAAGCCTCTGATCGATACCGGGATGAATTGGCAGCGAAGGGTTGGGTGGTAAAGGACGGACGTGATAGCTATGAGGTGGAGCCGGCATGAAGGTCTGTGTGGCATCTCCTTATCCGCTGACGGAGCTGAAGGGAAATTCGGTCACGACGTCACGAATTGTCGATATTTTGCGGGGATTCGGGATTGATGCCCGGGGATCATATTATTTCGATGGTGAAGACGCCGATGTCTTGATCTCGCTTCATGCCGTTAAAGGCGTGGAGGGCGTTCGCGATTTCCGTGAGAAGATGCCGAATGGGCGGGTCATTGTCTTGCTGACTGGAACGGATCTTTATCAAAGTCTGCCGGAAGGATCGGAAGCCGGACTTCAAAATCTCGCGGACGCAGATGGAATCGTGGTTGTCCAAGACGCCGCGATTGGGCGCTTACCGGTGGAGGTTCGCGAAAAGGTGGTTGTGATCCCTGCGAGTTTGGATCCGATCCCAATCAAGGCAGCTCCTGTGGTTCCACCATTTGCGATCTCGGTGGTGGGGCATCCCCGGCCGGTCAAAAGACCATTTTTGACAATCGAGGCGGTGGCGCAACATCCGGAGTGGAAGGATGTCGAGGTTTGGCAGATCGGCGAAGCGTTGGACGAGGAGTCGCGTAAAACGGCAGAAGAGTGGGCGGAAAAGGACCCCAGATACCGTTGGTTTGGTGGCTTGCCGAGGGAGGAGTCCTTGGCGCTTTGCGCGAAGAGTTCCCTCACCGTAAATAGCTCGATTCTGGAAGGTGGCGCGAATGCCGTCCTGGAAGCGATGAGCATGGGGGTGCCGGTTTTGGCGAGTCGTATCGAGGGGAATGAGGGGATTCTAGGTGCAGACTATCCCGGTTATTTTGGAGAAGGCGAGTTGGGGGTGGTTCTCCAATCCATTATTGACAAGAGAGTTGAATTGAATGACTGGGTGCGCCTTGCGAGCGCGCGGCTTCCTCTTTTTTCCCGTGAGAGTGAGACGGCATGTTGGCTTGAGTTGTTAACAAATATAGACTATCAACCAACAAGATCATGACAGAGCTCGTTAGAAACATTGCGGAAATCGGTGCCAAATTTGCTATCGATGGAACATTTGCGGGGGGAGAGGAGGTGAAAAGCGGGCATATCAACACCACCTATCTTGCGTCATACGAGGACGATGACGGAGATGTTTCTCGATACATTCTTCAACGGATCAATGAGAATGTCTTCCATCAGCCACTGGTAGTGATGAAGAACATCGAGCGAGTGACCCGTCACATCAATCGTAAGGTCTTTCGTCATAAGCGCGACTTTAGCGGCCAGACTTTGAACCTCTATCCCGGCCGTGATGGTAAGAATTGCGTCGAAGGTCCTTCAGGCGGAATTTGGCGCTGTTACAATTTTATCGCGGGGTGCCGCACTTATGATGTGGTTGAAAACACACGGCAGGCTTATCAAGCGGCCAAGGCTTTTGGTGCCTTTCAAGATCTCGTCAGCGACCTCCCCGTTGAAAAGGTGGCGGTCACTATCCCGGGTTTCCATGATACTCCGGCCCGCTATGCCCGCTTAATGGAGGCGATTGAGAGTGATGCTCATGGAAGAGCTGCCGGAGTTAAAGAGGAAATCGAATTTATCAAGGCGCGTGAATCCATCACAGGGGTGCTTTTGGAGCATCTGAAGGCCGGGCGTTTGACTGAGCGGGTCACGCATAATGACACCAAGCTCAACAATGTCATGATCGACGAGCAAACTGATGAGGCCGTTTGCGTGATCGACCTGGATACGGTGATGCCAGGGCTTGCTCTCTATGATTTTGGGGATCTCATTCGTGGGGCGACAAGTCCGGTCGCTGAGGATGAACAGGACTATACAAAAGTAGAAATGCGCCTTTCGATGTTTGAGGCGATCGCGGAGGGATATCTTGAGACTGCTAGAAACTTCCTGAGCCCCTTTGAGATCGATCTGCTTCCCTTCTCCGCAAAATTGATCTCAATGGAGGTCGGAATGCGCTTCCTGACCGACCACCTCGAGGGCGACAAATACTTTAAGGTCCATCGTAAAGGACACAATCTTGATCGTTGTCGGACACAACTAGCCTTGGTTCGGTCGATCGAAGCTCAGGAGGAAAAGATGCTGGCGTTTGTGAAGAAGTGGCATCGCTCGTGAATTCAGTCTTGGGTTTATCGCTCTCTCCCTTTAGGTCTCGCTTATGTTTAGCGTGAGCGATTTGAGCGGAGAGCAGATTGAAACCATCAAAAGCTGGGTGGCCGATGGGGCTGTCTCTTATACACATCTCCGAGCCCACGAGACCGAGGCTGATCTCG
>OJIS01000422.1_pt1 | contig 14070 bp, 12 predicted proteins | sample 1595671 | NCBI WGS metagenome assembly OJIS01 (sample SAMN05416814, study PRJEB24817) | seawater metagenome | isolation source: Sea water | place: Canada:Atlantic | collected 2013-07 | reverse complement strand
ACGAGATCAGCCTCGGTCTCGTGGGCTCGGAGATGTGTATAAGAGACAGGGGTCTGCGTGAGAGCAGACGAAGGCAGCTGATATTAGCATTGATTTCATCGATGTTACGCTTCGCGTAATGTATTTCTGGAAAGTAAAGGTCCTTCCTAGGGTCGGGACTGTGCGACACCCGCCAAGGGGTGCATGAAAACCAAGATGATCCATGCAAGCTTCCCGACCCAGTGATACCGCGAAATTGATCGCCCGCAGCCTTCTCCTGGCCGCTGAGGATCATCAACTGAAGTCACTCGTGCCCGATGACTCGGTTCCCGCCTTGCAGCAAATTTTAGAGAGGAAGTCGGGGCGTGATTGGATTCTTCCTTTCGTGAAGTGTTCGGTGGGGCGAAAGATATTGTTGTGTGGTGAACGTGTTTTGCTCCCGGGGATTGTTGCTCACTATCTGGTGCGGAAGCTGAGAATTGAAAAGGAAGTCGAGGAAGCGATTGCCAGTGGTTGTGAGCGGGTGGTAGTGGTGGGTGCGGGTTTCGATACCCTGGCGTGGCGGCTTCATCGAAAGCATCCCAACGTTCAATTTGTGGAACTGGATCATCCTGCGACCCAGCAGCGGAAAAAAGATCACCTTGAGTTCGGGGCCAATCTTAAATTTCAATCGCTTGATTTGGTGAAGGAGCTTCCGTCTCCGGTGTTGCAAGGGGAGGATGTTCCAACGGTTTTTGTGATTGAGGGTGTGACGATGTATCTCACGCCAGTGCGGGTGGGGGCGTTGTTACAGGATGTCGCTTCGGTGATGGGTGCCGGAGGTCGGGTTGTGTGGACCTTTATGGAGCGCGACAAGAAGGGCTCGATCAATTTTCGAGGAGAGAGCTCGCTGATCTCACGTTGGCTACACGTACGAAGTGAGCCGTTTTTGTGGGGGATCACGCGTGACAGGTTGACCGGCTTTTTAGCTGCCTGTGGTTTGAAGCAAAAGGAGCTGGCTGATCATGAAATACTCCGTCGTGATTACCTGCGTCCCCGTGGGGTGGACAACCTTCCGCTTGCTGAAGGGGAACTTATTTCAACTGCAAATTTACTCTGATTATGAATATGGAACTTACCTGCGACGATAAACATTCGAAGCTCAATTCAACCCGGGTTGCCAAGGTGCTGCATCCTTCTTCGGAAGGAGAAGTGATCGCTGCGATTCAGGAGGCGGCGGCTGCAGATCAAGCGGTTTCTATTTGCGGGGCACGCCACGCGATGGGTGGACAGCAGTTTGGCGAAGATACTGTTTTGCTGGATCTTTCTTCGCTGACCGGGTTGCAAAAAGTGGATCTGGAGAATGGCCGGGTGGAAGCAGGCGCTGGATTGATGTGGCCGGAGTTGATTGATTCATTGCTGGCGCAGCAAGTGGGGCAGGAGCGCGTTTGGAGCATCCGACAAAAGCAGACAGGTGCTGATGATTTGACTTTGGGAGGTTCATTGGCCGCGAATATCCATGGACGTGGATTGCAGATGCGACCGATGATTGATGATGTCGAGGCGTTCACCTTGATTGATGGAAGCGGATGCCGTCACCGATGCAGTCGGGAGGAGAATGAAGAACTCTTCTGTCTCGTGATCGGAGGATACGGATGTTTTGGGGTGATTACCTCGGTTCAATTGAGGCTGACCCCACGCCGAAAGTTGGAGAGGCTTGTTGAAATCACTACGATCGAACGTGTGGTGCCGGCGCTGGAAGATCGAATGGCAAAGGGATGTCTCTACGGGGATTTTCAGTTCTCGATTGATGAGTCGTCGTCTGATTTCTTGAAGCTTGGTGTCCTGTCTTCCTATCGTCCTGTTGAGCCTTCACGGGAGATGCCGAAGGAAAGAATTGATTTGGGAACGGCCGACTGGGAGGAACTAATTCATCTCGCCCATCATGATCGGGCGAAAGTTTTTCAAGTGTATTCAGACTTTTATCTCTCATCGCATCAATCTCTCTACTGGTCCGATACCCATCAACTCAGTGTCTACCTGGAGGACTATCATGCCAAGGTTGATCACGATTGTGGTGCCAGGGTTCCTGCCAGTGAGATGATCACTGAACTATATGTTCCAAGGGAGCATCTTGCCGGGTTTATGGATAAGGCGGCTAAACTCTTACGAAGCGGAAGTGTGCCTGTGATCTATGGGACGGTGCGTTTGATCGAGCAGGATGAGGAGAGTTTTCTGGCATGGGCGAGACAGGGTTTCGCCTGCATTATTTTCAATCTGCATACCGAACATGACGAGGCGGGGATAGAGCGTTCGTCCGAAGTGTTTCGAGCGTTGATTGATTTGGCACTGGAGTTTGGAGGCTCTTACTATCTAACTTACCATCGATGGGCGCGAAAGGATCAGGTTGAAAAGGCCCATCCCCGTTTCCGGGAGTTTCTGGAGAGGAAGGAACACTATGATTCCACCGGGCGGTTCCAGAGCGAGTGGTGGAGGCATCATCGAGATCTTTTGAAATAACCATGAGTATTCACGAACCAGCAACACTTCTGACGGACTATCTGCTCGCAATTTTGGCAGCGGGTTTTGCGTGGCGACTGTCGCGGCACCCGGCGATTAAGATCCCGGCGGGACGATGGTGGTTTCGCTCTTTGATCGTTCTCTCGCTCTCGGCGTTCGTCGGCGGGAGCTATCATGGATTTGCTCCCAATTTCCCGCCGATTGTCGATGAACTTTGGTGGCGGAGTGTGCTGTGGATTATCTGCCTGCTTGGCTTTACGATGGGTTCGGCATTAGTGTGCGAATTTTCGGGCAGTAATGATCGGGCGTTTTGGCCGCGTTTGTTGATGGCAAAGTTTGTGGTGGCCTCGATGGTGATCATGGTGTTGCCAATCTTTTTGGTGGCGATCATTGACTATGGCCTTGCGATGCTGGCTTGGCTGCTGGCGGCTTTGTTGGTGAGACGACCGTGGCGAGGTTGGATCATCGTGGCGGTGCTCCTATCGGGAGCGGCGGCGTGGGTTCAACAAAGCGGATTTCAGGGGGCGGGTCTTTTGAATCACAATGACATCTTTCATCTCATTCAGGCGCTTGCGTTGGGGGCCTTTTATCGGGCGGCAATAGGGACAGGCGTTGCCAGTGGTAGTGTAGATTCTCCACCATGAATACCGAGTCCAATTCGGCAGCTCCAACCGGGAACAGGGCGCCGCCGGACATGGCTTCGTACTGCGCGCCGTCCCCCTCAAGGACACGCCCTTTCCAGGGACTGCGTTCAATTCCAACCTGCTCTATCCGACCATCGGGTCTCCGGTTTCCGAATGCGCAATACAGTTCCGTCAAAAACGATTGAGCTTGCGTTAAGCTGGAGAAGCGAGAGGTCGAAGGCAGTGCGTCGGGGATATCGCTCTCTGTGTAGTCGGCAGAAATTGAGGCGGCGGCCCCGTCGGAGGGACGCAGTGCGAATCCAACTCCACGGCTCTTTGGTTGCCATTGGACATCCGCATGATGAAATCGAAAGAATGTCATCGCATTCCCGGCAGCGACCATCAGTCGATTGTTGGCATCGCTTCTCAGGAATGTGACGCCCCTGAGCTCGCCGCACCGAACCACTGCGCGGTATACGACCTGTGTATAGGAAACACCCATGAAGCCTGGCAGGAACGCTGGTCGCATGTCTTCCATCTGGGCGACCACGATCGATAAGTATGCCGACCCTCCGTGCAGATCCGCCGTGAGGTGATCGGGCAGACGGGCGGACATAGCGTGTGGATCGACCGCGAAGTTGATGAGGATGCACCTTCGAAAGAGGGTCTTCATCGGGAAAGGATGAACCGGGCGACAAATCATGGCATCCAATCGAGTAGGTCCACGCCGAATTCATGGCAAGGTCAATCTTTCTTCCGGCTCAGCGATACCGGGGAAAGGTCATCAGCCGTAATCATTCGAGACATTCCACATGAAGTGGTGCCGATGGAGCTGTTTTGTGGGGAGTCATTCCCTCCATCCAGGCCCCGTTACAGTGGCACCTCGGTTCCAAGTTGCCGCGACCGGAATGAGGCCGGGAGTGAGGGAGAGGTGCTTGAGAAGATGGTGATCTATTTCAAGCCAATGCTCCACCATTCGCCTTGCGAGAGAACCTCGGACCAAATTTTCTCGGCTTGCTGATAGTTGACTGGCTCCTTGATCGGAGTTCCTCCTCCAAGGTCTTCCGTCATCGCTCCGATCGCGGTAATGATCGTTTCGTTGATTTCCATTCCCTTCTCCGGACTCGCCTCGGCGGCGTCCAGTCCCAAGGCGAGTCGCCCGCCAGAGTCCTCCTCGGTCATTCTTCCCAGCAGGGACAGATCCACTGCCTCGGGGTGAATCGCTTGTAGCTGGGAAATTTCGTAAGCCCCGGCGTGATCACCTTCATAACCGCCCCACTCGGGATCAGTCTTGACGACGACCGGGATCCCGGTCGACCCGGTGAAGGCTTGTGCCACTCTTCTTAAATCCTTTTGGCTTCCTCCGGCGTGTCCGCTCACCACGATCACGGCATGGAAACCGGCATTGGCAAAGGCGCGGAGCTGGTAGAGAAAGTGGTAACAGACGACCTGCGGAGGCATTCCTGCCAGCAAGGGATTCGTGCCGCCCACCACCTCGTCCAACCATGGCTTGTGGAAACCACATTCGTGAATGTGATAGCCTTGGGTCGGCGCCACGATGCCGCCGAAGCGCTCCGCTGCTTCCTCACAATAGTAATCCGCCTTCAGCGTATCCAATCCCAATGCGGCGGCGTGTCCATGTGGTTCGCAGAGTCCGATGGGCAAATAGACAATGGGACACTCACCCTGCCGGAGTAGGAAGTCATCCGGCCGCAGATCCGACCATCGTACTTTGCTCAATGTTCTCATAGAGATTTGCTGCTATAGAAGTTGTGAATCCAGCGGTGGTGGTAGCGGATTTCGGTGAAGACCTCATCGCTCAACGGCTCCTCCTCCATCGCCGCGACGTTGGCTTCAGCATGTTCGCGGAGATTCATCGACGACAGAGCCGTTGTCACCCCGGGATGTTTCGTCACGAACTTCAGCGCGAGAGCAGCCAAACTCCCCGCATGCCCGGGCAGGAACTTCCGGAGTCCCTCAACCTTCTCCAGGTAGAGGCTCCTTGGCCCCTGATCGAAGTAATCCGCCCGGAAGTCACTCTCCGAAAATTCCGTATCCTTCGATAGAAATCCGGTGAGTCCACCTTCATCGAGAACACACCGTGCCAGGACCGCGACATCATTTTCGACACACATCGGGATCAGGCAGTCCAAAGGCGTGGGATCGAAGATGTTGAACACCGCCTGCACGGATTGAATGCGACCGCTCATGACTAAAGGCAGGGCGGCATCATGTCTTTGGTCCGGCATGGAGACTCCTATGGCTTTTACTTTCCCCTGCTCCTGCAAGGCATTGAGTTCATCCAGCCAATAGCCTTCCACTCCCCAGTTCGGCCAGTAGAGGTGCATCTGGAACAGGTCGATGCAGTCGATCCCCAATTCCCGGAGTGAAATCTCCGCTTCTCTGGTAATGTGGCCCTTTGGAAAGCATGCTTCCACGTCCTCAGGCACGCCCCATTGTGTCGCGGGCCCGATGCATTCCGCTTTCGTGGCGATGAACGGCGCATCCCCCGACCAACTCTTAAGAGCCTTGCCGACGATCGTCTCGGACTCGCCATAGTGCCGGGCGGTATCGAGGAAGTTCACCCCCTGGTCCCAGCAATAGTGCATCGCTCCGATGGCTTCGGACTCATCGAAGCTTCCGAAGACACCTTTCAGGCCAAACGCCCCGAAGCCGAGCTTCGACACCTGCCTCTCTGTTTTTGGAAATAGACTGGATTGCATCATTAAAATTCGTCGTAGGAGATTTGCTGCCGCTCGACACCCAGGTCAACGAGCATTTTCGTGCAGGCCTTGATCATCATCGGTGGCCCGCACAAGTAGAACTCGATCGCTTTGGGGTTCCGATGCTTACGCAGATATTTCTCGCGCACCACTTCGTGAATGAAGCCGGTCGCCCCGTCCCACTGGTCCTCCTGCTGAGGATCCGACAAGGCCACTTGAAAGGAGAAATTGTGATACCTGGCGGCGAGGGCATCGAAATAGTCATCGTAAAAAATCTCCTGCCGGGATCGTGCGCCATACCAATAGCTCACCTTCCGCGGAGTCTGTTCATTCTCGAACAAATGCGCAAGATGAGCCCGTAATGGAGCCATTCCCGCCCCTCCGCCGATGTAGACCATTTCTCGTTTTGTGGCCCGGATGTGGAAATCGCCAAAGGGGCCAACCGCCGTCACCCGGTCACCCGGTTTGAGGCTGTAGACATAGCTGGAGCCCACCCCCGGCGGACAATCCTGCCCCGGCGGCGGGGTGGCAATACGCACGTTGAATCTCAACTGTCGCTCGGTGGTGCAGTTGTTTGCGAGCGAGTAGTTGTTCCGGCGTGGCGGTCCGGGATTGGAGGCCACCAGATCAAAGACATGCTGTCGTTCCCAGACTTTCTCATAAGGGGAAGCGATCTCGAAATCCCGAAAACGAATCTCCTCGTAGCTTGGAATATCGAGCTGGATGTAGTCCCCCGGTTGAAAGGCGATGGCCTCGTCAACCGGCTCCAAAACCAGCTCCCGGATGAACGTCGCGACGTCGCGGGTTCCCACCACCTTGAGTTCGATCGCCTGCTCCTCCCGCGCACCCGCGCCACCGGCCTTTTGCATGTTTAGCCAAATTCGACCCTCCCGTTCCTCGATGGGGTAGGTCGCGAGTCCCCGGCAGATCGGGGCCCGCGCTGGCGAGCCATCCTCCAGATGGAATCGCCCATTGTGCTTTGGACATTCGATGAGTTTGCCTTTCACGAGACCATCCGCAAGGTGCGTGTTCCCATGCGTGCACAGACCATCGCTCGCATGCAAGCGGCCTTCATCATCACGCGTCAAGGCATAGGTCCGGGTCCCGTGATCAAAGCGGATGACATCCTCCCGCTCCAAGTCTGTCGCCGCACAAATCTCAAGCCATCCCTCCGCGTCCGGCGTGGCATCTGAAACACATGCGTTGCTCTCCGGTGGAGCCTGAGCTTCCGGCAATTTACGTTTCACGTGATACGCGGGGTCATCTACTTGCTTGAGAACGGTCGGAATGATCTCCCGCCAGGTGGCCAGCAGATTTGGGTAGGGTTCCGGGCAATCGCCTTTCACTGCTTCATGGAGTTCGGGTAAGGCATGATAGGGAACCAAGGGGAACATGTGATGCTCCACATGGTAGTTCATGTTCCAATAGAGGAAGCGGTTCACCGGATTCATCAGGACCGTTCGACAATTGAGACGATGATCGAGCACGTTCTCAGCGAGTCCGGTGTGTTGGGTCAGTCCGTAGACGAGCATTAACCAAGTCCCGAAGACATGCGGGAGACCGACGAACATCAGCGGTAAAATACTGCCCGTCCCAATCGCCAGTGCGATCGTGGTGAGATAAACGAGCAGGTGGCATCGCGCCCTCAGGAATACTTTGGGAAACTCGCTCTCCGGGATAAATTGCTGTTCCTCTTCCGCCATCGTTCCGAAGGAATGCATCAGCAGTCGACGAAAGTATTTCGGATACGTCGGTAGACCGAAGGTCGCCTTGACCAGGCCATTGATATCCGGAGGGCGGGGGACTGCGATCTCGGGATCACGCCCTACGATGATGGTGTCACTGTGGTGGCGGTTGTGGCTCCAGCGCCAGACGGTGGACTCCCGCATCACCATGAATGAGGCAATTTCATAGAGGGCATTGTTCATCCAGTCGGTCCGGAAAGCCGTCCCATGGCTGGATTCGTGCCAACGGGAATCCGAGGTAGAGGCATACAGCGCAGCGTAGATCATATAAGGAAGCACCGCCCACCAAGTTCCCCAAAGGAACCCTGTCAGAAACGCGGTTCCGAAGATCAGGCCAAACCAAATGACAGTATCCCGGATCGCGGGACCGTCCTTGCGCACCAGCAGACGACGCATCGTCTCTCTCGGCACCGGACACTGATACCAATCCGCCTCGGCCAGCCCGAGTTCAATCGCTCGATCGGTGTTCTCCTGATTCAGCGCATAGCCGAGCCGTTCCGGTGGTCGCTTGAGCGTCGCCGCTGTGTGATCGTGATCCATGATGCCGAGGGTCAACTCCGGAGGTCGCAGAGTTGCATCAGGCGGTCGGTCTCCCGATACGCTTCCTCCACCCACTCGACGATGCGGGAGGGATCAGGAGAATACTCCAACTCAATCGAGACTGCCCCGTCGATTTCCAGTTCCTTGATCGCATTCAAATAGGGTGAGAACTTCACCACACCGCGACCGGGAGGCAGGTCACCGTGCACCTTGCCGTCGCAGTCACTGATGTGCACGTGAATCGCTTTCCCTTTCAGCTCGGCGACCTCCGCGGGACTGACATCGGCCAAGGCGAGGTGGGAAACGTCGATGTTCCCGAGCACCCGGGGATGATTGCAGTCCTCGATGAATCTCTTCATCTCCTTCACATTATTGAGCAGGCTCAAACGGAACGGCTCGAGCTCGAGGGCGATATCGATTCCTTTCTGGTCGGCGTAGTCCCCGATCACCCGGCAGGTTTCCAGGGCCCAGTTCCATTGATCCTCCGGCGGGATCACCTCTCGCTGCCAGATGTATTCTCCGAGGACGAGCAGGATGTTGTTCGCCCCCCAGTCTGCGGCGAGATCGACGAACTTCTTGCAGCGTTCGACGTGAAACTCACGAACCGGATCATTGAAGTCGATGAGCCCTTCCGCGACGACCGGCAAAGAAACGATCGGCAGCCCTTCCCGTTTGCAAACATCGGTTACGAGTTGACGTTCCTCGTCGGTGATCCCCATTGCTTCCGTGAAGATATCGACACAGTCGAAACCGATCCGGGCGATGTGTTCCAGTCCCGTGGCGGTATCCACGCCGGCTTGCCCGAAGGCACTATTGATGATTCCTAGTTTCATGACGTTGCTATTGATTTGTTGTCTTTAAATTTCTGAAAGGCTCACCGCGCGGTGTTCACGGGCGCTCACCTGGGCCGCCTCGATCAGGGCCAGGGTTCCCAGGTTGTCCCGTGCGGAAAGCGCACAGGGCTCGCCCGTTTCCAAGGCGGTGAAGACATCCTTCATCGTCCCGCCAAAGGCATCTGGAAACCAGGAACCCTCGAGTGTGGGACGCTTGAAGTCGTCGTCGCCCTTGCTGGCATGACGAATGCTCGATGGCGAGGTGTAGGGATCCTTGCACCAGCCGATGTCACCGATCGCAATTCCGTCCATCCCCTCCAAGCGCCACGCGATTCGGATATCGCCCGGACACCCTTCCTGCGCCGGGCCTGTCCAGACATCATCGATAATGACGGCCCGCATCCCATTGGCATATTCCAGGATATAGGTGCAGATCCCGTCCTGGTGTGGAAAGGTCGTCCGCGGATCGGGCCGCATGCTGCAGAACAGACGTTCTGGCTCACCAAACCAAAAGCGCATGCAGTCGAGATGATGGATGGACATGATTTTCAAACTCGCGCTGCCGATTTCTTCCTGCCAGGGCTGCCAATGAGGGATCCCCCGCATATCGATCGTCGCGAAAACCGGATCCCCGATCTGCCCCGATTCCAAAAGCCCCTTCGCCGCCCTAACCGAGGGGTCGTGGCGCATGTTCTGGTTCACTGCGAGTAGAATGCCGGCTGCCTCGCAAGCCTCGACAAGCACCCGACCTTCCTCCAAATCGAGCGCCAAGGGTTTCTGTGCCAGGATCGCTTTGGCAGTGCCTCGTTGACAGGCCGCCCGGATTAAGTCCGGTTGCTGCTGAGGTGGCACCGCGATGTCGAGCACTTCGATGGAGGCGTCGTCCAACAACGCTTCGTAGTCGTGGTAGACCGTCTCGATTCCAAATCGTTCGGCAGCCTTCTTTGCATTTGCCTCGGTCCGCGAAGCGATCGCCACCGCGCTGTATCCCATCTTCTGATAGCTCACCAGATGGCATTCACTGACGATGAATCCGCTCCCCAACACTCCGATGCGATAGTCCTTCTTCATGATCGTGTTTCTTCGTTGCTGAATGCGTAAATGGTCTTGTGCTTCTGCACCTGTCCCGGCCAGACGAGAATATCGCCAAAACCTGCGGAGGGATCGGGATAACCCTGGCACTCAAAGCACAGCCCTCCGTGTTTCGGATAAGCTTGCCCACCTTTGCCGATGAGTGATCCATCGAGATGAGCGGCGGTGTAGAACTGCAGAAAGTCGTGTGTCGTACTTACTTTCATCACCCGCCCGCTTTGCGGATCGAAAAGCCGGGCCGCTGGTTTCAAACCCACCTCTTCAGACAAGCGATAGAGATCGCCATGCTCCTGCCAAAGTCCCGGGATGACCCCGGAGAGTAAACGTGGTTGGCGAAGATCTGCGGCTGTGCCCTCGACTGCTTCAGCGACTCCCAAGGGTGTGATTTTTTCATCCGTGCTCATCACCTGCTCCGCAAAAATCTGTATCTCATGGCCTTCTGTAGATCCATGCCCCGCTCCTGTGAGATTAAAATAGGAATGCTGTGCCAGACTGACCGGCGTCACTTGATCGGCGGTTGCCTCGGTTTCAAAAACGAAGGCATTGTCGGGGGTGAGCAGGAACGTGGCGGAGATTTCAACCGTTCCGGGATAGCCGCCTTCTCGATCCGGACTGCGGTAGTGCATCCGCACTCCGATGGTCCCGTCTTCGAGCGTCAGCGGCTCTCCCTCCCACAAGCATTTGTCGAGGCCGCCGTCTGCGCCATGAAGGTGATTCCCTCGATCATTACAGGCGAGCTGATACTTCTGCCCCTCAAATGCCAGGCGCCCTCCGGGGACACGGCCCGCAATCCGTCCGGCGATTACGCCAAAATACGATTCATTGGCCCGCTCCCAATCGGCCATCGTTTCATGCCCCAAGACGACATCCACCAAACCACCATCTCCGTCCGGCACGGCCAAACGAGAAATTGCCGCGCCATAGGACAAGATCTCCATTTCCATGCCTCCCGCACCCCGCAGGGACCAGGCCTCGACCTCGCTTCCATCGGCCAAACAGCCATAGCTCCGGCACGTCCACGACGCCGACTGCTCAGATTCTGTCATTCCGGTGTCTCTCATGAATCGCCCTTTCTATCTGAAATCTAAGAGATTGTCTTCTCGCATTCAGCCCAATAGTTCTCATAATTTGTCATTACCGCCTCTCGAGCCTGTGCAAGAAGAACTCCATATTGACCCCGACTACGACGGATTCCTCTATCTCGCCGAGTCGATGCGGAACCCACCGGTCATCCGGGCACACCATCACGCCGAACTCGAGCTCAATCTTGTGGCACGAGGAGAAATTACCTACATCGTTGGGGGCAAGCGCTACACCTTCGGACCGCGAACACTCCTCTGGATGTTCCCGAATCAGGAACATCAGTTGGTGGACCGTTCCTCTGATGCCCGATACTACATCGCGGTCTTCAAACCCGATCTCATTCGCCGGGCCTGCCGTAGCTCTCCCTATGAAGGGCTGAAAGCCGCCTCGGAAGATGCCGCCGTAACCCACTGTAAACTCGAGGTCACCATCTTCGATCTCCTGAGCCGGAGTATGGATGAACTGATGATCGATGGGCCCGACCCCGACACCCTCAACCGCGAGGCCGGTTTCGGTGCCGCCTCGGACTTCCACTATCAACATTCAGATCCGGACTGGCTCAACGCCGGACTCCGCCATCTTCTCCTCCTCAGCTGGCGCTCCCAACGCGGAAAACGCACCAAGCAACATGAAGTCGCCCTTCACCCCTCCGTTGCCCAGGCATTGAGGCTTCTTGGCCAGCCGGACGCCCCCGGAAACCTCGATGCGCTCGCTCTGAGATGTGGGGTCAGCTCATCCTATTTAAGTCGGATGTTTCGCAAGCAGATCGGCGTTCCGGTCACCCGCTATCGCAACTCCGTCCGCCTTGCCCGCTTCTGGGAAGAATACCGCCAACCGGAGCAACGCACCCTGATCGAAGCGATGTTCGCCGCAGGCTTCGGCAGCTACGCCCAATTCTACCGGGTCTACGTCGACGTATATGGCAGTGGCCCCCGGGAAAGCCTTGGCACGGAAGTTGAGCCGGAGGTGGCGATCAAAATATCGTCGTAAGGCAGGGACGGATGTTGCGAGATGAGACCGTATTTCTTTCCTCAATTCGAATAAGTCACCTGGCGCTTTCCGAGCAAGCAAACGCGCAGATATCAGGCCGTGTTGATCGGAAGTTCGACGACTCTCCCAAGGGAAGAAAGACCTTCGAAAATTCCCAAGCCGTGGTGCCTTTCAAGTGAAAGTGATACGGTCTTTTTGTGAGTTTAGAGTTCCGTCGTCAGGAGCCTGATGAAGGCCCGGGTCTGTTCGTTGATTGGAGAGGCGCTGCGATAGGATACGGTAGCGGTTCCATCGAGATGGTTTGTTTCCGAGAGGAAGACGACTTCAGTATCGGAGTTCCAGGTCACGAGGTCATAGGAGAGCTGCGGGACGAGTGTGACGGCATTCTGCGCGTAGAGGTTACGTTGGAAGGAGATGACAAAATACTCATCGGTTTCTTCGCCTACGGTGAAGAAGGAGGACGTGACATCGATCTTCTCCTCAGCGTCACCGAAGATGAAGTCGCTGGTGCCGAGGCTGTATTCAACGAGAGCGGAATAGCTGTCACGATCTTCATCTGCGGCGCTATTGCCGATGAATCCCACTTCAGCGGGGGATCCTGGAGCTCCGCCAGAGTTATTGGAGCTGACCCAGCTTTCAGCGAGGCTGTGATCGGGGATGGGCAATGCCGGTGATTTTAGAACGAGAGTGAATGAGCTGCCGTCGGCGAGAGGCCAAGGGAGGTCATCATCGTAGACAAAGTTTTGAATCGCGAGATCACCGGCATCCAGGAGGATGAGCTGTTCTCCGTCGTTGCTGAGGCGTCCATTGTAGAAATCGTTTCCGAGAATATCGCGGGCAATTTGGATGGAATCCGACAGTCCGGGATAGCGGGCATCAAAGGCGGCTTTGTATTTCACCATCACGAGGCGACCGCCGGGCGCGATGAGGGTATTGTCGGCAAAGCTAAAGGTGATGCCGAGAGTGAAGCGAACATTGGTGAGGTCGATGGTCTGGGTTCCGACGTTCATGAGTTCGATAAACTCGTAGTCATCGCGGTCGGTTGAGACGGCCAGTTCCTCAGGTGTCGAAGGTTCGCCCGGGTGGTAATTGATTTCCGAAATGACGAGGTTGCCAGCGTCAGCCGGGACAGTGTCCGGAGTAAAGAAGGCCGTGTTAAGAGCACTCCATTCACCGGTGGTACTGTTGTAGGAGCGTGAGAAGAGCCATCCGGCTTCGGTGAGTGCAATGGGTGCTGAAGAGTGGGTGTCTTCGCCGCCTCCGGTAGGGTTTCCGGTCAGATCGAGATCGAAGCTGATATCCGAGCTTCCGTTGGATTGTTGGTGGATTTCTACCGCAAAGGTATTGATTCCAGCTGCAAATATCGTTGGTGACAAGGTAATGGAATCGGTGGAGTTATCACCATCGTTGATTCCGGTGTAGGCGTCGAATGAAGGATCGATCGGGAGATTTTGGCTGTCGATCCGGTTGCCGTTGAGATAGATGACGATGCCGTCGTCGTAGACGTAATTCAGAGTGAAATTAGCAAAGACAGAGGGGTCATCGATCTCGACGGTGGTGCGGAAGTAAGTGGTGGCATTCTTCTGATTGCCTGCAGTTCCGGGATCGGTGTCGATGAATTCTACTTCCGTGGTTTCATCGCCGTCGCCATAGCCGAGTTGGGAATTGCCAGCCTCCCAGGGGGCGTCATTGAATCCCACTTCGCGCCAAGCCGTGCCTTGGTTGGAACCATCGTCGAGATAGCTCCAGGTGTGCCCGCTTTCGATATAGCGGGTGGTAACTGGCCCGCCGCCTCCACCATCGCCCAGAGTGACAAGGGTGGCTTCTGGATTGATCGCGCCGCCGACGAGGCGTGGGTCGAGAGAATGACTGTAGTCGGTCAAGTCGGCATCTCCGCTGCCGTAGAGATAGTAGACCTGTCTCTTATACACATCTGACGCTGCCGACGATCTACTCTGTGTAG
>OJIS01000419.1_pt1 | contig 14135 bp, 6 predicted proteins | sample 1595671 | NCBI WGS metagenome assembly OJIS01 (sample SAMN05416814, study PRJEB24817) | seawater metagenome | isolation source: Sea water | place: Canada:Atlantic | collected 2013-07 | reverse complement strand
CTACACAGAGTAGATCGTCGGCAGCGTCAGATGTGTATAAGAGACAGCTCAAACAGAACTTCTCAATGGCGCAATCTTAATCATCTTCCTCGAAGAACGAACTTTCTCGTACTTCGGAGCAGAACACTACTCCCAAAACGGAGCCTCAAAAGATCAATGGGCTGGCAATCTTGACGCCGCCGCCCGACGAGCAATGCAAAATGGCGGACGCCTTATCGATGCCGTCAAAAATACCGTTACCTCCATCGATCAGCGCGTTGCCCGGACCATCCAATCAAGAGCATCCAGACGGACTGCGCAAGTTGCCCGAACAAAGGCCGAACTCTCTAACCTCGAAAGCCACCTTTCGACAATCTCCGAGAAAAAATCCGCCATCATTTCAAAACTGGAAGGTAGCGGTGGTGATATCGCAAGGATTCAAGTCAATGAGATGAAGGACAAAATCGGAATCCTCAGGCAACGCCCCGGAACATACGACATTTCCCGCCTCAGTTCCGAATTGAACCGCTGGGAAGGTTGGCTCGACCGATACGTTTCCGACGCGAACAAAGTCAATAATCTTGAAGAACAGTTGAAAAAAATGTCGGCAAGCAGTGAGGAAGGTAAAGCCAGCTTATCGAAGGCTCGCTCATTCATGAGTCAGGCCGGAACAAGCTATCGTCAGGGATCTTTTTCCTACCAACAACTCCTGACCAATGCCCGGAGTTTCTCATCAAAAGTATCTTTGCAAGATCAAGCCGCGCGTCGTGCTTCTGAAAAAAAATCCTTTGCGATCAAAGCCGCTGGAACGACTGGCAGCGGTCTTCTGGGATTGATCGCGATCGTCGGGAATCGTCGTCGCCGGAGAATCAAAGCGGAAGCCGAAGAACTTCTCGCCTCGCGGAAGCTGGAGATGAAGGAAACCGAAGACCGGCTCTTTGAACTCATGGATCGCTCCTCCGTTATCGTCGGACCAATCAACGAACTTGAAAATCGCGGGTATTCCGGCGACACCCTCAACCTCTCACGCAGAGCCCTCAGCCGGATTGACGAAGCCTTCGTCCTCTCTTCAAATGTTCAGAAAATCATTGAAGAAGCCGAGAGCCTCATCGAACCCGGTAATCCCCTCTCACGTTCGCGCAACCTCATCAGCCGGGGGCGCTATGAAGAAGCCGTTGATCTCCTCGATGCCGAACTCAATGTGGGCCTCAAAAATGTGCCCTCATTGAAGGAAAGAAACCGCCCCGGAGAAGAAGTTGACGAGACCTTTTCCCTCCCCATCGATGCCTGGCAGGAACGCACTGCGAATGCCCTCAACACCGCGAGTCACTCTCTCGATCAAGTGGAAGAAGCTTGGTCGACCATCGTCTCACGAAGCGAGAAGCTCTCGCAAAACATCGAAGCGCTAAAAGCCAGACAGACGGAAATTCAGACCGATGACTGGCTCCGTTGTGAAGCCGCTTTTGAGGAGTGGATCCCAGCCATGGCCAAGTCACATCAACGTGCGACCGAAACCGGAAAGTCCGACCCGGTTCAGGCTCTCACCGAAGACATGAGCCTCGGCGACCGCATGGCCTCCGAAGCCAGGGACCTCCTCGATCATATCAGCTCATTCCGAAACACACGCTGGGAGGAACTGCAACGCAATGAAGCCATCCTCGATCAACGAAAGCGAACGACACTGTGGGTGGATGACGCGTTGATCGCTCTCAATCGAGAAGCCGATCGACTCGCCCTTGAAAGCCAGGACAGCGATATCTCGGACCTCATCGAACAGGTCGGTAACGGACTATCCGAACTCTCCAATAACGTCGCTGCCGGAGCCAACTTGATCATCCGGGCGGACGAAGCAGCAAACAAGGCCATCAAGAATGCGGAAAATCTTGTCAAAAAAATACGCCGCGAAATTGCCTCCACCCTGAGGCTCGAACAAGAAGACGTTGTGATTGAAGAAGGCCTCAATCCCAGCGACTTTCTCAAGAAGGCCAGACTCCAACATGACGCCTCCCTGGCGGCTCTCGATATCGGCGAGATCGGGAGTGCCGGGGGATTCCTTGATGAAGTCGATGCTCTCACCAAACACGCCACCGGCCTTTCCAAAGATTCCCGCAAAGTTCTCGATGACTATGCCGGCAACAGTGAAGCGCTCTGGCAACAACGTGGCAACCTTGTCGATCGAGGAGAGCAGATGAACCGTGAGGCCGAGGCCCTCCGTATCCGCTACACTCCCCGCGCCTTGTTCCTCGACCCCGATTTTCCCGGGAGCGGAACTTATGCCGACTCCCGCGCTCAGCTGGAAGCTCTTCTCAAGGGAATCGTCAAACGCCTCGACCGCGCCAAGACCCGCTTCACCGAGGGTGGCCTCCTTGAAGCACGCGACCTCATGATCGACGGAGTCGGTCTCGCGACCGAGGGTGAAATTCTTTGTTCCGAAGTCACCGCGCGCTCAAAATCCCTTCACGATCTGGAAGAAACAAACATTGAAACATTCGAGAGCCATCGCAGGGCGCAGGCAGACCTCAAAGGACAGATGGAAGATCACCGCATCACCCGGGAAACCATCACCCTCTTCGAAACCATCGGATCAAAGCTCGACCAAAGCGACCGTGAAATTCAAGCGGGCGACGGACAACGCGATCCCTATCTCATTGAGGATATTCTTGAGGAACTCGGTGAGCGTCTTCCCAACCATCGACAAGACATTGCCGCGGACTTCGAGGAATACGCGCGCGCTTTGCAGCTTGTTGATACGGTCCGTCGGAACCAGCAGGAAGCGAAGCACCTATGGGAGACCGCAGACAATGATCGCATCGCAAATAGCCCTGCAACCAACGATGCCATGACCACGATCGAAACCTGCCATGCCCGGCTGGAAGATGCCCGGCGCGATCTCGAAGTTCCTCACGCAAACTGGCGTGAAATTCAAAACGTTCTCCGTGCCATTCACTTTTCCCTGAGTGAATCAGTCCTCGCCCTGAAGCACGAGCTTACCCTGGCCCGTGAATCGGTACGCGCCATCGATGCCGCAACCCGTGAAGTTCACAAAGCAGCACGATGGTCCGGTTCCCACGGTATTCGTATTTCCGGAAACTACGGGAGTCGTTCACTCGCTGCGGCCAATGATGTGATGCAACATGGCCTCTACCAGGACGCCCTCCAAATGGCCGGCCAGGCACGGACCAGGGCCCGCCAGGCCATTGCCGATGCCGAAGCTCGCGAGGCTGCCAAACGTCGGGCCGAGGAAGCGGCACGGCGCCGACGTCGTCAAGCGGCCAGTCGTTCCTCATTCAGCAGTGGGAGCAGCAGCCGCAGCAACTTTGGAAGTTCAAGTTCGTTCTCAAGCGGCGGAAGTCGATCCTCATCATCCAGCAGCGGCATGGGCCGCAGCTCCTTCGGGTCGGGAAGCGGCATGGGCCGGTCCGGGTGGTAATGAAAAAGCCCGGAGGAAAATCCCCCGGGCTTTCTTCATTGAGATTGATTGAAGAAATCAGTCTTCGAGGTCAAAGCGATCGAGGTTCATCACCTTGGTCCAAGCCTTGATGAAATCACCGACGAAGCGCTTCTCAGAATCCGCGCTGCCATAAACTTCAGAAATGGCCCGGAGTTGGGAATTCGATCCGAAGACGAGATCAACCGAAGAGGCCGTCCACTTGACCTTGCCGGTCTTACTGTCGCGACCTTCGTAGAAGTGCTTGCACATCGGAGAGACCTTCCACTCGGTATTCATGTCGAGGAGATTGACGAAGAAGTCATTCGACAAAGTTCCCGGACGCCCGGTGAGCGCACCCATTCCGGGAAAGCCCACATTGGTCTCGAGCACGCGCAGTCCACCAACGAGGGCCGTCATTTCCGGCGCAGTGAGAGTCAACAACTGGGCCCGGTCCACGAGGGTTTCGGGAGCAGGACGATCAAGCGTCCGACCGAGGAAGTTGCGGAAGCCATCCTCCTTTGGCTCGAGAGCCGCGAAGGATTCCACATCAGTCATTTCCTGGCTGGCATCTGTTCTGCCCGGAGCAAACGGCACCATAACGTCATGGCCTGCTTTCTTGGCCGCAGCCTCGACAGCAGCTGAACCGCCGAGCACGATGAGATCTGAAATTGAGACCTTTTTATCACCAGACGCATTGAAGTCCTTCTGAATCTTTTCCAGAACCGGAAGGATCTTGGCCAACTCAGCAGGCTGATTCACAGTCCAGTCTTTCTGTGGAGCCAGTCTGATGCGGGCACCATTCGCGCCACCCCGATTATCACTTCCGCGGAAGGTCGAAGCCGAGGACCACGCTGTTGAAATCAACTGCGCCGATGTGAGACCGGAGTCGAGAAGCTTGGTTTTTAACTCCTTAATTTCGGCATCGCCCACCAAAGGATGATCGACGACTGGAAGCGGGTCCTGCCAGAGTTGTGGCTCGGCAACCTCGTCACCAAGGTAGGTGGAAACCGGTCCCATATCGCGGTGAGTCAGTTTATACCACGCCTTGGCGAAGGCTTCGGCAAACTGGTCGGGGTTCTCCAGGAAACGCTTGGAAATTGGTCCGTAAATTGGATCGAGTTTCAATGCCAGATCGGAGGTAAACATGACCGGCGCGTGGCGCTTATCGGCATCATGCGCGTCCGGAACAGTGCCGGCAGCAGCGCCTCCCTTGGGAATCCACAACTTGGCTCCGGCAGGGCTGGTCGTCAGCTCCCACTCGTATGCAAACATGTTCACGAAGTAGCTGTGAGACCACTGTGCGGGAGTGCTGGTCCAAGCACCTTCGAGACCACTCGTGATGGTATCGGCACCATTCCCCTTGCCCTTGTTATTCTTCCAACCCAGGCCCTGCTCTTCAAGAGAGGCACCTTCAGGCTCGGCTCCGACATGTTTGTCCGGATTCGCGGCACCGTGGGCTTTTCCGAAGGTATGTCCACCCGCGATCAGCGCGATGGTCTCTTCGTCATTCATGGCCATCCGGCCAAAGGTCTCACGAATCTGTTTCGCAGACGCGAGAGGATCAGGATTGCCATCGGGACCTTGTGGATTGACGTAGATCAACCCCATCTGGACAGCCGCAAGTGAGTCGTCGAGCTTTTCCTTATTGTAGCGCTCCTTGCCCAGCCACTTGCTCTCGGGACCCCAGTAAATGTCCTCCTGTGGTTCCCAAACATCGGCACGTCCGCCACCAAAACCGAACGTTTTGAAGCCCATCGATTCGAGCGCGACATTGCCACTCAGGATCATGAGGTCGGCCCACGAAATCTTCTGGCCATACTTCTGCTTGATCGGCCAGAGAAGTCGGCGCGCCTTATCGAGGTTGGCGTTGTCGGGCCAGCTGTTGAGCGGAGCAAAACGCTGGGTTCCATCAGAGGCTCCCCCACGACCATCATAGGTCCGGTAGGTTCCAGCACTGTGCCAGGCGAGGCGGATGAAAAGCGGACCATAGTGTCCATAGTCGGCAGGCCACCAGTCCTGCGAATCAGTCATCAAGACGGTGAGATCTTTCTTCAAGGCCGCCATATCGAGCTTCGCAAATTCCTCCGCGTAATCGAATTCGAGGCCAACAGGATTTCCCTTTGCAGAATTTTGGTGAAGGATCTGGAGATTGAGTTGGTTGGGCCACCAATCACGATTCGAGTATGCCGAGGCAGCAGTGTGCCGGGCCGCCGGAGCAGCCTGCGGGCCCATCACAGGGCACTTTGTGATATCTCCGTCTGCTCCGTGGGGAGCTTGTCCGAAAAGACTTCCAGTCCCAAGTGCCACCAGGCAGCTCAGTGAAAAGAGTGACCGGAGGGAAAAGGAGGAAGAGGCATGGTTGGCCTTGGAAGGTCTGTCGCTTGAACGTTTCATAATTTTATCTTGGGGAATGGCGCTTTCCTGAGTTTCAGGACAATCAGATTTACTCGCATCAGCAGGGTTCGTCAATAACTCTTCCCTATCTCACGAATACCACTCATTAGCTATCCTTATGGAATTTCACAGGACGAAGGGATCGATCCTGCCGACCAATGCCCGGCTCTTAGATTTTGGTTGCGGCTTTGAGAGCATCGATATCGAGTCCCTCAATCCAGCGCCCCAGATTAGCCCAAATTTTGTGATGACCGTAGCCTCCGCTCTTCATCTCCTCGAGGGCATCCTGCTTGCTCCAACCCTGAACCACGATGCGATAGGCCGCGCACATCGCCCCGGTGCGGTCAGAACCGTGCAAGCAATGAACCAGCACCGGAGTCTTGAGCGGATCCGTTGCGACCTTTAAAAAGCGAACCAGTTCATCGTCACTTGGAGCCCACGTCTGAAAGGCGATTCTCTCATAACCAAGTCCCGTCCCTGCCAAGAGATTCCGGTCCGAATGAAAAGCTCTCAGACTGATTACGGCTTTGATCCCGGTTTGTTCAAGAGATTTCATCCCGAGGGCCGAAGGCTGCTCACTGCGATAGAGATCAGGAGAAACCCGATAGAGGTTCTTCACCCCGCTGGTCTCAATCTTACCCGCCCAATTTGAAGGCCTATTCTCTATCCCCTGATGCCTCGCACACCCTGTCAGGATGGCTACCATCATTACCCACGGAATCACTCTCATTTTTCCTGATTGGATCTGGTTTCAAACGCACCGCCATCGGAGGTTTTCGCAAAGCGTCTCACTGTGACAGACTCTGTTTCGTAGACTTCATTGGGAATACTCACTTTAAAAGAGACTCGGGAGAATCCTGCCATACTCATCTGAAAATTTCCAATATGAACCTGGGAGGTGAAGAATCGTCGCATTCCACGTGCACAATAGCAACTTGTGGGAAAAACGCCCTAAAAAAAGGGCGTTCCCCCCATCGGAGAACGCCGTTTCAAAAACGATAACCAGACAACTAGCTGATCAATTCGGGCCAGTCTTCGGTGTGGAAGAACTCGCCCTCGGGCTTGTCAACACGTTCGTAAGTGTGCGCTCCGAAGAAGTCACGCTGGGCCTGCAGGAGATTCGCCGGGAGGCGCTCGGCACGGTAGGCGTCATAGTAAGCAAGTGATCCACCGAAGCTTGGAACAGGAATCCCGTTGGTCGCGGCAAGCGCCACCACTTCACGCCAATCTTGCTGACCATCGTTCAAAACCTTGGTGAAGAACTCTGCGAGCATGAGGTTGGTCGGAGGAGTCTCCGCCGTGTAGGCCTCGGTGATACGATTGAGGAAGCGGGCACGAATGATGCAACCGCCGCGCCAAATCTTGGCAATCTCGCCGAGGTTCAGATCCCACCCCTTGTCTTCACCAACCTTGGTGATGAGGTCGAGGCCTTGGGCATAGGAAACGATCTTGGAAGCATAGAGCGCGTTGCGCACTTTCTTCACCAGGTCTTCCTTGCTCATCTCGAGATTAAAGTCCCAGTTGCTCGGTCCCTGAAGAATCCCGGAAGCAACCTTACGCTGGTCGCGCATGGAGGAAAGAATACGGGCTTCGACCGATCCTGCGATCGTGCTGAAAGGAACGGCCTGCTCGACCGAGCCCATGACGGTCCAACGTCCGGTGCCCTTCTGCCCGGCTTTATCGACAATGAGGTCAACGATGTCTTTGCCGGTTTCAGGATCCTTCTGCTTTAAGATGTTCGCGGTGATTTCGATGAGGAAGGACTCAAGGTCTCCGTCATTCCAATCGGCGAAAATCCCAGCCTGCTCTTCGTTGGAGAAGCCCGCCGCTTTGAAAATATTGTAAGCTTCGCAGATGAGCTGCATGTCGCCATACTCGATGCCGTTGTGAACCATCTTCACAAAGTGACCGGCACCACCTTCACCGATGTGAACCACGCAGGGCTCGCCATCAACCTTGGCAGAGATGCTTTCGAAAATTGGCTTCATGACCTCCCAGGTCGACTCAGGTCCGCCGGGCATGATCGAAGGTCCTTTAAGAGCGCCTTCTTCACCACCGGAAACACCCGCTCCGATGAAACGGAAACCAGCCTCGCCAACATACTTGTCGCGACGCTCGGTGTCGGTGTAGAGCGAGTTGCCACCATCGATGATGATGTCATTGGGATCAAGGAGAGGCATCAGCGACTTGATCACCGCATCCACGGGACCACCGGCTTGCACCATAATCTGAATCTTACGGGGAGTCGCAAGTGACTCGACGAACTCTTCCAGGGTCTCACAGCCCACAAGCTGCTTGCCCGGGTTTTCTGCGATGAACTCGGTCATCTTGGAGGTCGTCCGATTATAAACCGAAACCTGAAAGCCGCGGCTTTCCACATTGAGCACGAGGTTCTGACCCATAACGGCCAGACCAATCAGTCCGAAATCACTTTTCTTTTCCATGGCAGTAATCCGCACGCTGGGCGGATGGGTAGCCCCTTAGCGATGGCCGGTGGAAAAGGCAAATGTAATCTGTGATACAAAATCAAGCCAACTTGGCCTCTTGCGCATCTTTTCCAATTTGTTTTTTCAGCTCATCGAGCGAGTCAAACTTCTGCTCATCGCGGATTTTCTTCAAAAAACTCACCTCCATTTTCCAGCCGTAATCCATCGGAATGCCCCCGGAAAAGAGATGAACCTCCAGCGAGCGGCGCGACGAATTTTCGATGGTGGGCCGGGTTCCAATATTCGCAACCCCCCGGATCCCATTACCTTCGACGACGTAAACACCATTGGGAGGAAGCTGCTCACCGGAGACCGCCACATTTGCGGTGGGGAATCCAATCGTGCGACCCAATTGACGCCCCTTGACCACTTCTCCAAACACCGAATAGGGCCGACCCAACCTGTCTGCGGCACCATCAAGATCCTCTTCCTGCAGGCATTGCCTGATTCGAGTACTGCTGATCCGCTCTCCCTTCAGAGTGACGGCACGAACTTTCGCAACTTCGACACCCGCTTCATTCCCCCACTCCCTCAATCGTTCAATATTCCCCTCACGCCCGCGGCCGAAGGTCCAATCATCGCCAGCCGAGAGCTTTCTAACTCCGGTCGCGAAAAGTTCATCGGCAAACCGGCGGGCCTCCTGATTCGCAAAATTGCGGGTGAAATTGATCACGACGAGAAAATCCACCCCGAGCGAGGAAAGAATCCGCTTCTTATGCTCCAGATTCGATAAAATCCGACGAGGCGCCCGATCAGGAGCAAGAACCTTCACCGGATGGGGCTCAAAAGTGAGCACGCCAAGTCGATCTTCTCCCCGGGCGGCATCGAGAACCGCCTGATGTCCCAAATGAACGCCATCAAAAACCCCGAGGGCTAACCCGAAAGTCAGATCTCCCCCCGAAAGATCCCGGAGTCCGTTAAAAACTTGCACGCAGTCAATGAAGTGAAGCCGACTGGAAGTGTCAACCTACTAGCGTCGCCTGTTCCGCTTCCGAAGATAAGGCGGAATGTCGAGATCCTCGCCATCCTTGACCACATTGGGCGATTCCCCATCGAAACGCCCCTTCGGCCCGCCTCCGAGAAGAAGTTCACCTTGATTTCCGGAAGGCTTCTTCGCCACAACTTCCTTAGGTTCAGACTCGAGTTCAATCTCCGGTTCGGGCTCATCGTCAACTTCTTCGACAGGAACCTCAGCTGGAATCACCTTGAGTCCGGGTGCCGCAAAATCTTCAAGTTCATCGGACTCAAGATCATGGTCCTCCTCCGCTTCCACGGCTTCATCCATATCCTGCTCATCCTCAATCTCCTCCGGCTCTTCATCCTCAAGACCTTCAGGCTCTTCTTCGACCAAGCTCAAAACCGGCTCCTTTTTCTCAGGCTCTGGATCCGATTCCTCTTCGATCACTGCCTCAATTTCCTCGACAATCTCTTCCTCCACTTCTTCGATCTCCTCCACTTCTTCCTCCAGATCGGCAATGACCGGCACGGCTTGCAGGCGCTCCTCGGGCAATGCACTGATAATTGTCACGCTGAGTGCGTCTTTCATCTGCTTGTCAGCCGCAGCTCCGAAGAGAAGGTGCGCATCGTCGGGGATGAACTTCGTCAATCCCTGCATGAGCAATTCAACTTCATAAAGAGTCATGTCATCGCCGCCGCAAATGTGAACCAAAACGGTTGTTGCATCCGCCAGAAGAGAGCCACGATCCAGCAGCGGGCTGTTAAGCGCCGCTTTCAAGGCCGTCTGGGCGCGATTTTCACCCCGTCCCAGGCCGGAGCCGAAGAGACAGCGCGAACGGGTTGTCTTGAGGGCGGACATCAGCTCATCAAGTCCCACATTAATGAGACCGGGACGCAGAACCAGTCGGGCCACCGCCGTGATGCTGTCAGAAATCATGCGGTCGGCAGCAGAGAAGGCCTCATGGACCCCTTGCTTCGGCAAAACAAGCTCGCCCATCCGTCCGTTATCAAAAGTCACCAACGCATTGGCCAAAACAGCGAGCTGATTCAGCGACTCCTCCGCCTGCATCCGGCGGCGGCGACCTTCAAAAGCAAAGGGCATCGTCGCGAACACCACCACAAAAGCTCCTGCCTCGCGGGCCAGACGCACGATAATCGGAGCTGCCCCCGATCCCGTGCCACCACCCAACCCGACACAGAGGAAAACAATCTGACGATCTCTCAGCGAGTCACGAATCTCGTCTTCCGCTTCCAAAACTGCCTTTTCACCAAGCTCCGGATCACCTCCGGCTCCCAGCCCTTTGGTCAAATTGCGCCCCAATTGAACCTTTTCTCCGGCCACTGTGCTCGCCAGCGTCCGCACATCAGTATTAAGGGAAAGAAGCTCGGCACCTTCGATGCCGTCCAAAGCCACCCGATCCAACATATTCGACCCCGCCCCACCGAGACCGACAATTTTCACAGAGCTTTCAGGGATGGTTTGTTGGCGATTTCGGGGATATTCAATCATTGCTTACTGATAGTTAGGGCATCTTTACCAATTACCCGGGTTTGTCGCCAGCTAAAAAACCCAAAGAAAAACCAGCACCTGTGTCGTTTAAGGTAAAAGGAAACCATAATTTCCCGCTGGCAGGACCACCATTTGTCTGCGAGTCTTACGAAGATTCTAAAACCTGTTTTCCCACCCATTTCAGCGATGCCCGACACTTCTCCCCCTTCCTCATCACCGAAAGCAACCCCGATCCCGGAGGACCTCCGCAAGCAACTCGCTGATTTCCAGCAATCATTGTGGAGAATCAAGGTCACCGAAGCGATTCTCGCCGGCGTCTTCGGTCTCATCATTTCTTTCCTCCTCGTCTTTGCTCTCGAGCGATTTTTCCCGATGCCCTCGATGGTTCGACTGTTGATTCTAATGGGCGGAACCTCCCTTGCCGCCGTCTTTGCTCCCTATTGGGTGCGTCGTTGGGTCTACGGGCATCGTCGTGAGGAGCAACTCGCCCGCCTCATCGCAAAGAAATTCCCCCGCCTCGGTGATCGCCTCCTTGGAATTGTCGAACTTCAGGACCAGAAAGAAGCGAGTGAAGCCCTCTCGCCCGAGCTTCGCGCGGCCGCCATGATCCACGTGGCCAATCAGGCAGCCAAGCGGGATATGGGTGACGCCCTTCCCTACTCCCGCCACAAGAAGCTCGCCATCGGAGTCGTCGCCGGAGCTGCCGCCATTGCCTTCGGCTTCACCGTTGCACCCAAGGCCGGCGGCAATGCCTTAAAGCGCTGGCTCATGCCTCTTTCCGATACCGAGCACTACACCTTCACTCAGTTTGACACGGACAAAATGCCCGACCCCTTGGTCGTCCCTCTCGGTGAGGTCTTCACTTTTGACGCTCCTCTCAAAGAAAACAGCGACGAAAAGCCAGCCACCGCCCGCGCCCGCTACGGCCAGCAGAACTGGATCGAGGCAGCACTCGATGAAAATGGCTCCTATCGTTTTGAATTCACCGGTCAAAACGCCCAGGACCGCATTACCGTCGAAGCTGGAGACGCGAAGCATCGCATTCGTGTTGAGCCCGCAGTTCGCCCCGATGTTGCCGGATTCGAAGCAACGGTCACTCTTCCTGACTACCTGCAACTCGAGCCTCGCTCCATGGACATCCGCACCGGTGCCCTGACCGCACTTGAGGGCAGCAAGGTCGTGCTCACAGGAAACTTCTCCCGCGAGATCAAATCTGCCAGCGCCCGATTGGAACCTCTTCCCGTCGATGAAGACATTTTGAGTGATGACAAGGGCCCCATTGATGCCGCCACTCCCGAAGATCTTAAAATCGCCGAGGCCGAGGCCAAACGGCGCGCTGAAGCAGCCGCAGCCGCGAAGCTCATCGCAATGCCCGAACCACGAGCCCTTCAGGTCTCCATTTCGGGGAAATCAGTTTCCAGCGAGCCCATCGAACTCGGACATTTTCACGCTGAAGTCCCCTTCACTTGGACCGATGTGAAAGGCCTCGACGGAGCCTCCTCATTCAAGGTCGAGATCAAGACTTCGGAAGATATGGCTCCGACATCCTACATTCAGGGTATCGAGCGAAACATCGTCATCCTCGCGGAAGAAACCCTCGAGTTTGATATCATCAACGAAGACGACTTCGGCCTTAAGGAAATCGGACTGGCTTGGACCGGCCAATTCAACAAAGCCACCGAAGGTGAACCCGCGGAAGGCTCAATCGCCATGAAGAAAGGCTCTCCTTCTTCCAGCCGTCTGAACGAGCGGGTCGTTTTCTCCCCGCAAACCTACGGGATCACTCCCCAGACCCTCATCCTCTCCGCCTATACCGAGGACTACAAACCGGGTCGCGGTCGGGTCTACTCGGAGCCCATTACCATTTACATCCTGACTCGCGACGAACACGCCCAGGTCATCAAGAAGCGCTTCGACCGCGTCATCAGCGAACTGGAGGACGCCGCTCGCAAGGAAATGAACAATCTCGACGAAAACGAGCGCATCGACAAAAACAACACCGCTGAGGAACTTCAAGAAGAAGACGCTCGTGAAAAACTGGCAGAGAGCGAGGAAAAGGAGGCTGAGAATGCCGAGAAGATGAAAGAGATCGCCAAAAAAATGGAGGAGATCTTCAAGGACGCCGCCCGAAACGGCGAACTCGACAACAAGACCATGAAGGACATGGCCGACGCCCTCCAAAACATGAAGCAGCTTGCCGAGCAGGACATGCCCGAGGTCGAGCAAAAGCTTGGAGACGCACAGGATCAAAAATCCACTCCCGAGAAATCCGAAAGTGACCTCAAGGAAGCGATCGAGAAGCAAAAGGAAGCTCTCAAGAAGATGCAGGAGACGATTGAGAAAGCCAATCAAGCCAACGAAAACTTTGAAGCCTCAACCTTCGTCAATCGCCTCAAAAAAGTCTCGGCCGACGAAGGAACAATCGGAAACTCTCTCAATTCAGCCTTCACTGGTAACGATGGCAAAGCCGTCCTCCCCGTTCTAGGTGCCACTCCCGGGAGCGACGACATCGACCCCATCCACGAACGCCTCCTTCAAGAACTCTCCGGCCAGCAACGCTCCATCACCAATGACGTCCGTTGGATTCAGGAAGATCTCGAGCGCTTCTACGCCAGAACCAAGAAACCCATCCACAAGGAACTCTACGAACTCATGTCAGCGTCTCTCATCGACGAGAAGCTCGAAAAACTGCGCGAAAAGATCAGTAAAAATCACACTTTCACCTCCCGGAACCTCGCTAAAATGTGGTCCGACACCCTAAAGGAATGGGCTGAGAAGCTCGAAGGCCCCAAGGATGATGCCGGCGGTGGTGGCGGAGGCGGTCCAAGTGGGCAGCAGGTGAGTGTGGAGGAAAAGGTGATCGCGTGCAGTCCGTTCCTGGAGGCCTTCGGCAACGCCTGCACACCGATGAACGACAACTCGTCGCGCTTCGGCAAGTTCCTGAAGATATTCTTCGACCGCGGGGTCATGGTGGGCGGCAAGATGGAGCACTACCTGCTGGAGAAAGCGCGCGTCGCGCGGCAGGGCGCCAACTCGCGCAACTTCCACATATTTTACTTCCTCGTCAAGGGCGCGGACGCGCAGCTGCGCAAGCAACTCAACCTCGTGGACGACGTCACGAAGTTTGACATCATTAAAGGTCTGCCCACCATCAAGACCAAGGTGCGTGTGTGCGCGCGCGCGCACGTGCGTGCGGGCGGGCGTGTGGGCGTGCGGGCGTGCATGCATGAGTGCATGATAAATGCGTGTATGCGTTCGCTGGGTTTCCGTTGTTTTCGTACGACTGAGTGCAGCACGGTGATAAGGGTACTGAGAGTCACACGCTGTGTGGGCTGTCTCTTATACACATCTGACGCTGCCGACGATCTACTCTGTGTAG
>OJIS01000418.1_pt1 | contig 14178 bp, 10 predicted proteins | sample 1595671 | NCBI WGS metagenome assembly OJIS01 (sample SAMN05416814, study PRJEB24817) | seawater metagenome | isolation source: Sea water | place: Canada:Atlantic | collected 2013-07 | reverse complement strand
TACACAGAGTAGATCGTCGGCAGCGTCAGATGTGTATAAGAGACAGCTCATCGAGCACGTCACCCCCAAGCACCTCGCCCGCCATCGGCAGCGCGAGCAACTCGATTTCCTCCGTCAGCTTAACGAGGAACACGCCAAGGCCCGCGATTATGATTCCGATCTTGAAGCCCGACTCGAAAGCTTCGAACTCGCCTATCGTATGCAACTCGAAGCGACCGATGCCTTCGATGTTAGTCTCGAACCGCAATACATCCGCGACATGTATGGCGACAATCTACAAGGCCGCCAGATGCTCATCACCCGCCGCCTCGTCGAACGTGGAGTACGCTTCGTGCAGGTCTGGCATGGCGCGGGTCAGCCTTGGGACAACCACGACGACCTCGAGAAAAACCATCGCCGTCTCGCCAAGGAATGTGACCAGGCCATTGGAGCCCTTTTACAAGATCTCAAGCAACGAGGTATGCTCGATGAAACGCTTGTTCTCTGGGGCGGCGAATTTGGACGCACTCCAGTCGTCGAGATGCCAAAGGAAGGAACCAATGCCGGCAAATTGAACGGCCGCGATCACAACCACTACGGCTTCACCACCTGGATGGCGGGCGGCGGAGTCAAACCCGGGCACGTTCACGGCGCGACCGACGACTTCGGATTTCAGGCCGTCAAAGACAAGGTCCACGTTCACGACCTCCACGCGACGATGCTCCACCTTCTCGGCTTCGATCACGAGGAACTCACCTACCGATACAGCGGCCGTGACTTCCGCCTCACCGATGTCCATGGCAACGTCATCGAAGACCTCCTCGCCTAGGTCAAATGGCACTCTGTTAGGCGCGTTCTTTTGGCCATAGGTCAAATTAATACCAGCCCCACGCAACACGTGGGGTCTTTGAGAGATGGCAAGCTGTTCGCTGTAGGCGAACCTCATACGCCTGCTTATGACCTTGTCCTTCAGACAAGCCAGACTGTTACCATCCGACATGGGGCGATTCCCCATGCTGGTATCACCCAGGCCTTTGGCCAACTCAGGGAGCCCTGCTGCTTACCGTAGCCAGCTCTCATCCGAGTTCCATTCCGACTAGGTCCCATCAGTCACTTTTGAGATCGTCTTTCCCTACCAGATCTCCACAGTCCCCCCTTATGCGAGCTTTGATCATCCTTCTACTCACCCCGTTCCATCTCTTTGCCGAGCCTACTGAACTTGCAGCCTCCGGTGAGCGGGCCCAAGTCAAAGCCAACGCGAAATGGCAGGGACTCGACCGTTACGACTTCACCCTTCCGGAAACGAAAGCAAAAGCCATCCTCGTCCTTCCCGAAAAAGCCGCCAAGGGCCAACCGTGGATCTGGCGGGCGCGATTCTGGGGTCACCAACCGGCTCTCGATCTCGCCCTCCTCAAGCGAGGCTATCATCTCGCCTACGTCGATGTCGGCAACCTTTACGGCAATGAAGTGGCCATGGCGCGTGGTGCCGAACTCCACAAACTCCTCACTTCGAAGTTCAACTTAAGCCAGAAGCCCATCCTCGAAGGCATGTCTCGCGGCGGGCTTTTCATCTTCAACTTCGCCGCCAAACACCCCGATAAAGTCACCGCGATCTACGGAGACAATCCCGTCTGTGATTTCAAATCATGGCCCGGGGGACAAAGCGGAAAACTTTCCAAAGGCGACTACGACCGCTGCCTCAAAGCCTACGGCATCACCGCCGAGCAAGCCAAAACCCATCCGCAAATCACTGATCCTGCTTTCGCAATGAAACTCAAAGGCATCCCCGTTGCTCTCGTCATCGGCACCGCCGATGACGTCGTCCCGCCCAAAGAAAACGCCGAACTGGTTGCCGCTCATCTCACCAAGCTCGACTCGCCACTCAAAGTCTGGCGCAAGCCCGGCCTCGGCCATCACCCTCACGGGCTCTCTCCCGTCGAGCCACTCCTCAAATTTCTCCTAATGGTTGGGGGACGCCCCGCCCCGGAGAAACCTTAACTAAGCCAGCTCTCGATCGGCCAAGGGCAAAACGAAGGGACGGTCCCGGGTTTTCCAGGAAGAACGTCAGGGTCAAGCCAAGCGCGTCATTCCATCCCATAATTTCACGAGTGCCTCTATTCCGTAGTTCGCAGCTTCTCCCGACAAATTTTCTGGCGATTCGCCCGACCCGCTTCATCTTCTCCTTATGGAACGGACAGCTCAATTTGGCTCACTTTTGAAACTCCTCGATGATGAGAACGTGGAAGTTCAGCAGGGAGTCCAGCGCGCCTTGATGGACTTTGATGGAGACGCCAGCCACGACCTTGCGGCTCTCGGGATTCACCTCAAAACAAAGGAATCCAAGCTCCTCTCCGCATCCCTCCATGCCGGACGGCAAAAGCTCCTCAAGGAACACTGGGCCATGCCTGCCAGTAATCTGCGTGATCCCGATGGTGACTACGAATCAATGGAGTCCCTCCTCCGACTGCTCTCCGATTTTCTCCACGATGGCGTCACTCTCCGACCCAGCCTCTCAGATGAATTGGACATTCTCGCTCAAGAGGTACACCCCGAAGTTGCGACTCCCCTGGAGCTCTCGTCCTGGCTTTTTTCCTCCGGTCGTTTCACTGGAAACAAGGTCGCTCCCTTCGCGCCTGAGAACTCCGATCTCGCGTGGTGCCTGGAAGAAGGCCAAAGCAATCCACTTGGCCTCTCCCTCATCTATATTCTCATCGCGCAGCGTCTCGGCATGACGGTCTTCGGGGTCAACTATCCCGGCCACTTCCTTTGCCTCATCGACACCCCGGAAGGCCCCACCCTGATCGATGCCTTCCACAAAGGCCGCCCGATTTTGGTCGGCAAGCTCCTTACCGACCACCCGGAACTTTCCCCATCAGCGACCAAGGCGGTTCGCCAACCCTGCTCGCTCGCGGCCATCCTTCTTCGCGTCCTTGCCAATATGAATCTCGCCTTTAACAAGGCCAGCCGCTTCGAGGATGCTGAAATCGTGCAAGATCTCATGAGGACCTTCCGGCCATGAAAATCGAAGAGCACCAAGCCATCATTTGTGGTCAAAGCTTGCACCGTCTGATTCTCCAGCCTGACGGCAACAAAAAGGGATCCCTTCTTTTCTTCCACGGCCAGGGAGACTTCATTGATCGCTATCCCCCCATTCTCGAAGGCTTCGTCGAAGCCGGCTATCAGTGCCTCCTGACCGATCTCCCCGGCCACGGTCGCTCGCCCGGCAAACGGGGCGTAGTGCCCGGATTTAAATTCGTCGACGAACTCTTTCGGGAATCAACAAGCCTCCTTGAGGGTCCGGCCATCATCGCGGGGCATTCGATGGGCGGCCTCCTCGCGCTTCGATTTTTCCTTCGCCAGCCGGATCTCTTCGAGGCGGCCTGGTTCTGCGCCCCTCTCCTGGCCCCCATGCGGCAGGCCAAACCCTGGATGCGAGCCTCGCTTCCAATTCTGGCGAAAATTCTCCCGTGGCTGACGGTTGGCACCGGAGTCAGCAGTTCCGATTGCGGAGACAACACCAGCGGACGTGGTGAAGAAACCGGAGAAGTTCTTTACCACAGCCGAATTTCCATCGGCTGGGGACGCGATCTCGCGAAAGCTGCTGAAGAGGTCCGGGATCAATTCCCAAAGTTCCCCGTTTCGAAGCCCATCCTTTTTACCCAGGGTCAAAGAGATCTCATTTGCCCACCGGAACTTCTTGCCGCACGGCTCGCAAAACTCCCCCCGAATCAAATCCGATTCGAGCAAATCGAGGAGGCCCTTCACGAGCCTTTCAGCGGATCAACGCTTCAAGGGTTCCTCTCCATTCTGAACGACTGGATCGCGGATGACCTGGGTTCCCTCTAGGAAAAGACGATCTTCTCAAAGTTCTCGGGCAGCTGAACCGCTTGTCCTCGCTTCAGTGGAATCAACTCTCCTCCATCGATCGAAATTTTCTTCCACGCCGCTCCATGAATCGTGAGTTCATAAGTCGAATACGAAGGCGAAAAATCACCAACCCGCATCTGGGTCAGGACCTTGTCGTTCAGCTCGAAAGTTTTCAAAACCGAATCACCAAAGCCATCGCCTGCGTCCTCGTAAAGAGTCCCCTTCGCCTGATCAGCGGCCAGGTAGACATTCAGCTCCATATGAGTCAAAGGCACCGATGAACTCGAGCGCACCGGAGACAGCGGCAGAACACTTCCTCCCCGCACAAACAAGGGAGTGGAATCAAGCGGAACATCAACCCATCGTTCCTCGGCTCCGAGAATTTCCTCACTCGTCCAGAAATCATACCAGACTCCCTTGGGTGGATAGAGCCAACGCCCCTCGACCCCGGGCTTGGAAATCGGACAGGTCAAAAGATCCGGTCCCAGCCCAAATTCCTCGGCCCGGTTGTGACAATCGTGATCCTGATGATCCATGTAAATCAGAGAACGCAACATGGGAGCACCCGTGCGGGTGTGATCTTCAAAGGTCGTGTAAATGTAAGGGAGGATCCGGTAGCGAAGCTCGATGAACTTCTTTGCGATGCTCGTGTAGGGTTCCCCGAAGGACCATGGTTCCTGTTCATTTTCGTCACCGGAGCTATGAACGCGGCAGAAGGGATGAAAGACGCCCATCTGAAGCCAGCGCACGAAGAGTTCGCCATCGGAACGCCCGGAAAAACCACCAATATCAGTCCCCACAAAAGAATATCCGGAGAGCGAGAGACGCTGGCACTGGATATTTCCAATCTTAAGATGCTCCCAGGTCGATTGAATATCTCCGGTCCACGCCGAGCTGTAACGCTGGGTGCCGGCATAAGCGGAGCGGGTGATCACAAAGGGCCGTTTTCCCGGCAGTGCTTTGCTCACACCGTCGCGTGTTGCACGCGACATCTGCATGCCATAAATGTTGTGGGCCTTACGATGCGAACAGGGATGACCGTCAAAATCATGGCGCACGTCGCGAGGGAAGGTCTTGTCATCATTGAAGACCGCCGGCTCGTTCATATCGGTCCAGATTCCAGCCAAGCCACTTTCCTGCATGAAGGCCGGAAAGAGATCGGACCACCAATCACGAGCCTCTGGCTTGGTGAAATCAGGGAAGTGACAAGGTCCCGGCCAAACGTTTCCGGTCATCAAAGGGCCGTCCATTCGTTTACAAAAAACGTCATTTTGCTTACCACTCTGATAAACATCGTACTCGGGATCAATTTTGATACCGGGATCGATGATTGCGACCGTCTTGATCCCCTTCTTTTCGAGCTTCGCAGCCATCCTCGAGGGATTGGGATAATTCTCTTTATTCCGATTCCAGGTAAAACAACGGAACCCATCCATGTAGTCAATGTCCACATAGATGGCGTCACACGGAATCCCCCGGGAGGTGAAGCCATCCGCAATTTTGAGAACTTCCGGCTCGCTCTTATAAGACCATTTGCACTGGTGGAATCCAAGTGCCCACAAGGGCGGAAGGTCTGGTTTCCCGGTTAGATCCGTATATCCTTCCACCACCTTTGCGACGGAAGGACCGTGGATAAAGTAATAATTCATCTCACCTCCCTGAGCCCAAAAGCTGGTCACCGAAGGCCGCTCGCGACCAAAGTCGAAGGATGACCTGAAGGTGTTGTCAAAGAAGATTCCGTAAGCCCGGTTGTGGTGCAAGCCCACGAAGAACGGGATGCTTTTATAAAGCGGATCCGTCTCGGCGCCATACCCATAAACATCACTGGCCCACAGCTGCCGGCGCTGGCCTCGCAAATTCTTATGCCCGGGAATATCGCCAAGGCCGTAGTAGTGCTCTTGAGACTGGATGACCCGACTTGTCATCACGACCTCTCCGCCAAATGAGTCATTCTGATACCAATGGAACCCCTTTTCATCCTGAGAGAGTAAGTTCCCTTCGGCATCTTCAATCCGGACCCGCAATCCTTCACGGAGGAGAAAAATCACCAATGAGCCCGTCTTAATCACAAAGCGTTCCTCATCTTCAGAGACCTCAGGAACAACCCCATTCTCCAGGGCCCCGGGCAAGACCGCATAGGAAAAATCCCCGGGGAAATCTCCGTTCGGAGCAAAACGGAATCTTACTTTCCCGGCATCGACACAGGTCACTTCAAGAACGCAGGCATTGTCGCAGACAAAGACTTGCCGGGCACCCTCGTTCCGATGCTCGATCACCTTCCCTGGAAAGAGTTCTCCAGCTTCCGCTGGCATACCGGTTTCAATATAGTTATCCTTCTCGAAGGTCGCTGTATCCGCGTTCTGCATTTCGTGGGATCATAAGCACACCGCGTGCCTCACACCATCGCCGATCGACTCCTCTCTAAAAATACTTCCGACCCCCAATCCTTGAAATTTCACACCATCGCCGAACCACGCGTCCTCATGCTGGGCTGGGAATTCCCCCCCATCCTCAATGGCGGCCTCGGGGTGGCGTGCGAGGGCTTGGGCCGGGCGCTCGCAAAAAACGCAAGCCTGACCTTCATCCTTCCAAAGGCAGAATCAACCACCCTCAATCACAATCTCCGACTCGTCGGTCTCAATCAGGCCGATTATAGCGGTGAAGACTCCGGTAAAATCGAGGGTTTTTCCGTCGTGGAACACATTCCTTCCGAACTGCGCCCCTATCTCGATGCCGCCACTTTCAGCATGGATCCCGATGACCTCTATGGCCCGGATCTTGGTGCCAGGGTCATCGATTTCGCAAAGAAAGCCACCCAAGCTGCCTCACATCACGCATTCGACATCATCCATGCCCATGACTGGATGACTGCGCTTGCGGGGCTGGAAATCCGCAAACAGACCGGAAAACCGCTCGTCTTTCACACGCATTCCCTCACCTACGACCGGGCGGGACCTGCCGGGCGCGGCTGGATCTATGAGATCGAAAAAAGCATCCTCAAGTCAGCTGATCTTGTCATCGCGGTCAGCCACTACTGCCGGAAAATCTGCCTCGATCACTATGAGGCACCGCCAGAGAAAGTCGTCGTCGTCCACAATGGAGCCTCCCCCATCCACTCCTTCCGAAGCCCCAAACCCTTTCCAGAAAAACTCGTAGTTTTCCTGGGCCGGCTGACCGGGCAAAAAGGTCCGGCGCACTTCCTCGAGATCGCTCAAAAAGTTCTGAAATCAGAGAGCAAGGTCCGCTTCGCCATCGCGGGAACCGGTGAACAGTTGCACCCCCTGATGGCGGGGGCAGTTCGCCTCGGCATTCAGAGAAACTTCCACTTTACCGGCTTCCTGAATCGCAAAAGAGTTCACCAACTTCTCGCCATGGCCGACGCCTATTGCATGCCCTCGGTCTCGGAACCTTTCGGCCTTTCCGCTCTCGAAGCCGCGCAATTTGGAGTTCCTGCCATTCTTTCCAAACAATCAGGAGTGGCCGAAATCCTCCCTTCGGCCCGGACCGCGGACTCCTGGGACACTGACGCCATGGCGGCGCATCTGATCGAAATTCTCGGCAAGAAAGCGGATCTCCAACCGACCGTCGTTCGCAGTTGGGATGAGGCCGCCACAGAAACCCAGGTCTTCTACCAAGGTCTCCTTTCCAAGACGTAGCGCGGGCAAGATTTCCAGGCTACTCGATCAAGCACTTGCCCGTCATTTCCTTCGGTTGTGCAACCCCCATCATTGCAAGGAGCGTCGGAGCAACATCGGCAAGAATGCCATCGTGAACCTTCCGTCCCTTGGCATCATCGGCGACATACCAGAGATGAACCAAATTCGTGGTATGGGCGGTGTGCGGCGAGCCATCGGCATTCCTCATGAACTCACAGTTGCCATGATCAGCGGTGATGAGCAACTTGCCACCAAGTCGGAGGGTTTCCTCGGTGATGGCCTGGACCGCATTATCAATCCGCGTGACTGCTTTCTTGGCCGCTTGAACCACACCAGTGTGGCCCACCATGTCAGGATTGGCAAAATTGATGATGACGAGATCGTAGTCCTTGAGGTGACCCAGCACGTAATCTTCGACCTCCCCGGAGCTCATTTCAGGCTTCAGGTCATAAGTCGCAACATCTTTGGGTGAAGGGATCACCTTGCGATCCTCCAGATCGTAGGGAGTTTCCTCTCCGCCATTAAAGAAATACGAGACATGGGGATATTTCTCGGTCTCCGCGATCCGAAGCTGCTTCTTCCCCGCCCTTGAAACTGCTTCACCGAGGGTCATCTTGATCTTCTCGGGAGGAAAAATTGCCTGGCAATCGTAGGTCTCGTCATACTCGGTGAGCGTGAAATAATTGACCTTGGGAATGACACCGGTTTCGAAGCCCTCGAAGTCTCCCTTGCTCAGAAAAACCTCGGACAACTGCCGGGCCCGATCAGCGCGGAAGTTGAAGAAGAGGATGACGTCATCGTCATTGATCCGCTGCTTCTCGTGATCAAAGAAAATCATGGGCGAGAGAAACTCATCCGTCTTCTCTTCGGCATATTGCCCGGAAATCGCCTCGCTTGCGAGAACGTCGCACTTCGCGCCTTTTCCATGCACGATGGCATCCCAGGCGAGCTTGGTTCGCTCCCAACGCTTATCGCGATCCATCGCGTAATAGCGGCCAATGACCGTGCCAATCCGAGCATCGCACTTTGCGAGTTCGTCTTCAACGTAGTTGAGATATCCCTTACCACCGGTTGGAGAGGTGTCCCGGCCATCGGTAATGGCATGGACCATGATGTCCTCGCAGCCGGATTCACGTGCCGCCTTGGCCAAGGCGATCAGTTGATCCTGATGACTATGAACTCCGCCATCGGAAACGAGACCGATGAGGTGGAGGCGATGACCCCCGGCCTTCTTAAAGGCCTCCTTGAGGACTTCATTGTCCTTCAGGACATCGTCCGAGATCGCCTTGTTGATTCGGGTTAAATCCTGATAAACGATGCGCCCTGCGCCCAAGTTGAGGTGTCCCACTTCGGAATTCCCCATCTGCCCTTCCGGCAGACCAACGTCCAGGCCGGAAGCTGAAAGAGAACCCTTCGGATAAACGCCCTCCATTTCGTCATGAAAAGGGGTATCCGCCAACTCGACGGCGTTGCCATCTTGTTCAGCGGTTTGCTTGCCACCGGGGTTAACACCCCAGCCGTCACGAATGATGAGAACGACAGGTTTGTGAGCCATTACGCCCCCGTGTTACGACCTTCCCCTCAAAGCGGAAAGCGAAAAGGAAGGAATTCGAAATTACTTCTTAAAGGCATCCCCTTTCTTAACCCCGCCCGACATCATGTAGGCGACGAGATCGGCCAGTTCATCCGGGTTCATCGAATTAATCAGCCCGGGAGGCATCATCGAAATTGGGAGAGCTTCGCGGGTCTTGATTTCCTTCACCGGGATCTCGATCAGAGAGTCTGGCGCGAAGGGATTGGTCATCACGGAAAGAGTGGTTTCAGATTCTCCTCCAATGCGACCAATCACGACCGAACCATCCTTTTTGGTAATGGTCTCGCTGCCATACTGATCGGAAATGACCTTCGATGGCTCGATGATATTCTCCATTAAGTCCTTCAAAGTATAGCGATTCCCCGAACCCGTGAGATCGGGACCGATTCCGCCACCTTCACCGGCCATGCGGTGGCAACTGGCACAGGCCGTGGCGGCAAAAAGCTCTTTTCCACGCTCAAAATTTCGCCCGCTTTTCCGCTTCGCGGTCTCGGCGACGGCGTCATCGAGGGTCCAGGCACGCCCCGGCCCAACTGCGGGCTTGATATCGACCATCGTCGCGGGCTTTGCCTTCGAAATCTCGTCCAACTTCGCCTTCTCGGATTCGGGCGCGATGTTGGCCAACGCTTCCTTGCGGATGTTTTCGATGAACTTTTTCAGACTGTTCCCGCCCTTCCATTGATTCGCTTTTGGAAACCACGAGAAATAGGTTTGGCGTAGTCCGGGCGTCCAACCGACCTTGGCATTCCGGAGAAGGAAAAGGTAGCTGTATTGCTGGAGATTGGGGCGACTTTGATGAACGGCACGAGCAGCGCTGGCATATTGGGAATTACGAGCGAGAACAGCATCATTGGTGTAGTCCTCATGCTCGTCCTTCGCCGTCGCCATGAGCTGGAGGGTTTTGGGCACCACCTTCGCATCCCCCAGATAAATGAGGAGTTCGGCGAGATCCCGATCCACCGCATTCTTTCCACTTGGGAAAAGAGGAGTAAACCGCGCGATCATACCGGCTTTATCCTTGGGCTCGCCCATACGGACAAAAGCAAGTGAGTGCGCGCGCAGCCAAGCCAGAAGTTGGTCCAGGGGCATGGCCTTGGGATCAAGTTTCCCGAGGATCTTAAGGACCATTTCCTGTTGGGTCGGCTCTCCTGTTCTGGCCATCGCGACCATTGCTTCGATCACCGCCAATGGTTCCGCGCGAGCGCTCATCAATTTGCTCCACTTTCCGGCCTGCCTTTCCAAGGCAACCCGTGCCGCATAGCGCACATGCCTGTCGGAGTGATCCAAATTGGCAAATGCTTTTTTAAGATCTGGCTCCGCTTCCTGATCATGGTGAAACACCTCCAACTCTCTCCTGATCCTGGCTTCGGGAGTCATCGGAAGGGCCTTGACTGGAGCGGTCGATTCCCTGCCGTCATAAGTGACACGGTAGAGAGCAGACTGGGTCCGCCGTCCCCCGATCATGAAATACATCGCTCCGTCAATCGGATGAATGATGACATCCGTGAGGGGCAAGGGACGCCCGCTCACAAACTCCTCAACCTCACCTTTGAAACTTCCTCCGTCGGGATTGAGGTGGACCGCATACATTGTCCCGTAGGTCCAATCGTTGATGAAGAAGGCCCGCTGATACTTCGCGGGAAACTTGGCACCTGTTCCCATCGCAACACCCGTCGGGCTCCCGGGACCGATATTTGCCACGGGAGGAAGGGTGTCCGGATAGTGATCAGGCCACTTGCCGGTTCCGGAACGCCAACCGGCATCAAGCCCGCTGACGACGTGGTAAACCCGGGTCGGACGATACCAGGGAGAACCGAGATCCCACTCCATGTCGGCATCGAAGGTGAAAAGCTCGCCGTTTTGGTCAAATGCGGCATCAAATTGATTTCGGAAGCCGGAAGCGATGAGCTCGATCTCTTTGGCATCGGGGTCGGTTTTGAGAATGAATCCCCCGGGAGCCATTTTCCCTCTGGCATGTCCATTGGCATCCCACATCCGGGGAAGAAGATGATCCTCGGACCAAGCCAGCGCAGGGCGGGATTGGTCGAGCTTTTCGGGGATGTTTGTGTGATTGCCGAAAACCAGGTAGAGATTTTTTCCATCCGGGCTGGGAACGATACTGTGTAATCCGTGCTCGCCGCCGCCCTTGAATTCGCGGAGAAATTTCTCTTCGTCAAACTGCCCATCGCCATTGGTATCGCGAAGACGATAGAGACCATGAACGCCCTTCTGCTCGTTCTTAAGAACGTAAAGAGAATCAAAGACGTAGCACAATCCATGCGCGCCCTCGACCTTGGCCTTAAGCCTCTCGACGAGAGTCTCCTTATCACTTCCCACCGGAGGAACAGTGACTCGATAAAGCCCACCGTATTGATCTCCCGTGATGAGCCGCCCGATTGGATCAACCGTCATCGCAACCCAGGAACCCTGATTTCCTTTGGGAACAGTATAGAGCTTCTCTCCCTTAAATCCGGGCAGCAATGAAAGGCCTTTACCAACGGGCTCGGGAATCGGCCCATCGAGGGCGTTCTTCCAAGGACCCGCGCCGTATGGTGCAATGACGACAGCAGGAACCCAGTCCTTGCCGCCTTCAGCCTTAACCTGCCAGGAAGCCCCGGACTCAATGAGACTGGTTTTGCCATCCTTTTGTTTCAGGGAAAGCTTTGCCACAAACCCGGCAGCTCCGCCTTGATTCGTAGCCATAAAAGATAGCTCGTTTTCCCCAACTTTAACCAGATCCGTCAAATCACGAGTCGAGGGCATCATCCAATCGGGATTCGTCGCCACCTTCTTTCCATTCAAAAAAGCAGTCGCCCCGTTGTCACAAGTAAAGATCAGGCTCGCCATTGAGACCCCGCCTTTGGGCACTTCAAAAGTCGTGCGAAACGTGACCTTGTCATTCGAACTCGGTTTGCCCGACGACCAAATCCACGAAGGCTTGGCAAAGGAGGACAGAATCCCGAGGAAAAACAGGAAGGAAATGAGTGTGATTTTCATAAAGTAAGTTGATTGAGCTGATTTAAAATACGACGTCGCAATCCCAACTCTTCCACAAGTCCTCTACTCAATCTGCAAATCACGCATCGCCCAAAGCGGTGATATCAAAGTGGTTCGCAACACTTTGGTCGGCATCCCACTCCGGGACGGCTCTTAGTTCAACCGGGACTTGCCTGACAAACCGTTCATCAATGCTGAATTGCCGAGCGTTCAATTCCTCCAGAATGATGATCGCTCGGCCGTGGGAGTTAATCTGCCCCGGCGACCTTAATCGCTTTCCAGTAGCGTCCCACCGCCTCTTTTGCCTGACAATGTTTAGCTGCCTTCGAACTGTTAGGATTTGGGGCAGTTCGGTTCGTTCCGAGATAATCAGAAGGATGGACATCCGCCCCATTTTGCAGCGAACTGCGGCGGCTGCCAACACCCCTCAAAGGAAAAAGGCGACTACGTCATGACCGATTTTAAGAGCTTCCTCGCAAGCGGTAAGCCCCCCCTGGCACCATTTATTCACCGTCCGAAGCAGGCGGGCGAGCCCCTTAGGGCTTGAGCTCGCCTGACTGCTTCGGCGGATTTCTCGAGAGTGTCCAACATGGCATCATCGTGGTGCCATGGAGACTTCCAAACAAACCATTATCACATCGCGAGCACCGACACCTTGAACCTGCTCGGCATTGCCAAGACCCTGCTGGCCCGTCGCGCCCGCCTCACCTGAGAGACGGATTGTTCGAACCCCGTCTATCATCACCTGCGCGAACTCAAGCGCTATCGAGGGCTCGTCATACCAGGTCACCAAGCAAAGAGGACGAGGCCCGGACTTTCACTCCGGGCAAGCGGGGGCTGCCACCACCCGCTCCCGTCTCCATCGTTCGGTCCCCGAAACGAACATCCCGTTGAGGTCTCAAACATCGCCGGCCAAGTCGACACCTCGATCTGGCACGTCCCATCGTGCCCAAAATCAACCCACGAAGAAAAATTAAAATCCCTCTTGATTCCCTCTGATACTACTTTCGCCCCTCTTTGCTCCGCTCCAAAGACGACCTCAAAGCCCTCCCCCAAAAGCATCTAACAGTATACTCCCCTTTCTTCCCCCCGCTCCGGCCCAACTACGCCCTCTGGCCCCATCCGGCAAAAGCAATTTCCTGGCAGCGCAGCCAGCCAGCGAGCAGTCAGCAACCCACTTCCTCGAAGGCCGCTTGCGCTACGGGTTACGGGACTTCAACTGAGCGCCCGAGCTCGCCGCCATCTCCCGGATCATACTATTCACCGGGATTCCTTGAATCCGATAGCCAGCATCGTCCGTGAGTAAATCAAAGCTCCGTGACACTCCCCCAAGACGATCCACTCGGGCCACGATGTGATCTCCCACTTGGTCTCCAGGCATAAGATCACCTGCTGGAGTTCCTCCAATCCGATGCCGGGGGGAAAGTTGAACCACTTCTCCTCCTTCGAAAATCACCTTCAGATGCCTAACTTGAGTCGAGTCCTCCAGATACTCGTGAAGCTGTCGAATCACGACCACTTCCCCATCATATCCAATGACACGGGCACCGGCCTTTAAGCTCTCAACCGGCACTGGCCCGTTGGGAGAATCGATTAAGGTTCCCTCCGGCAAACATCCGAATTGTAGCTTCGCCATCCCCAAGCCCAGCAAGGCACAACTTACGAGCGATAGAGAACAGATTGAGACCAGAAGAAGCGGTAAAAGGCAAATTGCCTTCGCTAAGAAAATGCGAGAGATCATTTGTGGTGAGTTTCAGACTCAGAATTGGGATCCTCGTTTTTACGAGAAAGATCATTTTTCAAAGACCTTTGAACTTTATCCCATTCCCCATATTTTGCCACCTAACAAAAAATGAGCGCAGCTTGCTTTCTGGAAGACGACGCCAACCCTGGGAGGGGTTCATCCCGACAGCTCTCATCGTATCCTTGATGGCATGAAACCAAGTCCCGAAAATTTCATTCCGGCTCGAAACCCGGGTCGGGGTCATTCACCCGCTCAGATCATGACCCATCCGTTCTGGGTTTTGGCTAGGGATCGGGGCGGAGCCAAAGGCCCTGCACACCATGGCGATTCGCTATTAGCGG
>OJIS01000412.1_pt1 | contig 14310 bp, 10 predicted proteins | sample 1595671 | NCBI WGS metagenome assembly OJIS01 (sample SAMN05416814, study PRJEB24817) | seawater metagenome | isolation source: Sea water | place: Canada:Atlantic | collected 2013-07 | reverse complement strand
TCTACACAGAGTAGATCGTCGGCAGCGTCAGATGTGTATAAGAGACAGCCATATAACCACTCCCTTCACGCTCCAGTCGTTCGACATTCAACCTCCGCCCGTGTTGATTCCAGGTCAGCAATTTCCCCTGCCACTCCTTCGGCAAATGATCTCCTTGATAAATGCACATGCCAATGTGCGAATGCCCCCCTCCAAAATCGTTCGCAGCCCCATTGCGTGATTTTGTCCAGCTTCCCGTCGTGTCGAAGTGCCAGTGATCTGCGTGCATCTGAATCGCCTCGTAAACCTTGTCATTTACCGACCTGCCAAAGGGTCGATCAAAATGCCCCCCAGGAATCATGTGCCACAGATGCCCGTTCACGGTGTTGATGAAGAACCCCTCCCCGTGCTCATCCCAGTCATGCCCCCAGGGATTCGTCGTTCCGTGAACGATGACTTCAAAAAACTTCCGCTTCGGATGATATCTCCATATGCCACCGCGCAAGGGCACCCGCTCCCCCTTCGGCGTCCCCGGCGCACCCACATTCCCGGGGCACGAGCCACCGCATCGCCCGTAAAGCCAACCATCCGGTCCCCATCGCAAGCCGTTCGCAAAATTGTGATAGTTGCTTTTTGCGACCGTGAAGCCATCGAGCACCACCTCCGGCTCACCGTCAGGAATATCATCCCCATTACGATCCGGAATGAACAATAACTGGGGAGGACACATTGCCCACACTCCCCCAGGCTGAACTTCGACACTCGTCAACATCTGAAGCCTGTCCGAAAAAACGGTCCGCTTCTCGGCCTTTCCGTCTCGATCAGCATCCTCAAAAATGACAATGCGATCGCGCAGGCCCAGATCAAAACGTTTGCCCTTCTCGGCATAGGTGAAGTTTTCAGCTACGAACATTCGCCCGTTGTGATCCCACGCCATCGCGATTGGATTCCGGACCTCCGGTTCCGCCGCAAAAACAGTCACTTCAAATCCTTCCGGAACCTTAAAAGCCTTCGCAGCCTCCTCCGGTGACATTGGTTGGGATTTCTGATTTTTTTCACTATTGTAAACTTCCGGAAATTCATCAGCGGAAGCTGCCCCGAGAGCGATGAGGATGGCAAAGAGTCTTTTCATCTAATCAAGGATTCATCCTTACGAAACTTTTGTCACCAAGTCGAGGCAGGGCCCGATTTTCCAACTTTGAGCTCCTTGCGTGACATCCGCGCAAAAAAGAACCCCGCTTGTTGGCTTTCACCAACAAACGGGGCTTATAACTGGCGACGACCTACTCTCACAGGACCTATCGTCCCACTACCATCGGCGCACAAGAGTTTCACTTCCGGGTTCGGAATGGGACCGGGTGGTTCCTCTCTGCTATGGCCACCAGAAGCCAACATTCGCTTTTGTCTACTACCAGATGGTAGATTCATTCGAATACTGACTTCTAGTTGCCTAGAAGTTCGGTTTTTGCAGTGGTAAAACTGCGACGCCATTCTCTGGCATCCATGTGAAGTAATTTCGGACTGTTTTTAGACTGCTACTATTCTTGCAACCTTCTAAAGACTCTGACTTCCAAATTTTAAAGAGAGTTTTGAATTTCTATTCTTCTCTTCCCCTCGCTTTCCATTGCTGGATCGACAAGAGAGAAGAGAAGGAATTAAGTCGAACGGATGATTAGTACTGGTGAGCTACATACATTGCTGCACTTCTACCCCCAGCCTATCAACGTGGTCGTCTTCCACGATCCTTCAGGGAAAATTTATCTCAGGAATAGCTTGGCGCTTAGATGCTTTCAGCGCTTATCCTTTCCGCACTTAGCTACCCAGCAATGCTCTTGACAGAACAACTGGAACACCAGAGGTGCGTCAAACCCGGTCCTCTCGTACTAAGGTCTGAACCCTTCAATTTTCCTACGCCCACAGAGGATAGAGGACCGAACTGTCTCGCGACGTTCTGAACCCAGCTCGCGTGCCGCTTTAACCGGCGAACAGCCGGACCCTTGGGACCTTCTCCAGCCCCAGGATGCGACGAGCCGACATCGAGGTGCCAAACTTCGCCGTCGATATGAACTCTTGGGCGAAATAAGCCTGTTATCCCTAAGGTACCTTTTATCCGTTGAGCGACGGCAATTCCACATTCTACCGCCGGATCACTAAGGCCTACTTTCGTATCTGCTCGACTTGTAGGTCTCACAGTTAGTCTGGCTTGTGCCTTTACACTCAACACACAGTTGCCAACTGTGCTGAGCCAAACTTCGCGCTCCTCCGTTACTCTTTAGGAGGATACCGCCCCAGTAAAACTGACCGGCTGCCATTGTCCCCCGGCCGGATGACGGCTCGGGGTTAGATTATCCAATATCAAAGGGTGGTATCTCACTGATGACTCCAGATGCGCCTAAACGCACCCTTCAATGTCTCCCACTTATGCTGAGCATTAAGATCGAACAACCAATAACAGCTTACAGTTAAGGTCTATAGGGTCTTTCCGTCCTTCTGCGGGTGTCCGGCATCTTCACCGGAACTACAATTTCACTGAGCACCTGGTCGAGACAGCGCCCAACTCGTTGCACGATTCGTGCAGGTCGGAACTTACCCGACAAGGAATTTCGCTACCTTAGGACCGTTATAGTTACGGCCGACATTCACCAGGACTTGGGCTCGAAGCTTCGCCATAAAGGCTAACATCTTACCGTAATCTTTTGGCATTGGTCACGTGTCACATCGTATACGTCGGCTTACGCCTTAGCACAATGCTGTGTTTTTGCTAAACAGTCGGTTGGGCCATTTCACTGCGGCCCCCCTCTATTACTAGATGGGGGCACCCCTTCTTCCGAAGTTACGGGGCTATTTTGCCGAGTTCCTTGACCAGGTTTCACTCTTGCGCCTTGGTATATTCTACCCATCCACCTGTGTCGGTTTACGGTACGGGCCATTAGTGTTAGGGCTTTTCTTGGCACTCTGTCCAGCTATGCGAATTGGCCGTAGCCGCATCTCGGAATTCAATCACCTAGTAGCTTTTCATTATGCGTCCTCCTAACTGGGTGCAGGAATATTAACCTGCTTACCATCCCCTACGCCCATCGGCCTCGGGTTAGGTCCCGACTAACCCCGGGACGAAAAACGTTGCCCGGGAAACCTTGGATTTACGGCGGAGCGGGATTTCACCGCTCTTATCGTTACTCATGTCTGCATTCTCACTTCTCTGCACTCCAGGGTCAGTCACCATCACCCTTCACTGTCCAGAGAATGCTCCTCTACCGCGCCCTAGTAAACTAGGACACCCAGAGCTTCGGTATAGTGCTTATCGCCAAGTATTTTCGGCGCAAGGTCTCTCGATGAGTAAGCTATTACGCATTTTTTAAATGGTGGCTGCTTCTAAGCCAACATCCTCACTGTCTATGAAACCTCACCTCCTTTCCACTGAGCACTATTTAGGCACCTTAGCTGCTGGTCTGGGCTGTTTCCCTCTCGACGACGAAGCTTATCCCCCGCCGTCTCACTGCTACGTTCTATTGAATGGTATTCGGAGTTTGATAGGGGTTGGTAGGCGGGTATGCCCCCTAGCCCTGTCAGTGCTCTACCCCCACTCATCAACACGTAACGCTGCACCTAAATGCATTTCGAGGAGAACCAGCTATCACGGGGTTTGATTAGCCTTTCACTCCGACCCACAGCTCATCCGAGCGTTTTTCAACACACACCGGTTCGGTCCTCCACTTAGTATCACCTAAGCTTCAACCTGGCCATGGGTAGGTCACCTCCGTTTCGGGTCTACCGCCTGCAACTCATTGTCGCCCTATTCGGACTTGCTTTCGCTACGCCTACGATCCAGAAGATCTTAAGCTTGCCACAGACGGTAACTCGCAGACTCATTAAGCAAAAGGCACGCAATCACACTCGAAAGTGCTCTTACACCTTGTAGGCATAGGGTTTCAGGTTCTATTTCACTCCCCTCACAGGGGTACTTTTCACCTTTCCCTCACGGTACTGGTTCACTATCGGTCGCTAGTTAGTATTTAGCCTTACGCAGTGGTCTGCGCAGATTCACACGGGGTTTCACGTGTCCCGTGCTACTCAGGAACTCCCTAGGGCCTTGTTTGATTTCGGTTACGGGGATGTCACCCTCTTTGTCGCCAGTTTCCATTGGCTTCACCTATCATTCAAGGTCCCACAGCGGGGTCCTACAACCCCGACGCCATAGACGTCGGTTTGGGCTGGTCCGTTTTCGCTCGCCGCTACTTACGGAATCGAATTCTCTTTCTTTTCCTCTGCTTACTAAGATGTTTCAATTCAGCAGGTCTTGCGTATCCTTCCTTATTTTATTCAGGAAGGAACAATGCGATTCAATCACATTAGGTTACCCCATTCAGAAATCTCCGGGTCAAAGGTTGTTTGCACCTAACCGAAGCTTATCGCAGCTTATCACGTCTTTCATCGCCTTCTAGCACCAAGGCATCCACTCTATGCCCTTAATAACTTAATTCCTCATTCTCTTGAAATCGGTTGTCGTTATAAAGTCGATGGTTTTTACACCATCTTTTTCTTTGTCTGAGTTAAAACTCGTAGTTTCCTACAAGTCTCAACCGTAAATTTGGTTTTATTAGTCTTTATCCAAGGACTGCAAGTTAGTGTAAACAAACAACTTTCGTTGTCTGTCTCAGTCTAATTTTCATTGTATTAATGAGAGCACCACATTGAAGTGATGGTGCTCACAGTCTTTAAAAACTTCACATGGATGTCAAAGAACGGCGTTAACCTTAAAAATATGGGTCACAGAAAGATGTTGTTTTTGATTCCTACTCATTGATTTTACCGTCTCGTTGAAGAGATGGTGGGCCAGGGCAGACTCGAACTGCCGACCTCACGATTATCAGTCGTGCGCTCTAACCAACTGAGCTACAAGCCCGCGTTGGAAAAAATGGTGGAGACTAACGGATTCGAACCGTTGACATTCTGCTTGCAAAGCAGACGCTCTACCAACTGAGCTAAGCCCCCTTTTTGAGGAATTGTCATTTGGACTTTTCTCTAAGTCTAAAGCTTAAACCTCAGTTGCCTTACGGTGAGTAGGACAAAAAATCAGATTGTATGCTGCAGTCTCAAACCCTTGTTGGTTTAAGGTGCGTTTAAATTGGTCACTCAAATATTTGTGAAGGCCATTTCTGGCACTTCCACCTTACTTTCCAATCACCGAAGTGATCAGGTTAAGTATCTCTCGGCCCCCTCTACCGAAGTAGAGAAGGCCTTGAAGTCAGGTGTCGACCGAAAGCAGCGGTCCATATGTTCCGAAGAACGGACTTGCTTTCTTACTCCGTAGAAAGGAGGTGATCCAGCCGCAGGTTCCCCTACGGCTACCTTGTTACGACTTCATCCCAGTTACCAGCCTCACCTTAGGATACTGCTTCAATAAAGTTAGCGCATATACTTCGGGTGCGACCGGCTTCCATGATGTGACGGGCGGTGTGTACAAGACCCGGGAACGTATTCACGCCGTCGTAGCTGATACGGCATTACTAGCGATTCCAACTTCATGGAGGCGAGTTGCAGCCTCCAATCCGAACTGGGCCCAGTTTTACAGATTTCCTCCACCTCGCGGTATTGGTTCTCATTGTGCTGGGCATTGTAGTACGTGTGCAGCCCTAGGCGTAAGGGCCATACTGACCTGACGTCGTCCCCACCTTCCTCCCAGTTGATCTGGGCAGTCTGAATAGAGTCCCCGCCTTTACGCGCTGGCAACTATTCACAGGGGTTGCGCTCGTTGCTGGACTTAACCAAACATCTCACGACACGAGCTGACGACGGCCATGCAGCACCTGTGCATTGTCCACCCGAAGTGACCCTTCCTTTTCGGGAAGGTACGACAAGCATGTCAAGCCTAGGTAAGGTTCTTCGCGTTGCATCGAATTAAGCCACATACTCCACCGCTTGTGCGGGTCCCCGTCAATTTCTTTGAGTTTTAGTCTTGCGACCGTACTTCCCAGGCGGCTCGCTTAACGCGTTAGCTCCGGCACAGAAGGGGTCGAACCCTCCCACACCAAGCGAGCACCGTTTACTGCTAGGACTACAGGGGTATCTAATCCCTTTCGCTCCCCTAGCCTTCGTGTCTGAGCGTCAGTAAATGTCCAGTAAGTTGCCTTCGCCATTGATGTTCCTCCCGATATCTACGCATTTCACTGCTACACCGGGAATTCCACTTACCTCTCCATTACTCTAGCACGGGAGTATCGAATGCAGTTCAGAGGTTGAGCCTCTGGCTTTCACATTTGACTTTCCGCGCAGCCTACACACGCTTTACGCCCAGTTATTCCGAACAACGCTTGGGACCTTCGTATTACCGCGGCTGCTGGCACGAAGTTAGCCGTCCCTTCCTCTTTGGGTACTATCAAACTTACACGCTATTAACGCATAAGTCTTACTCCCCAATGACAGGAGTTTACAATCCTAGGACCGTCATCCTCCACGCGGCGTTGCACCATCAGAGTTGCCTCCATTGTGAATGATTCTCGACTGCTGCCACCCGTAGGTGTCTGGACCGTGTCTCAGTTCCAGTGTTGCTGATCGTCCTCTCAGACCAGCTACCCGTCGTCGCCTTGGTGAGCCTTTACCTCACCAACAAGCTGATAGGCCGCGAGCCAATCCTTTAGCGACACCCGAAGGCATCCTTTATCCCGTAGGAACTATCAGGCATTAATCCACGTTTCCATGGGCTATTCCTGTCTAAAGGGTATGTATCTCACGTGTTACTAACCCGTCCGCCACTAAAAATGAGCTTAGCAAGCTATGCTCATTTTCCGTTCGACTTGCATGTCTTATCCACGCCGCCAGCGTTCGTTCTGAGCCAGAATCAAACTCTCCGTAGAAATTTTTGAATCTGACACTAAACATTAAAATGTGATGATCGAAATGATCACCACGCGCTTAGCTATCAAATTGACTTTGTTTTGGGGATCTCGCGATCCCCGGGGAGAACCTAAACAGGCTTACTCCCATGACCCGCACCTCAAATTTCAAATCAAGAAACTCAAGACGCAGCACACAATATGATTTTTTGTCTTTCTTTCCAGCAGATCTTCTTCGTCCAACCGAACCCACTCAAGTCGAGCCCGAAGGCCTTTCTTACGAAGGTTGATTTTTCCAAAGTGGAAGGATCTGTGGAACCCATACTTTCAAAGAACGTTTGACCGGAAGACTGATTAGGCTCGCTGATGATGTTTCATTCAAGCGAGCCCTTTCGAGTTTTTCTCGGTGGCGGCCGGTAGCGGCTGCTGGGGCAACCCTAATGATTTCGCGCCTCACGTCAACGTTTTTGGACACTCTTTTTTAGATTCCGCCTTCAATAATCTCGTAAACAACTAACCATCAATACTTAAAGGGATGTTTTTATGTTTGGGAAAAAATCGAACGAACCTAATTTGAGCCAAATTCAAGTCAGTTTTCTTAACCAATCGGAAATCTCAGGTCGTAAAACACAATTCCAAAAGCACAGACTCTACCATTCGAAGGGTTTCAACGATCTCCCTGACTTGATGAGTGCGGTGGATCATAGCGCCACAGCTGCGGGTCAATGCGGTCAAAGCCTGAGTAGGATTCTCACGGCGGCTCAGATCATTCACTCCCAAGAGATTCCCAATCAGAGATTTACGCGAAAGCCCCATCAGAATGGGGCGGCCGAAGACGCGGTAGTCCTCTACCCGACTTAGTAACGCGAGGTTATGGCTGAGCGTTTTTCCAAATCCAATTCCAGGATCGAAGGCAATTCGGTCCGAGCTTATTCCAGCTTCAGTCAGAGTGAGGTAGCGCTCTTCAAAAAACTCCTTCACCTCAGACACGACGTCCGAGTACTGAGGAGATTTCTGCATCGTCCGAGGTGTCCCCTGCATATGCATCACGACAATTCCGCAATCTGTCGAAGCGCATAAATCAATCATTTCCGGATCACGCAAACCGGAGATATCGTTGATGATGTGTGCCCCCGCCTCCAGCGCAGCGGCGGCAACCGCCGGCTTACAAGTATCGACCGAGATGGCTTGCTCCCCATTCCTGACCAGTTCACGAATTACGGGGAGCACTCTCGACATCTCATCCTCAGAGCCAATCGCAGCCGAACCGGGCCGCGTAGACTCCCCTCCGACGTCGAGAATATCTGCCCCTTCGTCGATGAACTGTCGAGCTGCCGCGAGCGTATCCTTCAAATCAAAGTGGCGACCGCCATCTGAAAAGGAATCCGGGGTAACATTCAGAATAGCCATCACGAGGGCACGCTGGCTCAAATCCCACTGGAGGGAGCCGGCTTTCCAGATCACGCGGCTATTCTCGGCCTCGTTTCTTCCGGGGTTGCGCTTTATCATCGATCTCTTTATAATCTCCACCACACCTCCACTATCTCAATGAAAAAAACAGCCCACATCTTTGTTGCTTCGCTCCTTGCTCTCGGACCAGTCCTTGGAGACGACGACCTCTGGGAATCCAAGGGTCCGCACGTTCGGATCAAAAAGAATGACCAAGACGGATCCTACGTCGTCTTCGAACGTTCACCCGATGACCGCAGTCTGGTGAAAACGACCAAGGACCAGAATGGTCGTATTAAAATGAAGGCCAGATACCGGAGAGGGCCCAAAGGATTCCTCAGGAACGGGCAGATCTATGACGGACAGGGAACACTCATTTACCGTGTTCAGTACGGTTACCATCCCGAAACCGGACAGTTGGTTGCAGAGCAGATGTTTGATGCCCGCGTTAAGAATTTCTACCCGCCCGCCATTCAGGATGCAGATGGCAACCGTAAGGAAATGCCAATCCGCCGCGTCTATTATTTCTACGATGCTGATGGCAACCAAAGTAAGGCCATCTCACTGGTGCCTAATCCTGGAAAGACCGCACAAGAAGCATTTAAAAATACCAAGGAGCCTCTGAAACTCTATGGTGAAGAAAAAGGATTCGACCCCAAAAAGGCGACCAATCCCCTTTTGAATAATCCTTTCGTAGAGGAAAAGAAGAAGGCTCGATGAGTCCGGAGCGGGTTTTCCAAATTCTAACTGCCATCGGCCTCATTGCAGGCGGGTGGCTCTACGGCGACTATTGGAAGAAATCGGAAAGTAGCGCTGGCAACGCGGACGGGCTCGCAGAGCTCCGCGCCGAGAATGCCGAGTTAACTCAGCAGATCGACACTCTGGAAGACGAGCTTTCCCAAGTGCGCTCAATGCTGGCGAATGGCCCCTATCCGATTCCCGACGAACTCATCGCCTGGATCGAAAAGGACTACGACATGGTGTTCTCAAAGGCTCCCAATGTCCGGCTCGCCTCCCCTACCGCAATCAGGGATGCCGCCCAAGCCAACCTCAGACTCATACACGGCGAGAAGGGGCTCGAACACGAGGGTTTGGCTTGGGAACTTCTCGGCCTTCTTCCCCCAAACCAACGACTTTTCAACCAGTTGCTTTTTGTCAATAGCAGCGGCCTCAAGGGAGTCTTTGACATGACCAAGGAGCAGATCCTTCTTTCCGAAGACTTCGACCCGGTAAGCGTGCCTCATCGTTCCGTTCTTGTTCGCCTCCTGGGACAACAGCTCTCCTTTCAAAAGTACCCTCGGAAGGAATGGAAATCACGCGATGACTGGCAAGCTTGGGAAGCTGTCCACACCGGATCGGCAGCCGCATTGCAGTCAAGGTTCCTACGCCGAAATGCTGCGGCCAATGAAGCCGAGTGGATCGATCCCGAGCCGGCCCGGGAACAACTCCTCAACGATCTGGAACCAGCCCTTCAGGGATTCTGCAACTTCCCATTTCTGGAAGGAGCTGACTACTCGAGATTCTTCTACGTCGATTCCCGTTCCGCGTTTGCGACCATGTTCCGGGATCCGGCGGCGACAACTGCCGAAATTCTGCATCCAAATCGCGAGGCGCGAGAAGCCAGGGAGATTGTTTTCCCGGAAGCCAAAACAGAGCCAGCGAAGGAGGGCCAACTTGGAGAACTCGGCCTTCGGCTCTTGCTCGAGCCATTCACCGGGATCAACGAGGCCGAACTTTTTGCGACGGAATGGTGTGGCGATCGTTACCGACTTTACGAAGGGGAAAATGGCACATTTTCCCTCACCTGGAAGATTGAGATGACGGACGAAAAGGCCGCCCGGAGTCTCGCTGCCGAAATCGATCGTTCCATGTTACGACACTTCCGCGAGACCCAACTTCAGCGCGTCGTTGGCGTCTCACATACCGGCACTCAGGTCATCTTCACAAGCGCTCCCAAACAATGACAACCAGCAAGCAGGTCATCTTCAGCGGACGGGTTCAAGGGGTCGGGTTTCGCGATACGGCAAAGCAATTGGCTCTCGGATTCGAAGTCGTTGGCTTGATCAAAAACCTCAAAGACGGCACGGTAGAACTCCAGGTAAGTGGCGACGAATCCGAGGTGCGCGAGTTCATTCAAGAGATCGTCGAGGAGTCCGAACTCGCTTCCTTGATTAAGGAACACCGCATCAGGGACATTGACCCACTTGATGGCTGCCGTGGCTTTAAGATCACAAGCTAGTTCTTGATCACACGATAATACTTTCCCGCCAAGGCCGAGGCCGGACCATAGGGATCCAGGAAACCTTCCTGCCCATCAGACCATGAGAGGGCTTCACCATCACCTCTCAAGGACGGGATCACATTGACCCAGCTCAATCCATCAGGCGAAGTCTGAACGGTATAAGTCGCCCCGATCTCCGAGATGAGTTGAAGGGACAAGCCCCCACCCGGTGATTTCCTGAAAGATATCGGAAGCTCAGCGTTAACCGGAGGATTTTGCGAAATCGTGCTCCAACCCAGATCACGAAGCGCCCCCACATCAACATTGGTGATTTCCGAGCGTAACGGCCCGGCTCCCGAAGCATAGGCAGGTTCCATCAATAGGCTCTGAAATCCATCCCGACCAACCGTTCCATAGTAAAGCGGGACACCAAGTGGGAAAATCCTGGAAGTGTAGAGATCTGATTTCCAATGGTAATTCCGATCCGAAGCATTTTCGATCAAAAGCCCCTGCGAATCCGTGCCTGAATCTTTTTCATAGGCTGCAATCGCATTCCGACCCGTAAAACGGGCGCCATCGAGTAAATCCTTCCACTCCGCAGCTGCCCTTGAGTTCAAACCCAATCCGTGGCCGATCTCGTGCAAAGCAATGCCGTAAAGATCCACTTTTCCAGCTGGAGTCGGATCTGCTAAATTAAGATTCCAATTTTGATCAAGATTGAAAGATATTACCCCACCCATCACCGTCAGCGAGTTTTGTCCAAGATTGAAACCACGATTGAGAAAGCTGTCAGCATCGCTATAAACCGATCCCACGTTTCCTGCCCCGCCAATTGGCCCCCCTCTGGCCGCGTCATTATCAAGAACTCTCGCACCTACGAACAGAATCCAAACGTCTTGGTCGAGAGTAAATCCCCCCAGGTATTCGTCGGCAGCAGGCTGTCCAGCCTGGACGTAAAAATCAGAGGCACTGCTTTTTGCGGCGCTGAGGATATAAGTCTCCCCAGTCGCAGGATGAATCACCTGAAAACGTCCGGAACCGAGAGCCTCATCCTGCATATTGACCGGCAGCAATGTTTGGTCCACAACCCGGCTCCACCTTGCTGCCGCAGCCTCAACTACCGCCCTCGCCGAGGGATTGTCGAAGAACCCCTCTCGATCAAACCGGTAATCGACCTTAATAATAATTCCTTGGAGGGGCATGCAGAGGATCGCGATTACCAAAACGGGATTCATCTGTTCAAAATACCTTTTGTGCAAAATCCCACAATCATTTTACAATCTGAACACGAGAAATTAGCGAGAAGCGCCCGCATTCATCACTGTATTTTTAATATACTCCTGATCTTTCCTGGATAGCTTGCTAATTGCGTAAGGTATTTCGCGCCCGTCCTGGAGAAGGAAGTGCACTTTGGATCCCTCAATCCTCTTGATCGCTGCAACCAATGGCTTCCCCTGGCTATTTTCCCATGTTCGTTGCGCAATCAAATTTTCCGCTTCCGGCTGCGCAACCGCTTTCTTGAAATTTTGATCTCCCCAGCCGCCTTCCCGATCACGGCCTCAAACTTCTCGTGATTTGGATGACCATGATAAATCACCCGGCCATCCGTCCCAAAAACAACGGCATACGGGAGATCTGAAACGGAAATAGGCCCGGTCACCCCGTCAGTAATGCTGAAATTCACCTTCTGCTCCTTCAGAAGTCCGCCAATCTTCTCTCTCCCTGAGTGATAGACTTCTGCTCCGATCACGACAACCCCCTGATCACGGAATTTTTCGTCAATCACCGCCAAGCTACCCAAACCCTTGAGACAAGAAGAGCACCCCACTCCCCAGTATTCCAAAACAACGACCCGCCCATCCAGTTTGGTAGGAACAACGCGATTGCCAAATAGGGTCTCTCCAAACTTCCACTCAGAAAGACGATGCTTCCGGGCCTGCTTGTCGTCACCTCGAGCAACGCCCACCAGTATCCCGATTGTCAAAAAGACCCACAAGATTTTAGAATTCATTGGAGAAAACTACCTCTTCCAACGACAAATCCTTTCAGTTGCCGCCCCGGAGAATCATTTTTGAAACCGATCTCCCGAACACAACTAATCCCCCTACCAGAAAAAGCCCCGGAAACCAGATGGAGTATCCAGGAGCCTTGGTCTCATGAGCGAGGGCGGCCTCGGTTGGATCGTCAGGATTCACAAACGCCTCCACCTGCTTGCCAACCGGCCACCGCGCCACTGCGGGAGCGATCTTGGCCTCTTCCTTGAAATAGGGATTCTCTCTCCGCTTGAGCCGATCGGCCCGATAGAATTTTCCATCCACCTGATACTCATAAACCAGTTCGTGGGTGTATTCCGTCGGGATATCTTTCCCCAGATTCCGCTCCCCGATTGCCGAGACCATGATCACGGCATCATGAATGGGCCATTCCCGGGTTTCCTTCGCCCGGAGATACCCGCGCCCCAGGATGAAGACAAACAAGCCCCCCAGCAAAGCAAGGGACAGACCGATAAATGCCAGATAAAGATAACCTCCGATTCCCTCCTTTTTCACATGGCATCGGTATCACAATCCGTCCCACTCGCAAGACCCGTGCTTGCACGAATCACGAAATCCCGCCAGAACACCCCCATGAGCACTTTTGCAGAAAACCTGATGACCGACCTCAAGACCGCGATGAAAGCCAAGGATACCGTGACTCTCACCACCCTCCGCGCGCTCAAGACAGCCCTCACCAATGCCGCGATCGAATCAGGAAATAAGGACAACGTCGTCTCCGATGCCGATGCTCTCGCTCTTGTCCGTAAGCAGATCAAGCAGCGCAATGACTCAATTGAGCAATTCGAAGGCGCGGGCCGCCACGAGCTCGCCGAGACTGAGAAAGCAGAGATCGCGGTCCTCGAGAAATACCTTCCCGCCGCCATGAATTCTGAGGAAGTCTCCGCCATTGTGGCCGCTGCGGTCGCCGAAACCGGAGCCACCACCCGCGCCGACATGGGTAAGGTCATGGGCATCGTTCAGGCCAAGACCGAAGGCCGCGTCGATGGAAAGACTCTCTCCCAGGAGGTCATGAAGCACCTTTCCTAGATGAGCTTCGCCGCCATCATCGTCGCCTCGGGCTCGAGCCGCCGTATGGGGTTCGATAAACTCGCGGCGCCGCTCAATGGTCAACCCGTCCTTTGGCATAGCGTCCACGCGTTTTCCTCCCTCGATTGCATCTCGCAAGTCATCGTGGTCACGCCGCTCGAGAGATTCGCCTGGCTCAAGGAGCTCGGTGAAAAACTCACTCGCGTCGATGGCGGCATCGAACGCCCGGACTCAGTCGCAGCCGGCCTCGCCGCTCTTAATGACGACATTACCCATGTCGCCATTCATGATGGCGCCCGCCCCCGCGTCTCGTCCGAGTCCATTCTAGCAACCTTTTCAGCAGCCGCGGAGACTGGCGCCGCCAGCCTCGCCCGCCGCGTTTCGGAAACCCTGAAGAGGGCCAGCCCGGGCGGAATCACCACCGGGTCCGTCTCCCGCGACGACCTCTGGATCATGGAGACTCCTCAGATCTTTTCCAAAGATCTCATCCGACGGGCCTATCAAAATGTCACCAGCGGCGATGCTCAAATCACCGACGAAGTCTCCGCCCTCCAACTCCTCGGCCAAGGCACCACCCTTGTCGAAAACCCCCACCCCAATCCCAAAATCACCGTCCGGGCCGATCTCGACGCCCTTTCCTGAAATTTTTCCGGTTTTTTTAAACCTCACACAAAATTGGCACAGCTCTACGTCAACCCTCTGTCTCTTATACACATCTCCGAGCCCACGAGACCGAGGCTGATCT
>OJIS01000407.1_pt1 | contig 14379 bp, 11 predicted proteins | sample 1595671 | NCBI WGS metagenome assembly OJIS01 (sample SAMN05416814, study PRJEB24817) | seawater metagenome | isolation source: Sea water | place: Canada:Atlantic | collected 2013-07 | reverse complement strand
GAGATCAGCCTCGGTCTCGTGGGCTCGGAGATGTGTATAAGAGACAGCCCCAAGACCATCAAAATTAGATGTTAAGTCTTAAATGTTCGATGTTCAGCCCCCTCACCCTCCATTTCGATGTTCAAAGTTGAGCGTTGAAAGTTGAACGTTCAAATATCCTCCCGTGACCTTCGCACATCCCATCGTCCTCATCGCTCTCGCCATTCCGGTCATCCTGATCGTCCTCCAATGGCTGGCCCGCACCCGTGCCCTTCCTCTTCCCTTCGATCATCAAAAAATCGCAAACCGCAGATGGCTGGAAATCATCCTCAACCTTGTCAACATCCTCCCGCACCTCATCCTCGCCACTCTCATCCTCATCGCCGCCGGACCCCGCACCTTTGAACGCCCCAAATCCGAACGCGAACTCACGAACATCCTCTTCTGCCTCGATGTCTCCGGCTCCATGAACGCCTCATTCGGACCCGGTGACCGCTTCGCCGCCGCGACTGAATCGCTCAATGAATTCCTCACCTACCGCGAGGGCGACGCCTTCTCCCTCATGGTCTTCGGCGGAGACAACCTTCGCTGGGTTCCCCTCACCACCGACGTCTCCGCCTTCAAACACGCCCCCGCCTTCCTCCACCCCAGCAAACTCCCAAGATGGTTCAATGGCGGGACCTACATCGGCAAGGCCCTCAAACAGGCCCAAAAAGAACTCCTCACCACCGAAACCGGGGACCGCATGATCATCCTCCTCTCCGATGGAGCCAGCTTCGACCTCTCCAACGGCAACGACGTCAAAATCGCCCGCGACCTCGCCGACAATAACATCACTGTTTACGGCATCCACATTGGAGGCGGTGCGCCCCCGGCCGAGGTCTCCGTCATCTCCTCCATCACCGGCGGAGAAACCTTCGCCGCCGGTGACCCCGCCGCCCTCAACGCCGTCTTCGCTCGCATTGATGAAATGGCCCAAGCCTCCCTCGTCCGACTCACCCCCGACCCGGTCGACAACTTCAAGCCCTACGTCATCACGGCCCTCTCACTCGCCGGTGTTTACCTCCTCACTCTCTTCGGACTCCGCTACGCCCCCTGGTAATGTTTATTCCCATCCTCGTCGCCGCCACCACCGCCGTTCTCGCGACCGGCGCGGAACTCCTCCACACCGGTCGGGTCAAAAAAGTCCGGTATCTGGCCTTTGGTCCCGAGGGCCGTTTCTCAGCTCTCTCCATCCTCGCCCCCATTCTTAGAATCCTCTTTCTGGGCGGCCTTGCCTGGGCCCTCACAACCCTCTTTCTCATCGAGCCCAAGGCCCATCGCTCCAAAATCAAAACGGTCGAACCCAAGGAACGCCGCCACCTTCTTCTCGTCCTCGACGTCTCTCCCTCCATGAAGCTCCAGGATTCTGGCGAGGGCGAGGGCCTTTCTCGTACTCAGCGCGCCTCCAGCCTCGTCCAGTCCCTCCTTAAACGCACCACCGATGACAAACTCCACATCACCATGGTCGCCGTTTACAACGGAGCAAAACCCGTCGTCCAGGAAAGCCGCGACCTCGAAGTCATCCTCAACTTCCTCGATGGCATGGACATGTCTTCCGTCTTCCCCGTCGGTAAAACCCGCCTCTTCGACGGACTCGAGGAAGCCGCCAAGATCGCCCGTGAATGGCCTCCCAACTCCGCCACGCTGCTCCTCGTCAGTGACGGCGACACCGTCCCCGCCACCGGGATGCCCAAAATGCCCCCGTCCATCGATGGCGTCCTCGTCATGGGAGTGGGCAACCCTACCAAAGGCTCCATGATCGATGGCCGCCAATCCCGACAAGATGTTGGAGCCCTCCAACAAATTGCAACCCGCCTCGGAGGCCAATACCACGATGGCAACATGCGCCACGTCCCCACCTCCATCCTCAACGACCTTGGCTCACTCAAGACCAGCGAAGACGGCCTCAAGCTCACCCTCCGCGAATACGCCCTCATCGCCGGGGTCACCTCCGCCCTCGGCCTCGCCCTTTTACCCCTGTTCCTCTACTTCTTCGCCTCACCCTTCAAGCCAGGCTCAAACTAAATCCCAGCCAACTCTCATTTCACCTGACATCATGGAAAATTAGGAAACCCTCCTACGCTCCCTTGAAAACTTCCACTATCACCGCGGTATTTGTCGGACCGGCACTTGGCATCTTGGTCAGCCACAACAGGATGCCCATCTGCCAATGAAGATGCTGCGGCGCTCTCAAAAAATCTCTCCTCATAGCCCAAACAAAACACCTTCCCACCCGCAATCCGGAGGAAGCACTTGCCAGACAAGCAAACAGATCCAACCTGACGAAATGACAGTCACAAGCGACGATCTTGAAAACATGGCAAAGCTCGCACGGGTGCAACTCGCCACCTCCCTCCCCGGCCCCAAACCGATCTGCCTTATCGGCACCCGGTCAGCCACCGGCAGTCCAAATCTCGCCCCCTTCTCCAGCATCACCCACCTCGGATCCAACCCCGTCCTCATTGGCATGGTGACCCGACCCGACACCGTCGATCGTCACACCCTAAGTAACATCCTCGAAACCAAGGAGTGGACCATCAACCACGTCACCAGGGAGATCGTCGAACAAGCCCACCAATGTTCCGCCCGCTATCCTGACGACACATCGGAATTCGATGCCACTGACCTTACTGAATTCCAACACCCGGAAATCCACTCGCCCTTCGTCGCGGAGAGCCCCCTCCGTATTGCCCTCACCCTTGAGGAGGTAATCGACATTTCCTCAAACAACACCAGACTAATCGTTGGACGTGTCAAACTCATCGACCTCCCCAACCATCAAATTGCAGACGACGGATCTCTCGACCTCGCTCACCTCGGGACCCTTGCCTCCACCGCCCTCGACACCTACTTTTCACTCACTCAGATCGCCAAACTCCCCTATGCAAAACCCCTGCAAACCTTCCCCTAAAAGGGGGCTTTCTACTTCGCACAAAAACTGCTAGTCTCACCTCAACTTCTCCCTACCCATGCGTATCATCCTCGTCACCCTCTGGCTCCTCATCCCCCTCGGCTTCGCCGCCTACCACTTCGGCCCCGGCCAGGAACTGGTCAAACTCGACAACACCGAAGCCCTCCTCTCCAAGGCCCGCGCGGCCGTTACTGATGAGAATTGGCCCTCCGCCATCGAATCCTACCAAAAGGCCCTTGCCAAACTTCCCAAGGACGAAAAGGAAACTTCCATTCGTATCCAGATCGAGATTGCCAAGGCTAAAATGCAAAGCTCCGGTCTCCCCGAAGCTCGCGAAGACCTCGCCGAGCTCGTCACCCAGCTGAATGACGACCCCTCGATTTCCTCCGAACTCAAGGAAGAAGCCCTCTCCACCCTCGCCAATGCCCGCTACTACATGACCTACCTCATGAAGCTCGAAGGCCTGCCCGCCGAGGAATGGGAGCCCGAAATCGAAGCAGCCCGCCAGGAATACAAGCTCCTTGCTCAAACCGGCTCCGATAAGGAAAAGCACCTCGCCGACCTTGAGTCCACCATCCGACTCGCTCGCGCCGAGCCCTCCGAACTTTACGGCCTGCCCATCCCCAACCAATGAAAAGGTTGCAAATCGGGCGGTCGCCCGAATCCAGGTGCCAAGCCAGGTAAGAAACCCCAAGACTCGCGCGGAGCCGGACAGGCGCCTCCCGCCGATGGTTCCGGATCCTAGTTCTCGACACCTACACCTCTAGATCCCAAGCCCATGTCATTTAGGAATATCCTACCGCTTTCGCTCGCCCTGATCCTTCCTTCATCTGTATGGGGACAATCTTCCCTTCTTATTCAGAAAGGAGCCTCTGTCGAACTCCTTCAAGCGCCCCTAGAAGTCGAAGGAGGAGCGCCCCGTCCGCAAATCAACGGACAACCTGCTGCCCCCCGCGGGCAGCAAACTCCCGAACAACAACGCGCCCGCATGCTGCAGTCCATGGTCATCGACCGCACCACTTCCGGCATCCTCGCCACGCGTCTTGCCGAGAAAAATGCAGCCACCAATCCCCCCAAAAACACCCCAAAGCCTCCCACCGATCCGGAAGTCGGACCCCCGGAAAATCCACAGATTAAGAAACGCCGGGAAGACCAAGCCAAGCTCGCGATCTTCAAGGCAGACTTTGGAAAATTCCGCAGCGACATCGTCCTCGGGCGCTGGGATCAGGTCAAAACTTACTTCGAAGCCCTCCCCGACAACGAAGCCACCATCGCCTTTACGAGACTCGTCAGCCAGCTCAACACCCCCGTCACCGTAAAACCCCGGCCGGAACTCACCAGCCTCGGAGCCAAGGCTCACAAGCAACCCCAATACCTCCGGCCCGACGAATTTCTCGCGCTCACCGACGCCGCTAAGAAGGCTCCCAACGCCCAGGTTCTCGCCCAACTCGCCAACCTCATTAAAGGTGACAAGAAACCTCCCGCAGATTTCTTTGCCACCCTTGAGAAAGGCACCCGCTACTTCGGCTCCCAGAGTGAGGAGACCAAAATCAGAACCGCCCGCCTTCTCATCGAAGCCGGCCACCTCACCAAAGCCCTCCCTTTTCTTCCTGATTTCAAGGTCGCCGTTGATCAGAAAAACCACAGCGCCCTCAATCTTCTCGGTCGTTTCCACGCCGAATCCCACTCTGCCAATCAAGGAAAAGAGCACCTTCAAAAATCCTGGGTAATTTCCCTCGGAATCATCCGGGAAAAGGAGGCCGCCCTCAATGAACGCGCCGAAGCCCTCTACCGCGCCCTCGCCCTCGTCCCCGATCTCGAGGATGGCACCGGGACCGACTGGCTCACCAAAACCTTCGCCAACGCTTCCGCCGAGGGATTTGAAATCCTCGCCACCGTCGGAACCCTTGCCGCCCAGGTCCGCGAACACCGCTCGCCCACCTTCCGGCTCGACCAACTCAAGCTCCAGTCCGCCGCCGTCGCCGCGCTCATGGGAAATGACAAAATCGATCTCACTCCCTGGCAGGAAATTCTCACTCTTTACGTCCGGAACTGGAATGCCGAGGCCGAACGCTCCTACCGGCTCGACAACTCCAATTCCATGCGGCCCCAGGCCCAGGTGGATCCCTTCGGCAACCTCTTCTACTCCCGCTACCGTCCCCCTGTTCAACAGACAAACTCCCGCGTCACTCCCGCCATCCCCTCCGGTGACCTCCTCGACACCCGCCCCAATAAGAAATGGCTCTCCCAAATCGATTCCCCGATCCGAATTGAGAACCTCACCCACGTTGCCAAGCTCTTCCTCAAGGTGAAGGAAGAGGAAAAAGCCTTCCCCATCCTCAAGGACCTCGCCATCACCCGGCCGAAGGAAACAAAAGATCTCGTCCGTGAAATGATCCGCGTCTGGGGAGAAAACAACAACCCAAACCAGCAGTCGCGCTACCGCTCCAGCTACTCTTACTACTCCGGCTACAACCAACGCGCCGAGACCATCCCCCTCACCCGCTCCAAGCAGGAACGCAATCTCAAGCTCCTGGCGAAGATGGTGCAGGAAGTCAAAGCCCTCGGACTCGACGATAATTTTCAGGAGGAATTCGCCGACGCCTTCATCCAGGCCCACTCACAAGCCGAGGTCTGGCGCGTTGAAGCCCTCACCTCCGTCTTTGGTGAAACCTCGACGCTCGATGCCAAGACCACCACCTCACTCCTCCGCCGCATGCGCGAAAACCTCGCCCGCCTCTGGCCCAACCCCAAGGTTCAGGAACAGGCCAAAACCAATCGTAAGGACAAGGAACTGGAGGCTCAAATCTACAAAGGCTACTCCGCCGCCAAAAACCTCTGCCTCGATGCCCTCGATCAACATCCCAAGAGCTGGGAACTTCAGATCCAGCTTGCCTCGCTAAAATACGAGGAGTCCAACTACAAGGCCGGGATTGCCTCCCACCCGGAGCACTCCACCACCAAGAGTTTCGCCCTCGAGGACCTCGCCGCTGCTGCCGATCAATACACCTCCACTCTCCCTCTGGAGGACGAGAAAGACGAATCGACCGAAGCTTTCACCACTTGGTTCTACGCCGCCCTCGGCTCACCGAATCTGGCCGCCTTGAAAGCCGAGCACCAGCCGATCCAATCCGAATTCCCCAAGATCAAGGCTGCCCTTGAAAGCATCCCGGAACCTGAGCGCGCCCGGCACCTCAGTGACTTTGCCAAAACGCTCAATGCTCGCCTCGCCAACGTTTCCGCCGATTTAAAATACCGCTTCCTGGAGGCCGCTCTCCAGATCACCGGCAAACACGAGCGCATCGAAGAAGCCGTAAAAGTCTTCGAATACTATCAGGATCTTGTCACCGAGATCCAACTTGATGCCCATCTGGACGGCCCTGACCGCATCGATGCCAGCGAGCCCTTCGGCCTTTTCGTGAACCTCCGCCACACCAAAGAGATCGAACGTGAGTCCGGCGGCTTCCAACGCTACCTCATCAACCAAAACAGCTCGCCCTACTCTTATAACTACGGGCGGCCCACCGAGGACTACCGGGACAAATTTGAGAAAGCCGCCCTGAGCGCACTCGAGGAACACTTCGAAATCGTCTCGCTCACTTTCCACAATTCCAAAGTCACGAGCCGGACCGACGCCCAGGAAGGCTGGACCGTCACCCCGTATGCCTACTTTCTGCTCAAGGCCAAGGGACCCGAAATCGACTCCATCCCACCGCTTAAAATCGACCTCGATTTCCTCGATACTTCAGGATACGTTGTCCTTCCCATCGCTTCCGCCGCCATCCCGATCGATGCCACCAAGGAGGCTCCCGCCCGCCCTTATCGGGATCTTTCCCTCGCCATGATTCTCGACCAGCGAGAGAGTGAGAAGGAAGGAAATGTCGTTCTTGAAATTCGAGCCTCAGGCCATGGACTCGTTCCTCCGCTGGACCAGCTCGTCGAACTCCCCATCGAGGGATTCACAATCGATTCCACCGACGATCGCGAACTACAAGTTGACGAACTCGATGCCCGCACCGATGACGGCGCCCCTATATCCACCCACGAATGGCGAATCATCCTCGAGCCGGAGGGCGCCAAACTCCCCGCTCAATTCACCTTCCCAAAGGTCCTCGCCACCCTCTCCACCAATCAGGATGAGGGCCTGACCCTGCAAAAATACAACGATGTCGACCTTGTCTCGGTGCAGGAAACCACCGCCATTGTCGCCGGATCGGACTCCCCTCCATGGACTCTCTGGCTCATCCCCGTTGCCATCCTGGCCGCTATCGCCGGCTTCTTCGCTCTGAATCGCAAGCCTGAAGTCGAGGAAATCGACCAAGGTCCGGACCTCCCTTCCACGCTGACACCCGTCAGTGTCCTCGCTTTCCTTGAAAACCTCGAGCGCAACGCTCAACTTCCGGACCAAGCGCGAGCTGACCTGATCATTTCCATTAAGTCGCTCAAGGACAGGTCTTTCGGACCAAAGCGCGACGTCCCGGACATAGAAGAGTTGCAGCAAATCGCCGTGAATTCAGCGGCGCCACTTCGGAAGGCTGGTTAAAAAAATCTAAAAATGCTTCCAACGAAGCAGTTAGACAATAAATGAGATCGCTTTTTTGAAAGTTCCACTCAAATTCTATCTCGTGATAAAGCTAAGCAACTTTCATGAGCATAGCCCGATAAAGATCGCTTTCGCATTAATCTGCGGAGCCGGTTCCTCTATTGCCGCGGAGGGTCTACGTAATCTCCCTTCTTCCGCACAGAGTCAGGGAATGGTTGGCTCCAACATCGCCTTGAGTCGGGATCCCTCGGTAGGTCGCCTCAATCCGGCAAGCATGTTGGACATCGATCGCACGACTCTTCAATTCTCACTCACCGGCCTCTACGGTAAAACCGACTACGAATCCCCCACCGGCGTTCGTAATTCGGTGAAGCGCGAATGGATTCCCGCCCCCGCTTTTCACTTGGTTCACCGAAGTTCCGCGGATTCCAAATGGGCCTGCGGACTCGGAATCAATGCACCCTTTGGCCTCGCTCTCGAATGGCCCCGTGAGGGCAGTTTCAAATACACCGCCCCCTACGAATCCGATCTCAAGTATATCACCTTTAATCCCGCCATCGCCTATCAGGCCAGCGATGCCGTCTCGATCGGTTTCGGACTCGATATCGCCTACTCCAGCCTCAATTTCAAACAAGACTATCCTTGGGCTCTCGTCACCATGGACCCCACCACTCCCGGTGGTGGAGCGGAGTTCGATGGTGATGGATGGGGACTCGGTGCCTACCTTGGCGTAAACGTCCAACTCGCTGAAAAACACCGTCTTTCTCTCGTCGCCCGGCTTCCCGTTGAAATCGAATATTCCGGTGACTACAATGTGCAGGAAATCCCCGCCGATCTCGGAGGGGCTTTTTCCCCTGAAAGCGACTTCGACACCGACATCACCTATCCCGGTAGTATCGCGCTCGCCTACAAATATGAGCATAGTGACCGGTTGAGATTTGGCTTCCAGTATGAGTGGATCCAGAATTCCACCCATGACGACATCCCGATTTCCGTTGGAGTCAACCAGCCCCTTTACACCGGAAATGATAGACTCATCCTCGATTGGCAGGACTCCTACAGCGTAGGCTTGGGAGGAGAATGGGACGCCACCGATAAACTCACCCTTCGTGCCGGCTACCTCTTTTCCGAATCGCCCATTAGAGAGATCACCTACACCCCGGCCATCCCTTCAAGTGATCGTAACATGTTTAGCGTGGGTGCCACCTACGAATTCAACGACCAAGTGAGCCTCAGTGTCTCATACATTCAGACCATCTTCGACGACACCGAAATCGAGACCAACCTCCAGCCCGCCTTTCTCGGTGACTACGAAGTCAACTGGCAAGCCGTGACCACTTCGCTGACCTACCGCTGGTAGACCCTGAAAATACATTTCTTTCGAATCAGGTTGTTAGACCTGACTCGCTTTCTGCGTATTTGGGTCTAACTTTAATCCTCATGGCGCAGCTCATCAGATTACTTCTCCCCATTGTCGTCCTGGCAACGGGATATCTGGGGTATCGCCTGCTGTCCGAAAAAGAGGAGAAAAAGAGCCCGCGCCGCCCTATTTCCCGGGTCATTGAGGCCGAAGCCTTACTTCTGCAGAAGACCGACTACCGTGTCACCCTTCTCTCCCAGGGGATTGTCCAACCACACAATCAAACTTCCCTCACCCCGCGCGTGAGCGGCCGGGTCATCAAGATCTCCCCGAATTTCGAAAGTGGCTCCTTCTTCAACCGCGGCGATGTTCTCCTCGAGCTCGATACCACGGACTTCCTCTCCGCCCTCACCGGCGCCGAAGCTCGCCTTGCCCGCGCCGAAGCGGCCCTCGCCCAAGAGGATATCCGCGGCAAGCAAGCCCTTCTGGACTGGAACGATCTAAAGTTCGGCACTGAGTCCGATGGGCCCGCTGAGCCCACCGACCTCGTCCTCCGCAAGCCCCAGCTCAAAGAGGCCAAGGCCAACGTCAAAGCCGCAAACGCCGAACTCTCTGAAGCCAAACGCGACCTCGAACGGACCAAGGTCCTTGCCCCCTACGCAGGCCGCGTCAAGGAGCGAATGGTAGGCCTCGGACAATCGGTAAGCTCCGGCACCACCCTTGGAGACATCTTCTCCACGGACTTCGCCGAAGTCCGCCTCTCCCTCTCCGGCCGCGAACTCGTCCACGTCACCCTTCCTAATAATCCTGACGACCCGCCCCTGCCCATCACGCTGGTCGACGCCCTGACAGACGCATCCAATCAATCCTGGGAGGGCATGGTCGTGCGCACCGAGGGGAACCTTGACGAAAAATCCCGAAAGCTTTTCGTCATCGCCCGCGTCAATGACCCCTTTGGCCTCAAAACCGAAACCGAAGGCCCACTCCGCATCGGCCAGCCGGTCCGCGCCATTCTCGACGGCTCAATCATTCCCGACGTCTTCGTCATCCCTCGCAAAACCTTGCGCCGCCCCAACGAAATCCTTCTCATCAATCCCGAGGACTCCACCCTCAAGCGACAAAAGATCACCCCAATCTGGACTGATGAAGAAAACCTGATCGTCAGGGAAGACCTCATCGAAGGTTGGCACATCGTCACCAATCGCCTCGACGCCGCCCCGAATGGCGCTAAAGTGAAGATTATTGAGCCGAAAGAACAGGAGCCAAAAGCGGCCTTGAAAGAGAAATCAAACCCGGCGGCCTAACTCTCCTCGACACCGGGCTGTCTTACCTCTTTCTTCTCGGTCATCCAATGACCTTCAATCTCGAAAAGCTCCCCCCCGGCGATCGCTATCGCATCCTCGCCTCCCTCGTGACTCCACGCCCCATCGCCTGGGTCACCACCTGCGATCAAGATGGGCGCACCAATGCCGCTCCCTACTCTTTCTTCAACGTCTTTGGGTCCAACCCACCCATCGTCGCCTTTGCCCCCGGTAACAAAGACCGGAGCACCCCGAAGGATACCGCCCGTAATATCCGCGAGACCGGAGAATTCGTCGTCCACATGGTCGACGAACCCCTCGGCGAAGTCATGGTCGCTACCTCCGCCACCCTCCCCCATGGCGAAAGCGAACTCGACTTGCACACGCTCGCTACGCTCCCTTCCGAGAAAGTCAAAGTCCCCCGCATCGCCGATGCTCCCGTCGCCCTCGAATGCACCGAGCACTCCACCATCGAGATTGGGTCCAACCGCCTCATCATCGGCATCGTCCACTTCGTCCACGTTCGCGAAGGCCTCATGGATGAAAAAGGCTACCTCCGGCACGACAGCTATCACCCCCTCGGCCGCATGTCCGCACCCGACTGGTATTCCCGCACCAACGATCAATACGAAATCCCCCGCCCCGACTAAGGCCGCCTTACGCGGAGTTTTAAGGTTTCAGCCTCAAGCCCCCCCCTCAACCAAGCCATTCAAACTTCATCCTTCGTGTTCAAATCTCAAGTCTCAAAAATGCTCCTTTCCTTTGACACTCTCGGCCCTTCCAGCAACGAACCCTTCATCTTCCTCCACGGCCTCGGCGCCGGGAAATCCCGATCCATCTCCAGCCTCTCTCATCTCGAAAACCTCCACCTCATCGCTCCCGACCTCCCCGGCCACGGCGATTCCATGTCCTTCGATCCCGCGACTTACTCATTCGACTCCTTTGCCGACCACGTCATCGCCTTGATAGATCACCTTGGAATCGCAAAATGCCACCTCGGCGGCCTCTCCATGGGCTCCGGCATCACCCTCAACATCGCCCTTCGCTACCCCGACCGCTTTAAAAAGCTCATCATCCTCCGCCCCTCGTGGCTCGATTCCCCCTGCCCCGACCACCTCAAGCTCGTTGCTGATGCCGGTGAAATGGCCCGGACCGACTTCGAAGCCCTCCCCGAATTCCAAGCTCTCCTCGCCGACAACCTCCTGGTTGCGAACTCCATCACCGACGTTTACAAAAGCCCTGACAACTCCGTCCTCTCCCGTATGTGGAATTCCCAACCATTCCGCTCCCTCGCAGACCTCAACTCCATCAGCGCCTCCGCCCTCGTCATGTCCAGCCCACTCGATGACCTTCACCCAGAATCCGTTGCATCAACGATTGCCAACGCACTTCCAAACTCTCAACTTATCCCCCTTCCCGCCCGCTACCACGAGCCGAAGGCCTATCAAAAATCTCTCAATCAACACATCAACCAATTCCTAAACTCATGATCACCAAACGACTCACCACCGAACAGATCCTAGCCAACCTCAAGGCCAAGGTCGACGCCCGTATCCCCATCATGATCTCCTCCGCGGGATCCGGACTCGTTGCCAAGCTCCAGGAATCCTGTGGTTCCGACTGCATCAATACCTTTTCCGGTGCCCGACTCCGCTCCAATGGCATGGGGACCATGGCCATGATGTGGCCCATCCTCGACTCGAACAAGCAGACCCTCGACTACACCCGCGAAGACATCATGCCCGCCCTCAGCGGAAAGGCCTTCGTCTGCGCCTGCCTCAATGCCAACGATCCTCTCAAGGACATGCGCATGGTTCTCCAGGACTGCCTCAACATGGGCGTGCAATCTGTTTCCAACATCGGTCCCTCGATCTCCTACATCGACCACGACTCCGAAATTTTCAAGGTCATGACCTCCGCCGGCATCACCCTGCAAAACGAAATCGACATGCTCATCCTCGCCAAAGAGGAAATGAACATGGTCTCCATCGGACTCGCCTTCACTGAAGAAGATTCCTACGACATCTGCGCACAGGCCAAGCCTCACATCTTCTGTTACCACGCCGGCACCACCAAGGGCGGTATCAAAGGCTACGACAACGGCATGACGATCGAGGAAACCGCCGAGCAGACTGAAAAGGTCTACCAAAAGTGCCGTGAGCTCAGCCCCGATACCATCCTCGTCGCCCACGGCGCCGCCATGGAAACTCCATCCGACGCCCAATACATGCTCAACAATACCAGCGGCCATGGCTTCTGGACCGGCAGCTCCACCGAGCGCCTCCCCATCGAACGCGCCGTCACCGCCGCCGCCAGCGAATTCCGGGGACTCAGCTTCGAGAAATAAGCCAGTCGCCCCAAAATGATCTCACCTACCAGTCTCTTTATCACCTTGCTCACAAGCTTGTCGCTGGCTGGGGCGGATCTGAGCGACCTTACATACATCGAGAGCGCCGGACGAATAAAAATCACCGATTGTAAACCATCTGCCACCGGGGATTTAACCATCCCGGGAGTGATCGACGATCTCGCTGTCACAACTATCGATCGTGACGCCTTCGTTGGTTGCAATCTGCTTACGAAGGTCACTCTTCCCGACAGCATCATTGAAATCCGACAAAATAGTTTTCGAGCATGTTCCGGGATGACATCAATCAATATCCCCGACGGAGTAACCAAAATTGGAGATCAAGCTTTCCAACACTGTGTTGCCCTAACCGCTATCTCCTTTCCTGATAGCATCACCACAATAGGGGAAGATTGTTTCAATACCTGCATTAGCCTGACCTCCGTTCAATTCGGTAACGGCGTCACTGAAATCGATGATCGCACCTTCGACGGCTGTAGGGCTCTCACATCGGTCAGCTTCGGAAGCACTCTCACATCGATCGGAGTAAGAGCATTTTCAGATTGCGAATTGTTGGACAACATCGTCCTTCCAAATACCCTCTCTGAAATAAAAAGTGGTGCCTTCAGGCGCTGCGTGACGCTCCAAAATCTGACCTTGAGTAACGGGCTGACTTCGGTCGGTTCCCTGGCCTTTTCAGGTTGTTCATCCCTTACATTACTGAATCTCCCGGATAATAATATCACCCTGGCCTCAAGTGCTTTTAAAGAATGCCTCTCGCTTCAAACGGTCAATCTCCCAGAGGGAGTTCGTTTTACTGGAGGGGCCATTTTTGAGGGTTGCTCTGGCCTTCTCTCAGTCACTGTTCCTGGGTCGGTGGGGACGATTATGGACTCCACCTTTTCCTCCTGCTCAAGCTTGGGCTCGGTCACAATCGATGAAGGCGTGACGGTGATCGGGGAGACCGCCTTTCGCGATTGCTTAAGGTTGGCGACTGTCGCCTTCCCCGACAGTCTGCAAGTCATTTCCCAGTCGGCTTTCTCAGGTTGCGTCTTGCTCAACAACCTCACTTTCCCCCCAAATCTCACCCGAATCGAATCTGGGGCCTTTCAAGGCTGCCACTCTCTTGAGTCCTTGGACATTCCAGACAGCGTTCAGACCATTGGAACGAGGGCCTTCGCCGATTGCCCCGCTCTCTCTTCGGTTTCACTTGGAAACGGACTTAGCGAAATCCCACAAGGAGCCTTTCTTGATCTGACCAGTCTGGTTAATCTCACCCTTGGCTCAGGGATCATGTCCATCGGAGAAAATGCCTTCAGGGGAGCCGTAGATCTGATTTCAATAACGATCCCCGCTAGCGTGGAGACTATCAGTTTTTGGGCCTTTGCAGATTGCTCTTCTCTCCAATCCGTCGTCTTCAACGAGGGATTAATCACAATTGACGCATTCGCATTTGAAAATTGCACCAGCCTCCGCGAAATCGATCTTCCAGAATCAGTGACGACCCTTGAAAATGGTGCCTTTTCGGACTGCACAAGTCTCATCCGGGCCTCGCTCGGAAGCGGTATCACCGAATTGCGGAGAGGCTTCACTCGATGCTCCGCCCTGGAAGAACTTACCCTCACCTCAAATATCAAAGCGATCAAAGATGATGCCCTACTGGGATGCCACAGTCTCACCAACCTTGATCTTCCGAATGGGCTGAGCTCGATTGGCGAAAACGCCTTCGAGGAATGCCGCAGCCTTACCGAAATAACGATACCAGACTCCGTCACCTCACTTGGCCAAGAAGCCTTTAGAGGCTGCTCGTCTTTGAGCCATGTGACCCTTTCCAACGGACTTTCCATCTGTCTCTTATACACATCTCCGAGCCCACGAGACCGAGGCTGATCTCGT
>OJIS01000405.1_pt1 | contig 14410 bp, 7 predicted proteins | sample 1595671 | NCBI WGS metagenome assembly OJIS01 (sample SAMN05416814, study PRJEB24817) | seawater metagenome | isolation source: Sea water | place: Canada:Atlantic | collected 2013-07 | reverse complement strand
TCTACACAGAGTAGATCGTCGGCAGCGTCAGATGTGTATAAGAGACAGCCTCCGCGTTGCGGATCGCGATTCTGGAATACGATGAAACCTCCGATGGGTATGGATATAAAGTCGAGCTGCTCCACCGCCTCAACAAGGCGGGACACAATGCCAGTTTTGCCCCCAGGAACCTGCTCGAACTCGACATGAACCCACGCAGAGTCACGCGCCTGGTGAATCAGACCGAGGCCGACGCCTGGGTGGTCTCAGGCGGATCGCAGGAGGTCCTGGAGTGGTTCTCGACGCAAGCGGTGTCGGTCTTTGCCTTGTTTGGGCGCTTGGAGGGGCAGCCAATTGCGGGCACGAAGCCGGACAAGTTGCCCGCCTTTGCCGCCGCCACACGTCAACTCGTCGGCTTTGGCCATCGTCGTATTATCCTGCTGGCCCGTCGAGAGCGGAGGCTGCCGGTGCCGGGACGCAGCGAGCGAGCCTTCCTCGAGGAACTCGAAGCCCACGGCATCCAGATCAGCCACCCCTACAATCTTCCAGACTGGGAGGAGAGCTCCGAAGGCTTCCACCGGATTCTCGATTCCTTGTTCAGAGCCACCCCGCCCACGGCGCTGATCATCGAAGAGGTCTCGTTGTTTTTCGCGGCGCAGCAATTCCTGCTGCATCGTGGCCTCCGGGTGCCGGAGGACGTCTCGATGGTCTGCACCGATGGAGATCCGCACTTCTCCTGGTGCAAACCGTCCATCGCCCACATCCACTGGGACAGCGCCCCGGTGGTGCGCCGCATCGTCCGCTGGGCCGCCAACGTGAGCCGCGGCAACGACAACCGCCGCCAGACCTATACCAAGGCCGAATTCATCGAGGGCGGAACGGTGGGACCAGCACCGAAATAGAAGACCCAAAGAGGTTGGCGATAGTTCGGAATTCTATTTCTTTGTCTTAAGCGCTTTTTTGACCGCATCGGCGACGGCATCGCCGAGAACTTTTTGTTCTTCTGTTTTGTAGTAGTGAACATCCGAGCCCTTTTTAAATTTGTCGAAGACGGCTGAATCTTTGACGATCTGGCACAGGTCATTGATTTGAATTTCCGGGTATTCCTTCATCACCTCCAAGGCCGCTTTGTTGAAGGCGATCTCCGCGCCCTTTTGACGACCATATCTTCCGCCGCTGCTTTTGGGCACCGGTGTTGTTGAGCACCAAACCAAGGTGGCTCCGCTTTTTCTCAAGATCTCAATTTGGGTTCTCAGGTAGGCCTTATAGCTTTCCAGTGGCGTCGCATAAGGGGCGTCGGGTCCAGTCTGTTTCAGGTCATGCAATCCGTGGTTGAATTGAATGACATCCCATTGAAAACTTTTTTGGGTGTAATTTCCCAACCAGTAATCGGCATACTGAACTCCGTAATTTGAGGAGAAGCTGTTGCCTTCGTTTCGGTGGTAATTGACCACGCCCTTGAGAGCTTCTTTGGCGGCTTCTTCATAGTTCATGCTGATGGAATCGCCGATGACTAACAAGCGGGGCAATTTCGGATCGTCGCCCTCGCGGGGATCAGGCAGCGCTGTTAACTCAATACGCTGCGCCACAAAAATCTTCTTACTTTCCGCACCCGTAATCCGTGCCGACCAATCCCCTTCTTTAATTTGTCCTGCTTCAACCACCTTTTCAGTGGTGATTTTTGACCGGCGTTTGGTCATCGTCACTTTGACGGGCTTGGCATTGATTTGCAGCGTGCCCGAATTCGGGCTGTCGGGGGTGAACACTGCGACCACTTCATCTTTCCCCGCCTTGATGCCCTCGGCCTTTTCTGCACTGAGTAAAACCGTCGCCGTGATGGCCGAAAAATCGCTCGCTTGAGACATCTTTTGAGCCTCGTTGTCATTGGCAGCTAGAAACCGGACGACCACCGGAGACTTGATGCCACTGAAGTCTTTGATGACTTCCGTATTGATGAAAACGGTGTCCTTCGACCAGTGCACGCAATTCCGTGAACGCCCAATGATCTTCTGCGGATCTTTTTCATCGTAGACCGCATTCTTTACGAATTCGAATCGTTGTGACGACTGATCCACATTGAAGATTTTACCGTATCGTTCAAAGGGCCACATGTGGGATTTCTCATTGATCGATTGCGCGTCAAATCCAGATGAGTGCTGAGGCTCGGCATGAATGAGTGGCGTGAATATCAAACAGGATGCTAACAATAATTGAGTGTTCATTGGATGGTCAGGATGACTACAGGAAGAAGGATCGTCCTTTCGCGGCAATGATCGGGGAGTCATCACTAGATGCGCAAGAACAACTTGCGGCGATACATCCAGAACAGGATCAGCCAGTAGCTCGCGAGCACGGCCAACCCTTCGAGAAGCGGCTCCAACTTCTCTCCGAGAAGCACGAAAACTTCCTGACCGAGGTGGGTTTTAAAACTTCCGGAAATGAAGTCGCCGATCAAGTGCGCGATAACGTAGGCGGCGATGGAATTCATACCGATCACAATCAGCGGGAAGGCCCATTTTTTCATGCCTCGCCAATCGATGATGGCGTAAAACACGGCCATGAAGAGGAAACACCATCCCCCGCTGAAGAGCACCCAGCTCGGTGTCCAGATGCGTTTCACGATCGGGCAGAAGCCCAACTGATGCAGCAACCCACCGAGAACAAAGCAAATCACCGCAGCGAGCAGAAGGCGCTTGAGGCGTTCTTTGGGCTGGAGCCCGGCCTTCAGCCAATTCCCGGCGAGAAGTCCGAGGAGCATCGTACCTAGAGTCGGGATAAAGCTCAGAGTGAGATAGCCTCCCCCATTGACCACATAGCTTGTCGGCCGTGGAAAGAGATTGAGAAACCAGCGATCAAAGGCGGAGCCCAGATTGAGGTGCTTGTTCCAATGAGCCGCGAAGCCCTCGGCGTGATGCGGCCAATCTGCCGAGGCGCCCGCAGCCGCGTAATCGAATCCCGATCCGGGAAGCGGATAGAGCGCCCAAGCCAACCAGTATCCCCCAAGGACGACGCCGAGCGCGATCACTTGGGTCCGAAAAGAACGCATGCCCAGCAGGAACAGGAAAGCGTAGCCGAGACCGATCTGAGAGAGGGTGTCTTCAAAAGTCCAGTTGGTCTGCTCACGATCCACGGAACGAAGGAAGACCCCCAAGAGAATCAACAAGAGAGATCGCCACACAGCATGTCCAAACATCGTTCGCGTGGACTGGCCCCTGGCCATCCGGCTCGCGATGGAGAAGGGCAAGGCGACACCCACCAGAAAGGAAAAGGAGGGTTGAATGAGGTCGTGCAGGGAACAACCCAACCATTGCACATGACTTTGATGGTATCCCAAGAGCTGCCACAAACCACTTTCCGGAAAGGCGCGGGCCACCTGTGCCAGGTGCAGAACCTCGGCCATCATCAGCAACATCACCAATCCCCGATAGGCATCGATGGAAGCAATGCGTTCCCGCGGCGTGGCAAGTGGTGACGAAATTTCCATGACGACGAACTTATACCAAGGAGCGAAATTGGATGGAAGAATGACCGCAGGGATTTTTCACAATATCAAGGGGCCTCGACCGTGGTAGTGTGTGCGCCAATTCAAAAGCGTGGAACCCTCTGCCCACTCTTCGATTGTATTCACGAACAGAAAGTGTGGCTGAACGCAACAAGTCCAATTGTAAAATCGTTAACAATAAAGACTGTCCTATTCTATCAAGGCCTCATTTTTCGTATAGAGCCGAAGCCGCCTCTTTTGCTCCTCTAGAGCAGTGCTCTGACCTGCAATCTCCAACCGCTGTATTGCCTTCTTGGTTATCTCGACTGCTTTCACAAAATTTCCGGCTGCAGCATAAGCCGCGGCGACGGTTGCCAAGGTGGTGGGGTTCTCTGAAACCTTTGGCGCCCGCATCATGAACTCCGCGAATGTCACCGCCCTCGCGCCATTGCGAACCTTTGGATCCTTACTCGTCGCCAGTAACCACGCCAACTGATTTAACACCATCACCTGCTTCGAATTATATCGCAGAGATTTTTCGTAATTGAGAACTGACTTCGGCATCGAGCCGCCTCGTCGTTCGACTTCACCCAGAATATAGTAGACCTCAGCCTGTTGCATGTTCTGCGCATGGGTCTTCGCATCCTTCGCCTGCACTGGAGGACCTCCATGTTCCTTCAGGAATTCCTCAAGCACCAGCCGGGCATCGTCAAAATACTCACCCTCCAAATAGGTCACCGCATTCTTCACCGGGTTTATAGAAAATGGTTGATCCGCCCATATTCCGGGAAACGGCACCGCAGCCGCGCGAGAAAACCCAGGCCCCTTTCCCAGCATCGACACATCCTTCAACAACACATCAACATCAACCGGCCCTTTGTAAATCACGCTGAGCCACCCCCCCTGATCAATGAGGAAGCTGGTGGGAACGGGAGTGCCCCGGTGACCATAGACACTCTTGGCGATGGAAGCATCGAGGAGGTCCATCAGCTCAGAGGTGGCAATCCCCGAAGGCCCCTTGAAGCCAATATCAGCAAGTACTTCCGCTGGCCCCGGACCACCAGAGGAGCGAATCGTTTGGAAGGAATCGGTATTAAGGGCCAACACCTGAATCCCAGCCGACTTCAGTTGAGATTCCCTTCGCGCGAACAAATCCAATTCCTTCTCGCATCGCTCACAGACATTCCAAAGATTCACCAACACCACGCCGGATTGAGCCAACTCATTGATGCTACCTTTCTGGTTCCCCAAATCCTGATACTCAAGATCTGGAATCTTAAGCGGCTGGGAAAGCCCAATCCGAATCACTTCTGATTCACTGCGACTCACCAACGGGTTCTCCTCTAAGCTTACCACTTTCCGCAACGCTGCCTGCGCTGCCTTCCCCGCACCCTGCTTCAGGTGCCATCGCTTACCAGGTTCGACACCCGAAAACTCCTCATACTCTCCCCTCTTCCAGTGAACCCGAACTCTCTCGATTTCCTGATCCATCCCCAAACCAAAATGAATCCACTTGGAAGACTGGCTCATAAAACCCTCTCCCGCATGCAGGGTCTTTGTCCTAACTCCCCCGCCCTCCATCTCAATCAACACTCTTGCCCCAATCCCATCACGTGGCATTCCACTCGCAGGGGCCCCTTCGAGAAGGAAAGAAACCCATCGGGCACCGGCACCCGGAATCTTGTTCTGCAAAAACCTGAGCCGGGGAGCCGTGCGGGCAGCCACCCAAACATCGACATCGCCATCATGATCCCAATCAGTCAGCGCCAGCCCCCGACCATCCTCCGGAAATCCAAAACCCGTCAGCCCCGAGACATCGGAAAACGTCCCGTCTCCCCTGTTTGAAAATGCGCAGTGCCGCTCCCGCCCGCTGAAGGAAGCCCCGGCCCGGATCCTCACCGTCAGCTCACTAAATGCATCCAGGTAATCCTTTCGTCCGTCTTTCTGCTCCGCATCTTTTGGTGACTGCGACACGACCTGCCGCCAATAGAAACTTCACAAATCATCCGGATCCTTCTGCGTCACGAATCCATTCGCGATCAAAAGATCCTCCCAACCGTCGTTATCAAAATCGGTAAAGAGAGAAGACCACGACCAACGCCCCATCGAAGCACCACCCGCAGACGGCACGTCTTTAAATCTCCCTCCACCTTCGTTCTGAAACAACGAATTTCCACGCGCGTGACGTTGGTAGAGAGATTTCATCTTACCAACCTCCGGCATAAACCGATCTTGAAAAGCGATCCGGTTCCCGGCGGAAGAAAACATATTTCCCACATAAAGATCCATCCGCCCGTCATTGTTGTAGTCCCCCCAACAAGTCGACATCCCCGCCGCCACATCTTGAATTCCCGCTGCCTCGGCCCGCTCTTCGAAGATCGCCTTCCCATCGGGAACGAGCTGATTCTCAAAGAAGTGGTTCCTTCCAAAATCGTTCGCCACATAGAGATCCAAATCACCATCCTGATCGTAGTCCTCCCAACTCGAGGAGTAGGTAAACTTATAGTTCTCCACACCAAGCCCGGCGGCCTTGGTTACCGAACGGAATCGAAATCCGCCATCGTTACGGAGGAGTTCATTCCGCCCTCCATTCACGGCATCGTGATACGGCACGGGGCGTGCGAGAACATCCTTGGTCGCAGCTCCGCCAAACCGCTTGGTATAACAATTGGCAAAGAGATCCAAATCACCATCCTGATCATAATCCGCCGCGCTCAGAGAATACGCCACCGCCTGGGGAAACAACTCGACCCCCTTCACCGCAAACTTCCCAGAGCCATCGTTTTCAAGACACAGCACCCCACGGGACATCGCCATCACCGCATCCTGATCACCGTCGTTGTCCAGATCGACAAAGAGCGAACTATAGGTGTGGTCTAAATAATTGAGACCTGATTCTTCACTCACATCGTCCAACCTCCCATCCTCCGTCTGAACAAACACCCGGTTGGGAAGTCCGCCCGCGTCCGGGTAGAAAAGGTCATCGAGACCATCACCATTGAAATCAGCGACCGAAACCCCGTGAGCCCCGGAGGCATCCAAGCCAAATTTCATTTCAATCCTCGCCAGCCAGTGGTCAATGCTCCGCTCAAACTGTTCCACATCCCCCGTTAAAATTTCTCCAGTGGAGTCCACAAATGATCCCCCGCCTGTCTTCCTGACCTCCTCGTAAACACCAGCCTGCAAGGCCTCCAACCGCAGTTCCTCTCCCGCTTTCCAAGACGCGGCCCACTCGGCATTGACCTGCAAAGCTTCATTCGCCAAATGCACCAGATGATGAGTTTCACCTCCTTCATCAGAGAGATTAACCTTCACCGTTTTGATCTCAGCAAGTTCAATCCCGGCGTCACCAAAACGTGCCCGAAGCTCCTCGAGAACACTCGCCAGAGCCCGGCTCCCGGACGGCATTTTACCAGCACGCAGAACCTGGAATTGCCCCTGCAGGCCTGATTCACGGAGTTCCAGACCTACCAAACTCGAACTCGCTCCGCTCAATCCTTCGATCTCCTCGCCCCTTAAAAAGGCCTTCCATTCATCGATCACTTCCGATGCCAATTCAGAGAACTCCTCCGTTTCCCAACCTGAGGAAGCCACGGTTTCAACAGCTTCCGGAGCACCGGCATCGCCCTCCTTATCCTGACAGGAGGTCAGAAAGAGCGAGACTGAAAGACCGATGATTATTCGACGCATATCCACCAAGATTGTCAGGGAGAGACCGTGACAACCAGCCGAATGAAGCGGTGCTGGTGATCAACGAACTTCAACGAGTCGCGAACCGTCACAGATTCAGTGCCATCGCCATTATCAACCGGAACACCCACCACCGTTGTCACGGGATCCCAGCTCTTGAGGTCACCGCTCACCTCTACAGTGTAGATGAGATCCAACGCAGTCGTCTGACGTCGAAAGGTCATTGCCTGGTAATCGAAACCACCGTCATCGAGTATGACCGCCGTGTATCCTGGAGAAATTTGGGCCACCTCGGGATCGAGCCCAAAGGCATACTCGAAAAGAGTATTCATCCCATCTCCATCCAGATCAACCGCCGGACCAACCACTAGGTCATCTGCGACTTGCCCTGCCGTAAATTCCTGATTCTTCCAGAACTCGAAGGTCATCGCCACCGCCGTAGACGCAGCGCCCGGATCACCTCCATTCGCCTGACTCACCCCCCAATTCACAGCCTGATCAAAATCAGTGACCGGAGTCGCTGCTGGATCGAGCATCACCAGGGAATGCCCGTCGCCATCCGTCTGCGGATACCAACTATCGCTGTAGGTAAACTCGAGAACATTCTCGCCAACGGCATCGATGATTTGCAACTGCTCACCACCGTTATCCAAATTGCCGGAGAATTCTCCGACGATTGGAAAACCCGTTCCGTTCCGAAGCTCAAAGGCCGTTAGGTTGGAAACAACAATCACCCGCTGCCCGGGAGTCAGCGTCGTTCCCGCACCGAAGGTCATGGACACTCCTTCAACGAATTGTGCCCCACTCAAATCCAGATTGGTCGCACCCGTATTGGTCAGTTCAATGAATTCAAAATCAGAAGAGCCCAAGGTTGGAATACTGGTCAACTCACCCGCCGTGGGGTTCGCGGGGTTGTAGAGTAACTCGGTCACACGAAGACTCTTCTGTGCCGGTGTCGCCACTCCAGGGTAAGTCACGGTGTCGATCAAGTTCCCGAGATTGTCGTGGAGATGAATGGTCTCGCCACGGGCGGAAAGTTGGCCGCCATAACCGCTCACAAGATACCGTTTTTCAGCGGCCTTGGGGCTCACGGATCTGGACCTGAATCCAATCGCTTCGCGTCCCACATGCAGGGTTCCACCCGTCGGGATGACCGCTCCCGGAGGGAGGGTCATCGCGATTCCACCTGAGATCACCCAATCCGAGCAATCAACGGCAAAGCCATTGGAGTTGGTCAAGGTGAAGAACTCTCCGCTCTGGTCAGAAGTTGCCCCGGAGGTTGCCGGGTTAAAATCGATCTCCCCAATGTTGATCGCCGCTGCCACCGGCTGGGCCGCCGGAATTTCGCCCAGACCATACAATTGAGCCCGACGACTCGGAATGAACTCGGTCAGAATGCGGGTCGAGGCCGGCCGCATCGCATTCCGGTTCCCCCACGATCCCCATTTCTGGTAATCGAGATCCGCGTCGTCCGTTCCACTGGAAGGACTATTGTTTGTGGGATCAATCAAAGCCACCAGTTCGTTTACCCTCGTCTGAAAATAATTCACGGGAGTGGCCGGAGCACCCAGCATTTGGTCCATCAAGGTCCGCATGCGACGCAGATACATTTGATTAAGAATCGAATCGCCGAAGATTAACGTCTTCATTCGGTTCGATGGCCCGGCCCGTAGATTATTATTCGTAAAGGTATCATCAAAGTAAGCCGGGCCACCCACCCAGTTCCGACCAAGGCAAAGGTCAATGTCCCAAATTAAGGGACGCCACTCTTCCGTCCCCTCGGTATCACGGTAGATATAATAATTTTTGTGCCCGTGATCCCGGTTGTTTGTCATGTCCAGAGCCGCCAAATAATTAATGGTGCCCGGAATGTTCATGTTGTCGTAACCATACTTGAGCTTGGCTTCACCCGATTGACCCAGTCCGGCCACCAGAGCCGCAAGATCACTGTTGTTCTCGCTCTTTCTCGTCTTCTTGTTTACTCCGCTCGATGATGAATCGAGGCGATTATACATCTTGTAGAGCGCTCCATTTTCGTCGAGCCCGGCGCGATCGAGATATTTATCATCACCATCCTCGATCAAATCAGCGGTGCTGAAGAAGGCCGCATTCTGCTGAATCCGCACCGGGAAGGAATAGTGGGCCGGATGCCCCGAGTTACGCATAATCTCGTATCCTATAGTGTTACGGGTCTTGGACTTATCCGCCCAGTTCGTGATCATGTTAATGTCCTTCGCCAAAGTTCCGCCATCATAGGGAAGGAATCGATCCCCCTTGTTGAAGTCAAAATCGTAACTTTTCTTGGGAAAGCCACCCGTCGACTGGCCATGACGGTCAGCCTGGATGTTGTCGTAGAACTTCCCCAAATAGTAGACCGATCCGCGCGACCCCGGACTTGACGAATTCGCACCGTTCGGGTCCGAAGTGAACCAATGAAAAATTGGAAGATTGGAGCTACTCACAGAGGGATCCTCAGCGATCGTTCCAAAGTATTCCGCGGAATCCACCGGATCCGGGAAAATCGGCTGCCTTGAAACCACGCTGTTGGAATCCGTCGCTGTCACCCTCCAGCGTAACATCTGGCCCTGCGCGATTCCTGAAATAGGAATCGTTGCGGTAAAAATCCCATCACCGGCAACAAGATCGGAGCCTGTCCCATTGTCTTGCATCGCCACCGTGGTCTCACCGCCATACATCACTCGAGAGATTAGACTGACGGAAGACACTGCGTTCAGCGTAGGGACGACCAGAGCCTCAATCGCGAGATTTCCCGAACTGGTATCCAATGGCGCCAGATCTCTCGTCACGCTTTTAATGAGAGGCCCGGGTGCAGACGAACCACCAACATTAGCACTGCCCGGTGTTGCCGAGGTAAAATAAGAGGCCGTCGAAGTTCCTCCAACGGTCAATCCTTCCAGCTTGGGAAGGAAGAGGGCATCCGAGCTATTGGTAGCCCGATTCAAACCGTGGATGCACAAAACGTTCTCTCCAACATTCAGGAGAGAAGAGCTAAAACCGAATGACTCCTCAACAATTGCGTCGCTATCATTGTGGTTGGCCGTTGCGATCGATTGATACGTCAATGCATTGGGGGCTGGCGCCAAGGCCTCTGCGACCGCCTCCGGATCACCATTCAAGTAAGCGACAAATCCGTCATCGTAGTTCATCTTTAGATTCAATCCGGCAAAATCAGCGGGATTATCCACATTAAATGGAATCCGAATATAAACCGAGGTCCTTGCAGGCGATTGGCTGAACATCGCACTTTGAAGATCCGTCGAAATAAAGGAGTCGTAGGTATCAGGAGTTCCCGTGGCATAGCCCAAACCGGTCGTCCCAGGTGTCCAAAGCGCATCATCGAATTCAGTCGCGATCCAGGAATTTGGGTTCGTCCCCTCGTTGACATCGTTGGCCGAACTTGTCGGAACCAAATACTTCACCGTTGCTCCAGCATCGACGATCGTTGTCGCGGTCGTGCTTTGCTGGAGACCATAAGAGACATCCGGAACCTGCTGAGGAAAAGTTGGGCTAAAATCATACTCAATCGTCGTTCCATCTGCCTGAATCAATCCGAGATACTCACCAGAACTCGAAAGCTTAAAGTTGGTGTGCAATTCATCACCGGCTTCAGCACGATCCTTGTTGGACGCAAAGATCACCATGATCTCTCCCGCATTCAATACGATGTCAGGAAAAGTCCACTTCACCAAATTAGTGGCATCATCGGTCAAATGCCAGCCGCTGAGATTCACGGGTGCGGCACTTTGGTTAAAGATCTCAATCCAGTCCTCGAAGTCGGCATCCTCATCTTGAAGAACGCTTGAATTCGAAGCCATAAATTCTGTGATCACCACATCCTGGGCGGATGCCAATGGCGCAGACGCTAAAAAAAAGAAGGGTGCGGCCCATAGGGACCGCACCGCCTCGGAGAGGGGTCGTTTCATAAATGTTAAAAAATTCCTAAGGAACGAGCTCCAACACGTGGATAATCGCGCTTCGATCAGTGACACTTGGAATCGTCACTTCGGTCTCACCTCCCGGCTGTGGAGATACCGTTGGCCCGATCGGAGTCCAACCTACCGGATCTGTCCCGGACAACTTCTCAATCTGATATTCAAAACCATCCCGGGAAGTAAACCTGACCGTCAACTGGTTGGCACTCTCATTATAATTGGTGGAGAGGATCCGCAGCGAATCCAAACCGGAGCCAGGAACAAAGGGGGTCCCATCAGGCTGAACCGGAGTTGCCGGGATCGTTGGGTCGACCCAGAGCTGGAAACGGGAATTGTCACTCCCATCACCATCCAGGCCGTCCAGCCCCCTTGGAGAAAGAGCAAGTTCCAAAGTGTCACCAGCACGGGCATTCACAAAATACCAGCTCCGTAATCCGGCACCATCCGTGCCACCCACTGTAATTTCGTCCAGAGGCAAACCATTCTGAAGAACGATCGCCGTGGTTCCGTTTCCACCCATTCCCAGCTTGCTCAAAGAATAGGATAGAGCAAGAGGCCCGTCATCCTCGGCAGACCAACGCATCGTCGTCCAATGAACTTCTACATTATTGTCTCCATTCGGGTGCGCGGAGGCAGGAGTGAGGTTGGTCCATGGCGGGTTCGGCGTTGCACCTCCGGCATCAACCATATCAAAGTTCCTCCCATCCCAGAAATTGGTCGCGCTGTAGAAGCTCGTGCCATCTGTCGGGAACTGAATGAAGCCCGACTGATCGGTGGGTTCTCCATTGAGCGTTACGTTGTAATAACCATACGTCCATCCGTCGACCGTTTGTGGATTCGGCGCATCGATTGGGTAGTCGGCAAGGGAATCAGCTGAGAGTCCAATCGAGGCGCTCACATTGGATGCCGGATCGGCGGGGTCATAACCCGTTGATGCTTCGTGAGCATCAGAGAAGCCATCGCCATCGCTGTCCAAATTGCAGGGATCCGTTCCGATGGCAATTTCCTGGCCGTCTGAAAGTCCGTCACCATCTGAATCAGCTTCCGTAGGATTGGTTCCATGACTCGCCTCATCTTCATCGAGGAGTCCGTCGGAATCAAAATCTCTTCCGCTCGCCAATTGCGTCAAATCGCCAGGGAAATATTCCAGCTCCCAAAAATCAGCCAACCCATCAGGTTCGGAATCAGCTGCGCCGAACGGAATGAAATACTTGCCATTGGAATGGATGGGCACTGCAGGAATACGGGTATCGATCGTCATCCAGTTCGCCGAACTGTCACTGCCGTCCGTGCGGTTCGTGACACCTTGAGGCGTCAATACGAGATCGATGATATCGCCGTCCACGAGGTTAAAATAGTGATACCGGATAAACCCGATGTTGTCTGATCCGGGAAGCGTCACAGAGTCAGCTTCCACTCCATTGAGGTGGACGGAACCGGTAACACCATCGTTGGCAGTGTTGTTCTTGCGGGTGTGCCAAACCACGCGAACCGGAGTGGTCTCCCCAAGACCGGAAGCAGTCCAACGACGAACCGTCCAATGTTCATCAACATTGTTCGTTCCATTTGGGTGAGTGTTCTCTGCTGCGAGTTGGGTCCAAGGCGGGTTCTGCGGATCAAATTCATTGGACCAGTCGTAGTTGACGCCATTCCAGAAATTAGTAGGGGTCCTGATTACCGTCCCATCAACAAGGAAAGGAATGAAGTCAGTGGAGGCATCGTAATTTGTGCCCTTCCCATCCAAGGTGTAATTTCGATATCCCCAACTCCAGCCATCCTGACCATCGACTCCTGAAAACTGGCTAAGAGAATCAGCGAGAGCATCAGAAAGGGGAGTGTCGTTAATATCATTCGGGTCGCTTCCGTAAATAAGGATCTCGTCAGGATCACTTGCTCCATCTCCGTCCGTATCAGCAAGGTTGGGGTTCGTAAACGGAGTTCCTGTGACTTCGTCACCGTCAGATAAGCCATCTCCGTCTGAGTCCGCCAAAGCCGGGTTCGAGCCTGTATCAGTAGGAGAAACATAAATCCCATCATTGGTTTCAAGATCATCATTGAGCCCGTCCCCATCTGTATCAGCAAGGGTCGGATTGGTATCCAGGTCGAATTCTTCGCTGTCCGTTAAGTTGTCGTTATCAAAATCACCCGCCCCACTGAGCTGGGTCAGATCACCCGGAAAAAAGACTTCCTCCCAGCTATCAGCCAACAGATCACCATCCGAATCCACCACCGTGGAGATGATCATTCTCGTAAACGATCCATCCGAACCATCTGCCCGATCTCCGGTTGGGCCTACCGGAGTCAGAGCCAAATCAACGACGTCACCGTCATTGATCGTCAAAAACGTGGTCGAGGTCACTCCCGTCCCATCATTCCCCGCGATTGTGACTTCTTTCTTGAGCACTCCGTTCTGATGGAGGCGGCCACTTGTTCCATTTCCATTGAGGTTTTGCGCAGCGACCCACCACTCCACAGAAACCAAAGTTGGGGTAGGTGCATCCGTCGCATTCACCGTCCAGCGTCGGATCGACCAGTGCTCGCCAGGTGCACTCGCAGGGTGCACTTGTGTAGACCCAAGCAACGTCCACGGCGCGACATTCAACGCCAGATCCCAATTCGTTCCATCAAACTCCGCCGCATCAAACGGAACAAAATCATTCAACGCGTCATAGTTCTGAGCTCCACCATCAGTGGTATAGTTTCGATAACCATACGTCCAGTCGTCCTGTCCCTGTGTACCCGAAAACTCGGTCTCCGAATTACCGAGAACAACCTGCCCCCAGCTTACCTGGGTCGCGATCATCGCGACCGACAAGCTAAGTAACTTGCCTGCTCTCGATTTCTTAAAATGACTAATTTTCATGGTCTTACGTGTAAAGCTCAAGGCAACTCACAATCGCTTTCCACGTCAAGAAGGAAACTCGGCGCAACACGCTTCACTCCAAAAGCAAATTCTAGTAGTCGGGAGATGATTTTGCTAGATTACGATCTATCAGACCAGAACTCCCATGGAAGAAGTAATCCTCATCCTCCTGACGATCGCCGGCTGCGTCCTCATCCTGCCGGTCGTCGCTCTCGTCAAATCGATCCATACGGCGAGAGTAGCACGTGACGCCGAGGAGCGCATCAGGCATTTGGAAAGCCGCACCGCGGATCTCGAGAACACGATCCGCGCTCTACAATTGAACGCCAGGTCCGAAATTCCATCAACTGAGGAGAAGCCCCCCCTCTCAACCACCAATACGGACCTCGCTCCCGCCGTCAAATCCGATCCCTGTCTCTTATACACATCTCCGAGCCCACGAGA
>OJIS01000402.1_pt1 | contig 14478 bp, 11 predicted proteins | sample 1595671 | NCBI WGS metagenome assembly OJIS01 (sample SAMN05416814, study PRJEB24817) | seawater metagenome | isolation source: Sea water | place: Canada:Atlantic | collected 2013-07 | reverse complement strand
GAGTAGATCGTCGGCAGCGTCAGATGTGTATAAGAGACAGGTTCACGACCCCGACCTTCTCGTCGCCGACGAACCGACCGGAGACCTTGACCGGGAATCCGCCGATTCAATTCTCAATCTCCTGAACAGCCTCGCGACCGATCATGGCAAAACCATCGTCATGGTCACGCACGATCCGAAGGCTTCCGCGGCCGCTCATCGCGCCCTCCAACTCGAAAAAGGTCGCTTCCTCGAAGAGGGCCACCTCTTAACCCACGTGTAGAAAATCATCATGAAACTCGCCATCCTTGCCCTCAAGAATCTCACCCGGAATCGCCTGAGATCACTCCTCACCATTTTGGGTGTCGCTGCGGGAATGTTTCTCTACGCCTCGGTTCAGACCATGCAACATTCACTCGCAGTCGCCACAGAATCGAGCGCCGCAGACACCACCCTGGTTGTTTACCGCGAAAACCGATTTTGCCCGGCGACCTCCCGCTTGCCCGAGCATTATCTCTCAACCATTGAAAACATTCCAGGCGTGCGCCAGGTCATTCCAATTCAGATCGCGGTGAACAACTGTGGAGCTTCCCTCGACGTGATCACCTTTCGTGGCGTGCCGCCCGAGACTTTGAAAAACTACAACCCGGGCATCAACGTGATCGATGGCTCCTACGATGATTTCGTCAACCAGACAGACGGCGCTCTTGTCGGCCAACATCTCGCACAACGCCGGGGCCTTTCTCCCGGCGACAAATTTGAAGCCGTCGGCGTCAATGTCACGGTGGCTGGAATCATTTCATCCGACTCCCCACAGGATGAAAATGTCGCCTACGTCCATCTCCCCTTCCTTCAACAAGCTTCAAAAATCGGGCTCGGAATTGTCACCCAGTTCAACGTCAAAGTTGAAAGTGCCGACCAGCTTCAGCCGATCGCCGATCAAATCGATGAGACTTTCAAGGCCGATCAGCAACCGACCAATACCCGCCCGGAGAAAGCCTTTTTTGCCGAAACCGCCAAACAAATGATCGAACTCATTGGTTTCACCCGCTGGCTCGGTCTCGGTGCCGTTTTCGCAGTGCTCGGTCTGGTCGCAAATTCCGTCCTCCTGATCGTTCGCGGGCGGGTCAAGGAAACCGCCATCTTTCAGACCCTGGGATTCTCCCGACTCGCCATCGGCCTCATGGTTGTGATCGAAGGAATTTTACTAGGGCTCGTCGGTGGACTCATTGGAGTCATCGGAGCAATGGCTTTCTTTCATTTTAAATCGTTCACGCTTGGAAATGAAGGCCTCACTCTGGCCCTCACTCCCTCGGCCACCGTCACCCTCACCGGCCTCGGCGTAGCGGTTGCCCTTGGCCTTCTCGCCTCGCTCTATCCCGCCTGGAAAGCGACCTCCCGTCCTCTTGTTCAATCTCTCAATTCCTAGCGATGCTCCCATTTACATACGCACTGAGAAACCTCTTTCGCGACCCCTCGCGTTTGGCCCAAACGGTGGGCGGCTCTGCCCTTGTCGTGCTTTTGCTGATCGCAGCCGTCGCGCTCAATCAGGGAATGGACAGCGTCCTTTCCGCCTCCGGTTCTGCGCAAAATGTCATTCTCTTGGGGAAAGGATCGGAAGAATCAATTGAACGATCTGAAGTCAGCATTGATGCTGAATCCGCAGCCGCCACCTCGATCACCGGGGTTCAATCCAAGCTGGGAGTTTCTGCCATTTCGGGCGAGATCGTCTATCAAGCGCCCATTAAAACTGAAGCAGGGGTCGAGGAACCGGCTCTCCTTCGTGGCGTTCTCGAAAAAGCTCTTCTGGTCCACACCACGGTCAGCCTATTGGAAGGCTCCTTTCCCGGTCCGGGTGAAGCCATGGTCGGCCACCTTGCCCATCGTAAGCTCGGAGTTGATGAGGAAGAACTTGCGGTCGGAAAGAACTTCTATTTTGGCGACACCGCCGTTCGAATCTCAGGTCGTTTCACCGCTCCCGGAACTGTGCTGGAATCCGAAATCTGGTTTGATCGAAATGATCTCGCCTCGCTGACCCAGCGGGACTCGCTGTCCTCGATCACCCTTCGGCTCGATAGTGTTGATATGGATGATGTCGAACTTTTCACCTTTCAGCGAAACGATCTCGAACTCTCGGCAATCCGTGAAGATCACTACTACGAGAAGCTGAGTATTTTCTATGAACCCATCAAGATCATGACCTGGGTCACTGCCGCTCTCGTCGCAGCCGGAGCAATCTTCGGAGGTCTGAACACGCTCTACGCCGCCTTTGCCGCACGCATCAAGGAAATGGCCACCCTCCAATCGATTGGCTATACCCGCACCGCGCTGTTCGTGTCCCTCATTCAGGAAAGTCTGCTCGCCACTCTCACCGGAACTCTCCTGGCCTTTATTCTGGCCTATTTTCTACTGGATGGGCGCACCGTGCCGTTCTCCATCGGCACCTTCACCCTGACCCTGACCCCCACCGTGATTATCTCCGGTCTCGTCACCGGAATTCTTCTCGGTTCCCTCGGAACTCTGCCACCGGCCATGCGCTGCCTTCTTCCATCATTGCCGAAGGCCCTTCGCTCCAGTTAAAAACAATCAACCACAAAACAAAAAATATGAAACCAACACTACTACTCGCCCTCGGTCTCACCCTTGCTCTGGCATCTTGCTCTGAGGAAAAAGCCGCCGCGGACAACACTTCCTCGAGTGAATCGGGAGGCCTCGCTTCTCTCGTTCTTTCCACTGCCCCGGCCGATGCCATCGACATTGCCGATCTTCGAAAATCAGGAAAGCCCGGCGACACCGTGACCTTCACCGGCCACGTTATTGGAAGTGATCCTGTCTTCATGGATGGTCGCGCTGTCATGATCATGGGCGATCCGAAAAAACTGACCTCCTGCAATCTTCGTCCCGGCGATGAGTGCGAGACTCCGTGGGACGTCTGCTGTGATGATCACGACGTCATCACCGCGTCCATCCTCACCGTTCAAGTTGTCGATGACGCAGGCAAACCTCTCAAAACCGGGCTCAAAGGACTGGGAGGCATGAAGGAATTGAGTGCCCTGACCATCATTGGGAAAGTTGCCGATAAGTCCAACGAGTCAAACATGCTGATCAACGCGACCGGCATTTTTGTCCAACCTTAACAGAGATTCGTCACGCCAATGTTTCGCTCAGTTGTCGCTTCCAGCGTCGCCCTCGCCCTTTTCACATCCTGCTCCACCGACAGATCACCTACGGATGATTCGCCCCAGGTGGTTGCCGGAGAGAAGCGCGTAGGAATCCCCTGGTGGCGGCAACTGAATGATTCCGCTCTCAACCAGGATGTCTCGGCGGCGCTTTCTTCCAATCCCGGCCTCCGGGCCGTTGCACTCAGAATCGACCAGGCAGACGCCGCGGTTGCGGGTGCCCGGGCCTCGACATTGCCCCGACTCAATCTGGGTTTCGGCTATGGCGAGGGAAGAAGGAAGGAAATCGATTTCGGCCCCTATGATCTCGCTCCATGGCAAAGCGGTGGCCAATTGTCCTGGGAAATTGATGTGAGTGGAAAACTCCGTGCCGCCCAAAAATCAGCCGTTGAAAATCGAGCCGCAGCCGTCTGGGATTTTCACTCGGCCCGCCTCCTCCTCGCGAGTCGCATCGCTGCTGCCCGCATGAATCTCTACCGCTTCAATGCCGAACTCTCCAATCTCGACAACTCACTTTTAGCCAGCCAAGGCACCATCAACTTCCTCACCGAACGCTCGGAAGCCGGACTGATTCCAGATTCTGTTCTGGAGAAGCAGCGGGCTGAAAACGAAAGGCTCGTTCGTGAAAAACTCGATCTCAAACGGCTCCGTGATCTCACCGTCGTGCAGCTTCGCACTCTTCGCGGTGGAACCAATCCGTCGGGGATCACCCGATCAAACTTTCCGTCACCAGCGAGCTTATCGAGTCGCCCCCTGAATGAACTCCTCGCTTCCCATCCCGGTATTCTTGCCGCCGAGGCCCGGGTTCGCTCCGCCTTTCAACTCGAGCAATCTGCCCGACTCGATCTCCTTCCGTCCTTCCAGATCAATGCTCTTGCCGCCGGCAGTCAGAAGAATCTCACCGATCGCTTTATCATTTGGACCCTGAAAGCGGGACCATCTCTCAACATTCCCATCTATGATCCGGTGCGGCTTGCTGCCGTGAAAGCCCGGAAATCACAGAGCAAACTTGCGGCTGCCAAGTATCAGGAAACAGTTCTCGATACCTTGGCAGAAATCGAGACCGCTCGCATCAACTTCGCCAGCCGTCGCGCCCAGCTCGCGGCCGCCCTACGCGAGACCAAAGCCCTTGAGCGCACCCGCAACGATGCCCGCGAACAATTCGATGCCGGACTGACTTCCCAAATCGAATACTTCGATACCGAACGGCGCTGGCTCGACGCCAAACGGAGCCAGGCAACTCTCCGTCAAGCCATGCTGAATGCCCAAATTGACCTGATCAAAGCCACTGGCGGAGGACGATTCTAGTCCTTTAAAACTGGAACCGTTGACACTCCGGACTCACATGAATGAGCCTGTCACTTCGCGAGACGTGGAGCCGAGTGACCCTGCTCGCGGATCTTCTTCAACAAGGCCCGCATTGCCTTCACCTTCTCAGGGTGTTTGGCCGCGACATCATCGCGTTGACCAATGTCTTCCACGAGATTGAAAAGCTTCGGTTCTTTGCTTTCGGTTTGCGGGTAACCGTGCTTCTGATCCCACGCCTTGCTCTTGCGCGAAGAAAGGCCGCTCTTGGCCTCCACGAGCACCCAATCACCCTCACGAATCGCGTAAGAATCCTTAAAGGTATTATGCACATGGGCAGTCCTCACCGATTTCACCTCGCCCTTGAGGAGTGGCAAAAGATCATGGGAATCCTCGGCCGCATTCTTGGCCGGAAGCTCGTAACCCACCACCGAAGCCAGCGTGGCCATGAGGTCGATCTGCGAAACGAGCGCTTCATTCACCGTCCCCGGCTTGGTGACACCGGGATACTTGATCATGAAAGGGACATGGTGGCCGCCTTCATAAATATCGCGCTTCAGTCCCCGGAACGGGTGCGCCGACCAGTGATCGAACTTGGCATCGCGAGCATAGGCATAGTGCTCGGGGCCATTGTCCGCGGAAAAGATCACGATGGTATTCTCCGCCTGTCCCGAGTCCTTCAGCGCCTTCAAGATCCGGCCAATGGAATGATCCGTCTCATGGACAAAGTCTCCGTAAGGTCCTGCCTTTGATTTCCCGTCGAACTCATCGTTCGGAATGATCGGAGCATGCGGGGAAGGATAGGCGAAATAGAGAAAGAAGGGCTCGTCGGTCTTGGCCTGCGCCTTGATATACTCCACCCCCTTTTTTGTCGTCGTGGGAATGTTGTCGTAAGGATTCCAATCCGCAACCATGGGCCCGGGCCGGCATTCCCAATTTCCCTCTTTGATCGGCTTCCACTTTTTCGTGTCCATCAACATGTCCGGAGCCTTCACCACTTTATCATTCTCGATCCAGCAGTAAGGCGGGAAATTGATCACGGTATCACCGAAGTAATAATCAAAGCCATGCGCGAGCGGGCCGTTCGGAATCGATTTGCTCCAGTCAAAGGCCTCCGGCCCCAGCTGCGCCTTCTTGCGCTTGCCATCCTGGACCGTGGTGGCCTTGACGTCCTTGTTTCGGATGGCCTCCCAATCCCAACCCAGGTGCCACTTCCCGATCGCGGCCGTGGCATACCCCTTCTCCTTCAACATCTCCGGGAGGGTCAGGCGCTCCGGCTTAAAGACAGAATCTCCAAAGACATTCACGATTCCGTGAAAATCCCGCCAATGATGCCGGCCCGTCAACATCGCAAATCGCGACGGGGTGCAAATTCCCGAAGAAGAATGCCCGTCGGTAAACCGCACGGATTCCTTCGCAAGCTGATTCAGGTTCGGGGTTGGAATTTTACTATTTTCGTAATAGCAACCGAGGTCCCCGAAACCCAAATCATCGGCGTAAAGAATCAAAACATTCGGCTGCTTCGCTACCAGAGAAATTCCGGACAAGGCAAGGGAGGAAAGAAAAGTCAAAGAGCGCTTCATTGGAAATTCGAGTGTGACCAAACGACCGACGCGCGCCAAGAGACAAATCTTCTTCTCAATTCAGGAAAATCAAGCACGCCGCACTCAGCACCGCAAACTCATCCAGCCCTACTTCGTCATCTTCTCTTCTTCAGGTGCCGAGAGCACTTTGATCCTTTTCTGACTTTCCTCGGAAAGTCCCTCAATCGGATAGCCCACCGTTTTTCCCGTCTTCTTCAGTTTAAAGATCACCTTCCCTTCCTGAAGACCCTGATAGCGAGCGACAATTTCGGTCCCCTTTTTATTCGTCCAAGTCTCCCAAGCTGGCTCTTTCACCACCGGAGCCGGTCCAAATTGCTCCATCACGACTCGCCCGTCTTTAAACTTCAGCGTCTTCGCCGGATCCCACTTCTCCGGCCCCTTCTTGCCCGTCTTCCCATCAATCCTGGCCCCCTCGTGAATCCACTGGGCCACCAACTTGATCTCCTCTTCGGTCAAGCCCTCCCCTTTGTTTTTCGGAGGCATCGATCCTTTTTCATGGCGCGGCATCACCAGCGTCACGAAGAGATAGCTGGCATCCCAATCACCCGGAACCACCACATCATTTTTAGCGAACCTCTTGGCAAAGTTCTCCTCATCATCAAGGCGCAACCCACCCTTCACCTTCTTCGCCTGATCACTGTGGCAGTCATAGCACTTCGCCTCAAAAATCGGCATGACATCCCGCTTATAATCCAAAGCAAACGACGGCATCACCAAGAGCAGAAACAAAAAGAGAAATTTCATCAAAGTTGGCTACGAATCAGTTTCTCAAAATCTTCCGACTCCATGAATGAAACGATCAACGATGCCTGCCCCCCAACATGAATGGCGAAAAGCACCGGGGAAAAACAGATGCCGTGGTCGGTCTCATCGACATCTATCCGACCCTGCTCGATCTTCGCGGCTTACCCGCAAATGACAATGTCGTCGGCCGCAGTCTCAAACCTCTCCTGCACAACCGAAATGCGAACTGGGATCACCCCGCCCTCACTTACCGAAAAGACGGCGGTCGTTCACTCCGCAACCAACGCTACCGCTACATCGAATATGGCGACGGCTCCCAGGAACTCTACGATCACAAAAATGATCACAACGAGTGGAACAATCTCGCCAAAGACCCCGCAGCCGCAGCCGTCTTAAAAGATCTCAGCAGCCAGCTGTCCAAGCTCCACCGAAAGTGAGTCGGCATTCCTAATCTTTTGAACGACGCAAACCAATCTGAGACAGATCAATCGGGACAATTCCCATCTTCAGCGCAGGTGACTCCGGCTTAAATTGAAAATCCCTCTTTGTAGGATCTACAAAGAGAGGATCACTCGCACTGCTCTTTGCATCCACCCCACCCTTTTGCTGCTTTGCTAAAAACACTTTTCCCAGAGAGGCATCGGCAGCAGAAAAGTAGATGTTCGAATCTGTCTCGGCGTCCTTGGAGACTGCCAGTTTTCGCCCGCGACGGTCCTCATTGGTGCGGCCCTTTCCTGGAGGGAGTTCGTCGATGAAGGTGCAGTCCTTTGAAGATGAGTAGAAGATGTTCCGCTGGATCGTCGCACCGGCCATCGGCCCCTCGCGCACCGCGAGGTAGTAGCCGCGAGGCGGAGCAATGATATCGGCCACGATGTTATTTTCACAGCGGTGGTTCAGCTTCAGCATGATTCCCTGTGACATGCAACGATAGATGAGATTCTCGGAAATGAGAGTATCTTTCTGCCCGCCATCCGTCCGAATTGCGCATTGCATCTTGGTCGGAGCGACGAGGTCATGGATGTAGTTTCGTCGAATAATGTTCCCGCCGCCTGCTCCACGAATGTAGATGGCATTGCCATCCGCCAGCATCTCCATGGCGTGATGAATCTCGTTAAGCTCGATGACATTATCGTGAGTATGGAGGTAGCGTAAAATGTCCTTCCGCTGCGGCTTCCTTGGTAAATCGGTAACCTCATGCCGCCGAATGGTGCGGCCCAATTCTCGCCCGTTCTTTGTGAAAAAATCGGTCATGCATCCCGAGATGATGATCCCGGTGTAGGGCGTGTGGCGGATGAGGTTATTCGCGATGCGATTCTCTCCGCTCTGCCACACCATGATGCCCGGTGAGTGGGAATAGATACGCCCCGTGTGATGAATGTGGTTGTTGTAGATGAGGTTCTCACGATTCACATCCTTCGTCCCCGGGCCATATCCGCAAAGCAGAATGCCGGTGCCGCCAAGCTGCTCAATGTGGTTTCCAGAAATGGTATTCTTCTGCGCGTGGAGATCCAGGCGGATCGCGCCGCTGCCGCTGTGGGCGAAGTGGCATTGCTCGATCGCGCAGTTCTCAGTGCCCCGGAAGCGGACCAGGGCATTCCCTTTGTCAAACATCTCCCAATCGTGCTGAAGCCCGGCGTCATCGACAGAGATTTGATACCGCTCACCATGCATAAAGGTGAGGCCACGAAAGCGCAGGTTGCGGACGGGGAGATCCTTGGCCCCCTTCATATTGATCTCTCCTTCCACGCGGATGTACTCCGTCAATTGCGGAGATTTCACCGCCGACTCATTGCGCGGCCAGAGGTAGAGTTTGCCCTCCTTGGTATTCAAAGCCCACTCGCCAGGTTCATCGAGTTCCTCAAGCACATTTTCGACCCAGCAGGACGGCGTCGTTTTGAGAAAATGAAGCGGATTCATGGCATAAGTGGCATCGATCGAAGTCCGGGCCATTTGCTTCTCCTCATTCACGGAACTCAAGGGCAGCACATTCATGATCCAGGCGTGATGAGGTCGCACGAGGACTTCCACATCACTTAAATTCGCCCAGTTCTTGATCCGACCTTTTGGAAAATAGAGAGCATCACGCTTGCCAGCCTTCACCGGGATAAAACCAAGCGAGCGGGCACGGGGAAGCAGACCCTCCGCATCATAAAGGGTGAAAAAATGATCGGAGACATCGGCCACCTGAACCTTGCCCCTGGCAACCTCGGGAAGCCCCGGTGGCGGGGTGTCGGGATTCTTCCAACCGCTAATTTTCTTTCCGGAACTAAAGACCGGGGTCTCACCGGGAAAGGCCGCGTAGGTGATTGTCGCTCCACCCTCCCCGGAGTCGGACCGATCGAAAACGACCGTCTTTTTCAGCTCATAATTTCCTCCACGAATCAGGACGAGCACATCACTCTTACCTTTCCTGTCTAGCTTGCGCACCGCATCTCGCGCCTTTTCCAAGGTGGCGAAGGGACCATCATTCCCACTCGCTTCCGGCACAGGCAAGCCACCGCTCCACTGGTCCGAGCCTTGCGGCGAGATATAGAAGTCAGCGTCCGCTCTGCAAAGTTGAGTGGAGAGTGCTAAACTGACGAAGACAGTGAAGAATTTCAGAGACACGGCGGGAAAGATTAATTGAGCTGATCGATGAAGAATTGAGCGCTGGCTTCGATGATTTCTTTTCGACTGGGACTGATGTCCGCACCCACTTTGCGCCAGTTGTGGCCGGAGTTTTTGACGATGAGGATCTCCACAGGAGCGTCGAGCTCCTTCGCTTTTTTCTCCATGTAGTGAGCGTGTTTCACCGGGATGGTGGTGTCTTTGTCACCTTGGATCATGAGAAGCGGTGGGCTCTCTTTTCTCAAATAATTGATGGGACTCATCTCGCGATAGAGTCGGAGTTTTTCCTCGCCGACATCGCCCTTGTTGATGATGCGAGGTCCAAAACGGTCGCGAAAATCCTCACGATCGTCATGGTTGAAAAGGTCCTCTTTCTCAAAGTCGCAAGGGCCATACCACGAGAGGCCGCCTTTCACCTTGTAATCCACCTTCGCGAGATCCGGATCACCGGGCAATGCTTCCGGCGATGCGAGCAGGAGCATCTGGGCGATCTGTCCGCCTGCCGAATCACCAAAGGTAAAGATCTTCCCAGGATCAATCGCGAGAGCCTCGCTGTTCTTCACAACGTATCGCAGGGCATCCTTTGAATCGATGACGCAGTCCCGCATACGAATGGGGCCATTTTCCGAGTAGAGGCGGTAGTCCACCGAGACGATACAGAATCCGCTTTTGATCAACTCCCTGAAAAGCGGAGCAAAGCCACCGCTCGCGGCTCCGAAGCGACTCCCCGCCACCCAACCGCCACCGTGGGTGTAGATGATGGTGGGGCACGGACGTTTGGCTTCCGCCGCGGGGTAGTAGATGTCGAGCTCCAGCTTCCGTTTCCCAACCGTTTTATAGACAACATCGAGCTTCCTCTCGTGACCGGTTTCGAGTGCTTTCCTTGGCTTCTTTTTTTGCGGATCTGCCGGACTCAGCACCGCGAGCAGTGCTAAAATAATGAGGGAGGGAGTTTTCATGGGGCTAGTTTCCGATTTCTGCAGGAGCCCACTCGGGGATTCCTTTTTCAGCAAGCTGCTTGGCATATCGGATGACGAGGGGCTGATCCTCAGGCTTCACCCGGGGTAGGCCTTCATTCACAAGGAGCGGCCCGGTGGCATCCCACCATTGATCGTAGGACTTGCGAAGCTTGGCAATGACATCGGGATAGGCCAATGAAACGTCCGTCGTTTCCGAGGGGTCATTCTCGATATCGTAGAGTTCCTTGTTATTTACAAAGCGCCATTTGTTCGTTCTGACCGCACACTTTTGGAACTTTGCCTTGGCTCGTTGACCGCTATTCCAGCGGCCACAGTGCACGAAGAGTTCACGCTCCGGCCATGCTGCAGCAGGATCCTGGAGGAGAGGAACGAGTGAGAGACCATCAAGCTTTTGCATTTTCCCGGGGAGCGTGACTCCGGCGAGTTCGCAGAAGGTTGGGAAGAGATCGAGGTGCGCGGTAAGTTGCTTGATATCCACTCCTTCTCTCAGTTTCCCCTTCCATTGCCAAAAAGCCGGGACGTGAGTTCCGCCCTCCGTGGGGCTGTTCTTCCCACCCTTCAGATTGGCATTGAAATGCTTCACTCTCTTTCCGTTCAACTTCCCACTCAGGTGGGTGCCACCATTGTCCGTCATGAAGATGATGAGAGTATTTTCAAGAGCATCCCACTCGTTCAACTTCTTGAGAAGGAGAGCAAAGTTGTCATCGATGTTCTCGATCATGCCATAGCGGCCGGCTGTTCGCTTATCGTAGCCAAGATCGAGAAAGCGCTTCTTATAGGACTCAGCCACCGCCATGGGAGCATGGGGCGCATTGAGCGAAATATAGGAAAAATAAGGAACATCCGTCTTCTCTTGCTCCCGAATCCAGGCGAGACCGGCGTGGAAGAAGAGGTCGGTGCAATATCCTTTCGTCTTCACGATGGTGTCGTTGTGAAGAAGGGCATTGTCGAAGTAGACGTTCTCCTCGTTTTGCAAGAAATCGCCCAGTCTCACTTGGCCAATTCCTCCGGCACCATGCATGAGGACTTCATCGAATCCGCGGTTCTGCGGAAGATAAGCTTCTTCGTCACCGAGGTGCCATTTTCCAAAAAGTCCCGTCGCATAGCCGGCGGACTTCAGGGCCTGCGGAAGAGTAAAGACATCCGGAGCGAGCCGCTCGCGTTGAAAGATGGTGTGGGTCACTCCGACTTTAAAAGGAGGGCGTCCACTCATCATGGCGGCGCGGGTGGGCGCACAGGTGGGGCTGACCTGGAAGTCGGTCAGGCGCGTCGCTTTCTTATAGAAGGCGTCGATGTGGGGTGTTCTGACGACTTTGTTTCCCATGCAGGAAAGATCACCCATGCCTTGGTCGTCGGTCATCACGAGGATGATATTGGGACGGGTTCCCTTGAGGGAGCTGGCGTGCACCTGGATGAGCGGGAGGGAAAAGACGAGTCCAACAAGGAGAGTTTTCATGGGCCTAGTAGTTTAATTTTGCGCCTTTCATCGGCTTGTTGCGCTCGCCGAGCCACCATTCTTTGGGGCCTTCGGTTTCGATCTCTTTCCAAACTTTGAAGAGTTCCTTTTTCATCTCTTCGAGCTTCTCCGGCATGGAGGTGGCGAGGTCGTTTTCCTCTTTCCAGTCCTTTTGAATGTTAAAGAGCATGAACTTGTTCATCTCGTCGTTGCTGACGATTTTCCAATCGCCGATGCGGAGAGCGGAGCGATTATCAGCCTGGGAAACGTGAGTGCGCCAGAAGAGTGGCACCTTGCGGGTGAGTGGTTCTCCAGCGGTGGCGGGGAGCATGTTGACGCCATCGATGGTGCGGTCGGCCGGGAGTGGGATATCAACGACGCTTAGGATGGTTGAGAAGAGGTCGGTGCCGATGACGGGGACATCGCTCACAGTTCCGGCTTTGATCCGGGCGGGCCAGCGGGCAACTCCGGGGACGCGGATGCCGCCTTCGTGGCTGCTGCGTTTATTACCGCGCAGGCCTCCTGAGCTTCCGCCAAATCCTGGCACGGGGCCATTGTCTGAGGTGAAGAAGAGGAGAGTGTTGTCCGCGACCCCGGCTTTATCGAGTGCCTCCATCACCTGGCCGAGAGCGGTATCCAACTGGGTAATGTTGCCCATGTATTTGCTGTTTTTGTGGCCGGGGTAGAGTTCGGAAAACCTGGGGTCGGTCGCAATGGGCGAATGCGGTTCGTGGACCCAAACAGAAAGGGCGAAGGGCTTCTTGGGGTCGTGGATCTCTTCCAACCAGTGAATCGCTTCGGAGGCGACGATCTGGGCGGAGTAGCCTTTCATCTCGCCGACAGGCTCTCCGTTGCGGACAAAGTTGTTCGGGTTCTTGTGGCTGGGGATGGCGTTGTTTTGGGAATACATCCAGTAGTCGTAGCCGTGGTCGCCGGGTTGCGGGAACTCGGGGACGTTGAATTGCGGCTTGGAATTGAGGTGCCATTTTCCGACGTGGCAGGTTTCGTAGCCGATCCCTTTGAGAAGCTCGGGATAGGTGATCTCGCTGTCGCGGAGATGAGCCGGGTGATTTCCGGAAAGGTGTCGCCAGACGCCATTCCGGTAAGGCATACGACCGGTGAGAATGGCGGAGCGGGAGGGCGAGCAAACGCCGCAGGCGGAGTAGCACTGGGTGAACTTCACGCCCTGCGAGGCAAGCTTGTCGAGATTGGGCGTCTTGATCAGGGGGTGGCCGTAGGTGGCGGAGTCGCCCCAGCCCATGTCATCGGCTACGAAGATGACGAAGTTTGGTCTCGCTGGCTCTTCAGCTTGAAGGGGGCCAAAGGCGACGAGTGAGATGATGGAGGATAAGATTCTTTTCATCGGTTTTATTTTTTCGCTCTGCCACCGCGCTTGAGAGGAACACCTTGATCGCCACCGGCGGCGATCATTTCCGGGTAGGTGCGGTCCCACCAATTGTCGTAGGCAGTTGAAAGTTCTTTGACGAGGTCCGGCATCTCGGTGGAGAGATCGTTCTGACAAGCCGGGTCATTTTTGCTGTCGAAAAGGGACCATTGATCAGGCTTGCTAAGGCCCCAGTGGAATTGCGCGTTGTCCCCGGTGTAGGTGATTTTCCGAAGACCTTTCCCGACGAGATTCAGGGTGATGCATTGGCTGGAGTAGGCCTGGCAGTTCGGGTTTCCGCAAGAGTGACTGCGGAGGAGGAGATGGTCTCCCTGACGCACTCCGGCCATCGCGTGTTTGTGGAAGGAGGCCAAGCCGCTGGGCCAGCGGGCGACGTGTTGGTAGAGGATGCGATCGTCATGCCACGGTTTGGGTGTGGGTGATTCCAGCAAAGGGCGGAGACTGAAGCCTTCTAATTTTTGTTGGAGCTCATTTGGGAGTTCGGCTCCGGCGTAGTCGCACAAGGTAGGGAGGACGTCGAGGTGGGCGGTAAGATTATCGACTTTGTGAGCGGGCCATTGGCCGGGCCATTTCCAGAAGGACATCGCGCGTGATCCACCTTCCCAGATGGTGCACTTGCTGCCGCGCATTCCCGCATTGTAGACGTCGAGGCCTTCGGTGACGCCATTGTCGTTCATGAACACGACGATGGTATTCTTTTCGAGATTACGCTCTTTGAGAAACTTGAGGATGCGACCAACGTTGTAGTCGATATTTTCGATCATGCCGAAATAGGCCGCCTGCTTCTCGGTGACTTTTCCTTGGTAGTTGGCGAGGAACTTTTCAGGAGCAGCCAACGGAGCGTGGGGCGAGTAGGTGGCGAGGTAGCAGAAGAAAGGTTGGTCCTTTGTCTCATCGATGAAGGTCATGGCCTCATCGAAGAAAACGTCTTCGCGGTAGCCTTCTCGCTTCTCCCGCTTTCCATTTCGGATCATGAGGGGATCGAAGTGGTTGCGTGGGCCTTTTTGGTTCGTTGAGGTCCAATCGAAGCCGCGGTATGCAGGGCTGAAGCCCTTGCCATTGCCGAGGTGCCACTTGCCGATGAAGCCGCTGCGGTAGCCTGCGGTGTTGAGGAGTTGCGGGAGAATGGTGGCGGATTGCGAGAGGTGCTCGCGGGGTTGGATGGTATGGGTGCTGTCTCTTATACACATCTCCGAGCCCACGAGACCGAGGCTGATCT
>OJIS01000401.1_pt1 | contig 14480 bp, 9 predicted proteins | sample 1595671 | NCBI WGS metagenome assembly OJIS01 (sample SAMN05416814, study PRJEB24817) | seawater metagenome | isolation source: Sea water | place: Canada:Atlantic | collected 2013-07 | reverse complement strand
GCCCAATGGCCCTCCCTCTCCGCCCTCGCACGCCAGGATCCCCCCTTCACCAAATTTGCCAAAGCCCTCTCCGAACTGAGTGAACCTTTCTGGGACCACCACCACACTCTCCAGTCCAAGCGCACCGAAAAGCCCATCAAGCTCATCGGCAAGTCCCGCCTCGAGGAATTCCTCATCAACACCCTCTACCCACTCCACCCCAATGACTGGGACGCCTTCGCCAAGATCCGCGCCGCCGCGCCCAATCAAAAAGTAAAGCGCTGCTGCGAACGTCTCTTCGGTTCACTCACCCAAGCCAAACCCCACCTGAAATACGCCTGGCAACACCAGGCCCTCCTGCAAGTTTATCAGGATTTTTGCCTCGAAGACCTCAGCGATTGTGCCGAGTGTTCTTTCCCGGAACAACTCGCCCAGTGGAATCCCCCCCAATGACTGAAGCAGAAGCACTGATTGCCCTCAACCAACTCCCCGTCACCGGTCCCGTTAAAATCCGGCGACTTCTTGAACACTTCGGTTCAGCGGTCAACGCCCTCAAGCAGCCCAATACCACTCTCCAACACGTCCAGGGCATCGGACCCGAGGCCGCCAAGATCATCAGCAATTGGCAAAGCCACGCCGACCCCTCCACCGAACTCGCCCTCGCCAAAGAGCGCAACATTCACATCCTGACCCAGGAGGACGAAGACTACCCCGTCGCCCTCCGCGATGCCTACGACGCCCCCGTCATTCTCTATGTCTGGGGCAAACTCGAAGAACGCGATCTCCATTCCATCGGCATCGTCGGCTCCCGAAAACTCACCCACTACGGTCGCGAAGCCGCCCGTAAATTCGCCTTCCAGCTCGCAGGCGCAGGACTCACCGTCATCTCCGGCCTTGCCCGCGGTATCGACACCGCCGCCCACGAAGGAGCCCTCGCCGCCAAAGGCCGCACCATTGGTGTCCTCGGCTCAGGCCTCTTGCAGCTCTATCCGCCCGAGAACCTTGCTTTGGCCGAAAAGATCGCCGACGGAAACGGAGCCATCATTTCCGAATTTCCTCTGCAAACGTCACCCGACCGTAAGACCTTCCCCCAGCGAAACCGCATCGTCGCCTACTGGTCCCGCGCCATCCTCGTCGTCGAATGCCCCAGCCGCTCCGGTTCCCTCATCACCGCCAACCTCGCCAATGAAGCCGGCCGCCAAATCTACGCCGTCCCCGGCCCCATCGACCGCCCCACCTCCGGTGGCTGTCACGATCTCATCCGTGATGGAGCCACCCTCGTCACCGATGGCTCGCAAATCCTCGATGACTTCTCGCACTTAAATTTTTCCACTCCAAAAGACGAGGAACCCCGACCCGCAGAAACCTACCTCGACCTCAGCGACGAAGAAAACGCCGTCCTCAAAGCCCTCGACCGCGACGACCTCTCCATCGACGAAGTCGTCAACGCCACCCAACTCCCCGCCCACAAAATATCCGTCATTCTCATGAAGCTCGAATTAAGAAACCTCGTCCTCACCCTCCCTGGCCAGCGCTTCAAACGCCGCCGGTAAACTGCTACCTTACTCATAGAATCAAGCCGTCAATCTCCTTTTTACAATGGCCCCAAGTCCCAAGACAATCACGAGCCCCGGAAAAGCATAAACCCACCAAGGCAAATGACTCTCATCACCTTTAATGATGAAACTCTCTCTCCTTTCCCCATTATCTGACCTACGCAACCTGCTCAAAGAAGCAGAATTTGAGTTCGCCTTCCCGAAACGATTGTAGCGAGTGGGATCCCCTTCCATCTCAAAAGTCATTCGCCCGGCCAGCACTTCCCGGCACCAGGCAGAGCAGTCATCAACCATCACATCGTGATCCATGATATACGCAGTATGGAGGCGCAATTCTTTACTTTTATCACTCATGACTTGAGGGATGGCAGCCTCATCGACCAGAGGCTGATTCAACAGTTTCCACGCTGTCATTACCATCAGACAGACATTTGGATCAAGAATGTCCAACTTCCGATAACGCCCGTCATTAATACGCCCGTATTTACGATCAAACTCAATAAACCCAGGGTCCAACATGATTTCAATAAGACCCGCGACGCCCACAGGAGATTTCAGATATGCCAAATTCGCGATTCGGCAACCCATCGAAAATTTCCTGTTACCAACGTTCACTTGAGCAAACCGACCTTCAGCCCGAGCCGCTTCTTTGACAGCGGAGACCCATTTCTTGGCCAACCTGTCCTCATCGATGCTAGAACCCATCAAGGACGCTGGGAAAATTGCGACAATAGCGGCTAGGATTAAGGAACAATAAACCATCATCAATCATTCGGGAGAGTTTCTCATCCCATCAACTTGGAAAAAATTAAAAGACATCCTGACCTAGCCCATCTCGGACATCTGTCCGTCCCGATCGTTCAAACCCCAATATATTTCCTACGGAATCCACCCCGCTCAAAAGAAATTCCTTCCCATCCCCCCCCTTCACAGCCTAAGTCCGCCTCGTGTCCAAGACTCTCATTATCGCCGAGAAGCCCTCCGTTGCCACGGATCTCGCCAAAGCCCTCGCCAAAACCCTCGGGAAATTCGAGAAGAAGGGGAAGTCCCGCGATGCCCAGTATTTTGAGAACGACAAGGCCATGATCACCTCGGCTGTCGGACACCTCATCGAGCTCAAAATGCCCACCGGGCCGAACGGTAAGAACCTCCCCTGGAAGTTCGATGTCCTCCCCGCCATCCCCTCGGAATTCGCTCTCCAGCCGATTGAACAGACCGAGGGCCGCCTCAAACACGTCCTCTCGCTCGCTCGCAAGAAAGACGTCACCGAAATCGTGAACGCTTGTGATGCCGGCCGCGAAGGTGAACTCATCTTCCAATACATCATGGACTACGGGAAAGTGACCAAGCCCGTGAAACGCCTCTGGATGCAGTCCATGACCACCGGCGCCATTCAGCTGGCCTGGGATACACTCCGCGAAGGCACCGAGATGTCCAACCTCGCCGATGCGGCCAAGTGCCGCTCCGAGTCCGACTGGCTCGTCGGCCTCAACTCAACCCGTGCCCTCACGTGTTTCCGCTCCCGCCATGGTGGCTTTAATATCACCGCCGCCGGCCGGGTCCAGACTCCCACCCTCGCTATCCTGGCGAAGCGCGAGAAGGAAATCCAGGCCTTCACTTCCACCCCATACGCCGAAGTCCACGGCACCTTCGGCGTCGCTGCCGGAGAATATGACTCCAAGTGGGTCGATCTCGACTTTAAGAAGGACGAAACCAATCCCCATGGTCGCGCCGAGCGTATCTGGGACAAGGAACGCGCCCAGCTCATCTCCGACCGCTGCCAGGGCAAAACCGGCACCGTCACCGAGAACAAGAAGCCCACCAAACAAATCGCGCCCCAGCTTTACGATCTCACCACGCTCCAGCGTGAAGCTCCCTTCACCGCTAAAAACACCCTCGGTCTCGCCCAGACGCTTTATGAGCGTCACAAGATGATCACCTATCCTCGAACCGATTCCCGTTACCTTCCCGAGGATTACATGCCCAATGTGAAGCAGATCGTCGCCGACCTCGCGCAGTCCTCCTCCGATCTCGCCGACTGGGCCAAGGACGCCATCAAAAACGACCGCCTCCAATTCCAAAAGCGCATCTTTAATAACGCGAAAGTCTCCGATCACTTCGCGATCATCCCAACCGGTCGCGTCGTCAAACTCGATGACGCCGCCGCCAAGCTTTACGACATGATCTTGAAGCGCTTCCTCGCCGTCTTTTTCCCCCACGCCGAGTTCGAGATCACCAAGCGTGTGACCACCATCGATCACGGCTCCGAAAAGGACAGTTTCCGCACCGATGGCAAAATTCTCGTCGTTCCCGGCTGGCTCTCCGTCTACGGACGCAAGCCCGGTGTTGGCGCTGGCAAGGACGAACTCTGCGTTGTTCAGGAAGGCGAAGACGCCAAAGCCGTCCTCATCGAAATGCTCGAAAAGGAGACCAACCCTCCTGCCCGCTACACCGAATCCACCCTCCTTTCCGCCATGGAAGGCGCAGGCAAGCTCATCGATGACGATGAACTTCGCGAAGCAATGTCCGAGCGTGGCCTTGGCACTCCCGCCACTCGCGCCGCCACCATTGAGGGCCTCATTCGTCAAAAATACATCACCCGTGATGGCCGCGAACTCATCGCGACTGGCAAAGGCGTACGCCTCATCGACCTCCTTCAGGACATGGACGTCAAGCCCCTCACCAGCCCCGAAATGACGGGCGACTGGGAAGCCAAGCTCCGCCTCATGGAAAAGGGTGAACTCGCTCGTGACACCTTCATGAACGAGATCAAGACCTTCACCGAGAAGGTCGTGACGAAAGCGCGCGGCCACTACGAGGAGATGATTGCCAAGCCCTTCGATGATCTCAAGTGCATCTGCCCGAACTGCGGAGCCCCCGAACTCAAGCAGACCGATGCCACCTACGAATGTCGTGAACCCGATTGTGGCTTCCGCATTTCCAAATACATTGCCGGGCGCCTCCTCACCACCGAGGAAGCCACCACCCTCTTTACTTCCAAATTCCTCGAACCGCGCGACGGCTTCGTGTCCCGCTTCAATCGCCCCTTCGAGGCCGCCCTGGAACTCGCCCAAACGGTTTCCAAGACCGGCAAGAAAGGCAAATGGAAGATCGGCTTCGTCTTCGACTCCGATCTCGAATCCGCCGCCGACCTGACCGACGACCAGCTCGTCAAAGAAGTCACCCTGACCAATGGCAAGGTCGCCAAATTCTACGAGACCGAGAAGGCCTACATGGTGCCCGACATGGTCACCAAGGATAACCCCGATGGCTTCCGCCTCGGAAAAACCATCCTTCAAAAGGAACTCTCCGTCGCCGACGTCGAGGAAATGCTTACCAAAGGAAAGACCCCTCTCCTTCCCGGCTTCATCTCCAAGAAGACCAAGCGCGCCTTCGCCGCCCACCTCACCTTGGATCCCGAAACCGCGAAAATCGGCTTCGAGTTCGCTCCCCGACCTGCAAAAAAGGGAGCCAAGAAGGCGGCAAAGAAGAAAGCAGAATAACGCCGTAAGGAGCGCGGGCATTCCTGCCCGCTTTCCTTGGGATTCAGAGCGGGCAGGAATGCCCGCTCTCTTTTATTTAGTGATCCACCGCCTCGGTCTCCTCCCCTCCCGGGAAGCGGACGTTGTCGATGAGATCAGTGACCTCCTTCGGTGGTGGCGGAGTGAACGCTGCCACAATCGCCGCGACGGCGAAGTTGAGGAGCATCCCAAGGAAACCAATTCCTTCAGGTGAAATCCCGAAGAGGTGTTGGTCTTTTGTTCCTCCCAGGAACTGGAAGTAGATGATGTAACTCAAGGTGAATCCAATTCCCGCAACCATCCCGGCGATAGCACCTTCCTTGTTCATGCGACGGGAGAAGATCCCCATCAACAAGGTTGGAAAGAAGGACGAAGCAGCCAGACCAAAGGCAAAGGCGACTGTTTTGGCAACAAAGCTTGATGGGGGATTAATCCCAAACCAAACAGCAACCAAAAGGGCTCCCAAGGCCGCATAACGCGCATACTTGACCTCCTGTTTATCCGTCAAATCAGGATTGATGATCTTCTTCATGAGATCGTGTGAAATTGAAGTCGAAAGCACCAGGAGCAGTCCGGCGGCAGTCGAGAGCGCTGCCGCGATGCAGCCAGCCATGAGGAGCGCAATCGCCCACTTGGGAAGTCCTCCCATGTGCGGATTGGCCATCACCATGACATCATTGCCAAACCAAAGTTCATTGGGACTATCGGTATCGATCTCATTCGTCAAAACTCGCTCGCCCGAGGCCCCTCTTGGTCCCTCCGGCTCATCCTTGAAAGAGGGCTTCTTTTCAAGGAAGACTTTCCCAGATTTACCGGATTCGGACTTACCGGCACCCCAATACTGGATCTTGCCATCACCGTTCTTGTCGACCCAGGCCATTTGGCCGGTGTCCTCGAAACCTTTAAACCAAGCGGGTGTCTCTTCGTAGGCTGTATTGTTAAGACTCGAGATCAGATTAACCCGGGAAAAAGCCCCGATGGTAGGAGCGGTCAGATAAATCACCGCAATAAAGAGCAAGGTCCAACAAGCTGATTTTCGGACCGCTTTGACATTCTTCACCGTGAAAAAGCGCACGATCACGTGAGGCAATCCCGCCGTCCCGCACATCAAAGCGGCGGTAATACAGAACATGTCAATCTTCGACAAACTGCCATCGGTATACTTGGTAAAGCCAAGGTCGGTGTTGATGGTATTTAACTTCTCCAGGAAAGGGACCGCGCTCCCGCCCTTTGTAAATTCACCGATAAACCCGAGTTGCGGGATGAAGTTATTCGTTAAAGCAATCGCGATAAAAATCGCGGGAATGGTATAGGCGAAAGCCATCACACAATACTGCGCCACTTGCGTGTAGGTGATCCCTTTCATGCCACCCAGACCGGCATAGAAAAAGACGATTCCCGCTCCGACGATCACCCCCGTGGTGGTGGTCACGCCGAAAAGCTGGGAGAACACGATTCCCACCCCGTTCATTTGACCCATGATGTAGGTCAGGCAGATAAAGATCGCGCAAATCACCGCGACAAAGCGCGCGGCCTTGGAATAGTAGCGATCACCCACAAAATCAGGCACCGTTGCCTTGCCGAATTTTCGCAAAAACGGAACCATGAGGACGGTCAGCAGCACAAAACCGCCGGTCCACCCCATCAGGAAACGCGAGCCATCATAGCCCCCAATGGCCAACGATCCCGCCATCGAGATAAAGGTCGCCGCGCTCATCCAGTCGGCCGCGGTCGCCATGCCATTCGCAAACGGCGACACTCCCCCGCCCGCAGTGTAGTATTCACTCGTCGATCCCGCCCGCTGACGCACCGCGATCCCGATGTAGAGAGCGAACGAAAGCCCGATAAAGAGGAAATTCCAATGATCCTGGCTCATTTCGCGTCCTCCTCATCATGTTCGAGGTTATCTTCAATGCGAGCCATCCAGAAGGCATAGCCGATCAAAATCAGAACAAAGCTGATGATTGATCCCTGCTGGGCCATCCAAAAGCCAAACGGTGCCGACCCAACGCTCGGAAAGCTCTGATCCAGCCAGTCTCTCAGGAGAATCCCGCAACCAAAAGAGGTCACGAACCAGATCGAAAGCAATACTCCCACACATTTTAAGTGTGCCTTCCAATAGCGCCCTTTGGCGGCCGTAGTTTTTGCCATGTTGATTGTGTTTCAGAAGGCTTAACAACTCACCGGAGCCCCTGAAAGGCTGAAAGCGGCAACCTCTGCATTTTTCGTTTTGACCCACGCCAATCCATGCTTTCCTCCTGCGGCGGCCAAAAGTCCGCCAACTTTAGATTCTACATGAGCACTCCCATCGAAGTCCGTTCCCTCGAACGCCTCCCCAAAGGCGGCTGTATGATCATACCAGGTCGGCTCGATGCCGCCCAAGCCAACGAACTCTCGGCGACTCTCTCCGATCGTAAAATCACCTGGCTCGTGGAGGAAACCACGACTCTCCCCGAAGAGCTCCAATCCTACCTCCAATTGAGCGGCCACAGTGGTGCGGCCTTCTCAAAGTTCGACGAATCACTCCCTGACCTGGGACGGAATCTCGAACCCAAAATCGAGGGCAAGGGGATCCTGATCTTCATCCCCGGCGTCACCAACTGCCGCCCCGGAGCACCCTGCCGCATCCCCTCGGATGTTCTCCGTGCCCTTTGCGCTCTTGGACTTCCGATCGCGCCCCTCGAAGTTTCGGTACCGGAAGAAACCATGCTTTCGGTCGAGAACCCTACAAAGCTTCCAGCCGCCATCCTGACTTTCGGAAAAACGATCCCGAAAGGCCAGGCCACCATCGCACGGTATCGGGAAGCGATGCTGTTCTGCGCTGAAGAATCATTCTCCAGCCGGGAGTTTCTGAACGGCTCCCTCGCCATGGCCATGCTTCAAGGCCTCAAAAAGCACTCGGGCAAACACAGCCTCTTCGATGGCACGGACGACTCGGAGCTTCCTTTCGAAAAAATTCTCGGCGCGGCCATCGCGCTTTCCAAGGAAGTCAAACTAGCGACCAAAAAGAACCGCGTCGGCATCATCCTTCCGCCCGGCCGTGGAGGAATGATCGCCAATATCGCCGTCCTTTTTGCCAATAAAGTCCCGGTGAACCTCAATTTCACCGCCTCGCACGAGGCCGTTCGCTCCGCCATCCGGCAAGCCGACCTTGATAAGTTCATCACCGCAGACCCTTTTGTCCGCAAGGTCCCCGACTTCCCCTGGCCGCCAAATCGAGACCTCCTTTTTGTCGAGCGCATCCTTCCCCAGATCAAAAAGAAGATCGTCAAATGGGTCCTCCTTGGAAAACTCCTTCCCGCTCCCCTTCTCGCCAGGATCCTTGGAATCGGCAAGTCGAAGGGCGACGATGAAGCCCTCCTTCTCTTCACCTCCGGTTCCTCCGGTGAGCCCAAGGGCGTTCCCCTCAGCCACCGCAACCTTCTCGCCAACGTCTGCCAGTTTGGGCGTCAGCTTGATCTCCCGCAAAATTCCAAGCTGCTGGGCTGTCTCCCTCTCTTCCACTCCTTCGGCAGCACCGTCACCCTGTGGTATCCCATCATCGAGGGTCTCGATCTCGTCACCTATCCCACTCCCCTGGAAACGAAACGTCTCGCCGAGCTGATTTCGCAGCATCAAATCGACCTCCTCCTCGCCACCCCGACCTTTCTGCGTGGCTACATGCGCCGGGTCGACCCCGAACTCCTCTCCTCGCTGAGCATCGTTGTCACAGGTGCCGAAAAACTCCCTGACAATCTCGCACGATCCTTCGAGGACAAGTTCGGCATCCTCCCCATGGAAGGCTACGGACTCACCGAAACCTCCCCCGCTGCCACCGTCAACCTCCCCTCTCCGGAAGAAAAAGACAGCCTCCCGGTGATTCCTTCGCAACGCTTCACTTCCGTCGGGCCGCCCCTCCCCGGCCTCGCCATCCGGATCACGAACCCCGCCACCGATGAGGACAACACCATCGATCAATCCGGTATCATCTGGATGAAGGGAGCAAACATCTTCAAAGGCTATCTCGACAGACCGGAACTCTCGGCAGAGGTCATCGATCAGAACGGTTGGTTCAAATCAGGTGACGTCGGTCGTATCGACGATGATGGCTTCCTCTTCATCGAAGGCCGGATTTCCCGCTTCTCCAAGATTGCCGGTGAAATGGTTCCTCACGAAACGGTCGAAGCCGCCGTCAACCAAGTCATGGGACTCGATAACGAAACCGAACGCAAGATCGCGATCGTGGGTATCCCCGATGAGAAAAAGGGAGAAGCCATTGCCCTTCTTTCAACCATCACCGGCCCCGCACTCGAGCAGGAAGCCCTCGACATCCGCTACAAGCTCATGGACGCAGGAATCCCCTCCCTCTGGTGCCCGCGCAAGATCATTCCCGTTGAAACCATCCCCGTCCTCGCTTCCGGCAAGCTCGACATCAAGGGTTGTGAAGAACTCCTCCAAAACCACTGATCCCAGCGTCATCCGCTTCGATCAGTTCATGGCAGTCGCGCTTTACGGCCCACGGGGATACTACACCAGTGACCGCACCATCCTCGGCTCACGGGGCGACTTCACCACCACGCCAAAGCTCACCACGGCACTAGCAAAACGAATTGCCCTTTGGATCCAGGAAGCGTGGCAACGACAGGAAGCACGCCTCCCGGTCATCGAACTCGGTCCCGGCGATGGCACCCTGGCTCGTGATATCCGACAAAATCTGGGCTTTCTTGCTCGACGACGCCTCGACTACCACTTCGTCGAAATCTCGCCAAACCTTGCGGCCAGGCAGCAGAAACAAAACAAAGGCACCTGGCACCGGACTCTCAAAGAAGCTTTGGAGAAAACAGGCGGGCGCGCCCTCATCATTTCCAACGAATTCTTCGACGCCTTCCCCATCCGTATCTTCAATGGCAAGCTCGAGGAACTTTTCCTAAATGAAAGCCATCAGGAAGTCTGGCAGCCTGCCATAGAGATTCCCGATTCCTCCCTCTTCGAGAAACCCCCGGCGCGATTCGAAGTCCCTGAATCCATCCACCAATGGTTTCAAAGTGACCTCTCCCACCTCACCCAAGGTGAAATCCTCACCATCGACTACGGCGGAGATGCCCAGGAAATCTACCACCGTCGCCCTCTCGGATCGCTCCGTGCCTACGCCCACCACATGCGCTTTCTCCCGCCCGAAGCTTACCAAAACCCCGGCAAACAGGACCTCACCTTCGACGTCCTTTTCCCCGACCTCATCCGCTGGGGAAATCAAATCGGGCTCAAAACCAAATCACTCAAAACCCAGGCCGCTTTCCTGGGCACCGATGATCACGATGGTGCCGGCGGAGCCTTCAAAGTCCTCCACCAGCGAAAATAAAAGTCCCTTCGGAAGTTCTGAAAACTTCACTTTGCGGCCTTCAACTCCTTGATCTCAATTTTACGATAGCTCGCTTCAAACGGAGGCCCGCTGTGCGCCTGCAGCGCGATCAGACCAGTCAATGGGATCTTCTCATCCTTCTCGGTGTAGTCGCAGGTCAGAATCCCGTTAATCCAGATTTGAATCCGTTTCCCTTCACAGCGAATCTTGTAGTCATTCCAGCCCTCCTTGCTGGCCTTGGCCGCCTCCTTTGAAACCCAATCGCCCATCACCCGATTGCGACGGGATTCGTCATAGAGCTTCCCCCACCAACCCGGCCCGACATCCGCCTGATAACCGATCATTTCGTGATGATCCTTCTTCCGCTCACTGCGGATTTGCACCCCCGCGTTCGGATTCTTCCCCTCGACCTTCACCTGCAAAGTCAGTTCAAAATCCCCGTAGCGCTTCTCAGAAGTCATGAAGGTATTGTGCGGCACCTTTTTGGTAAGCGAGCCGCCGATAATCGCGCCTCCTTCGACCCGCCAAAGCCCCTCCTCACCTTTCTGAACCGACCACCCCTTCATGCTCTTGCCGTCGAAAAGTGACTCGCCAAAAGACAACGAAGCTCCCAACAAAAACATCATCAATAATTTCATGCGGCATTTATCACCAATCCAACGGATGGGGTCCACTTCCAAACTGCACGAAAATCGATATTTTTTCGTTAGTATTCGCCGGTTTCGCGAGTAAGCATCGTTGTATGAAGCACTGCGTTATTGGAACTTTAATTGGTTTAATCAGCCTCTCGCCAGCGCTCGCCCAGAATGGCGACCGCAAGGGACACGATAAAATGGGGAAAATTGTCCCCGAAAAACTCATCCCTCCCGCTCCAGTGCGCACGGTTGATGAAGCGCTCAAGGCCTTCACCATCGAGAAAGGTTTCGTGATCGAACCCGTCGCCGCCGAACCTCTCGTCGAGAAGCCCGTCGCGCTCGCCTTTGACGCTGCCGGTCGCATGTGGGTCTGCGAAATGCGTGGCTACATGCCCAATATCGACGGCACAGACGAGGACAAGCCCACCGGCCGCATCGCCATCCTCGAGGACACCAATGGAGATGGCAAAGCTGACAAGCGAACCACTTTCCTCGACAACCTCGTCCTCCCCCGCGCCATCGCCCTCGTTCCCGGCGGCATCCTCTACGGGGATCAGGAAAAACTCTACTTTGTCGAGCGCGACGGCGACAAGCCAAAGGGCAAGGCCATCGTCGTCGATGACCGCTTCGCACCCGGCGGCAATGTCGAACATAAAACAAACGGCATGATGTCCGGAATCGACAACTGGATGTATAATTCCAAGTCGAATGCCCGCTTTAAATTCATCCCCGGCGAGAACAAGGTGGTCAAGGAAACCACCTCAACCCGTGGTCAGTGGGGAATCACCCGCGACAACTTCGGGCGTATCTTCCATAACTCCAACAGCACCCTGCTGATTGGTGACCGCGTTCTTCCAAACCTCCTTCAGGGAAACAAGTCCGTCAAAATGAAGAGCAGCATCTCGGCCCGGGTTGGCAGCAATGCCGTCTACCCTGGTCGGGTCACACCAGGCCTCAATCGCGCCTACATTTCTTCACTGAACGGCTATGGTTCCGACACGATCAATCCCAAGACTTTCAAACTCACCAACGCCACCGGCGCTTGTGGACCAGTCATCTACCGGGGAAACAACTTCCCGGCCGAACTCGATGGCAATGGCTTCGTCTGCGAATCAGCGGCCCAGCTTGTCAAAATGATCGGCGTCGAGGCCAAGGATGGCGGGCTCAAAGGCACCCATCCTCTCAGCAACCGCGAGTTCCTCACATCGACCGACGAGCGCTTCCGCCCCGTCAATCTCTACAACGCTCCCGACGGATCACTCTACCTCCTGGATATGTATCACGGCATCATCCAGCACCGGACCTACATGACGAGCTACCTGCGTGAGCAAACCCTCAGTCGTGGACTTGAAGGCCCCGGATTCGGACACGGCCGCATTTACCGCATCCGCTCCACCAAAAAGCCACTCGCCAAGGTTGCCGACCTCAGTAAGGCCTCAGACACCGCCCTCATCAAGAATCTCGCCAGCCCCATCGGAGCTGTTCGCGATCTCGCTCAGAAAGAACTCATTGACCGCAAGGCCGACCCGGCTCTGATGATATCGGTTCTCGCCAAAGGCTCTGCCGATGACTTGGCCTCCATCCACCTCATCTGGACTCTCGAAGGTCTCGGCGCGCTCAAAGCAGAGCACCTCACCGGTGCACTCGCTTCCAAAAATGACGAGCTTGTTTCTTCAGCTCTCTATGCCGCCCTTTCCCTTCCCGATGCCGAGCTTATCAAGCTCACGTCGGCCGCCGCCGCTGTCTCACCGACTCCGATGGCCCTCCCGTATCAGGCTCGCGTGCTCGCTGCCACGGCAAGCCCCTCCGCTCAGGATGCGCTCGTCAAACTCCTCAGCGACCACCACAAAGTCTCCTTCGTCAAAGAAGCTGCCATTGCCGGCCTGGAAGGAAACGCCCTCCTCTTCGACAAGGTCAACAAAGGACGCTTCAGCGAAAAGAACTTCAACAAATGGCTCTCGGAGTCCAAGCAAGGACCCCAGAAGGTCATCGATCCGGCGACCTTCCTCAAAGGAGATCACCTTGTTTCCTTCAAGCGGGGCCAGAAGCTCTACAGCACCACCGCAGCCTGCATCGCCTGCCACGGTGAAGACGGAGCCGGACTGGAAAACCTCGGACCCCAGCTCGACGGCTCGGACTGGGTCAGCGGGAGCGAAGATCGCCTCGTCAAAATCCTCCTCCACGGCCTCACCGGTCCCATCATGGTCAATGGGAAGAACTTCACCCCTCAGGCCTTCATGCCTGGATTGGGAGTGAACCCCCTCATCAAGGATCAAGATATCGCGGACATTTCCACCTTCATCCGCGCCAACTGGACCAACCGCGCCCCGCAGGTGACGAACAAAACCGTCGTCGCAATCCGGAAAGCCACCAGCAACCGCTCATCGGGCGAGATGTATTCGCAGAAAGACTTCCCCATTAAGAAGTAACTCCCGCTACCATGGCTCTGAGTTCCATTGAGGTATCCCGGGCTTCCAAGCAGTGACCCATTACCAAAAGCGCTTCCGCAACATGCGGCAGCGCTTTTTTATGGCTTCAAAAAACTCCGGCTCAATTCAAAGACCTCCTCTGGACACCCGAGCGCCGCTTTGAGCTTCACGTCCCGATCCCAGGAATTTTTTGTCCGTCCGATGTCCCACATCTGTTTGATCGTCAGCCTGAGCGGAAACTGCAGGGCAGTAACCAAAGGGGTGTTGGTGAGGGGGTAATCCGTCCCATACATCAATCTCCTCTTCAGTCGCTCGTCGGTGAGAACCTGCGGGAGATATTTGCTCCGGTTCAACTGCGTCAAAGTCGAGATGTCGGCAAAGAGATTGGGAAACTCCGGCATCATTGCGAGGAGGTGCTCAATATTCTCCACGCCATCCCTCTCCCCCGAGCTCGCCACGTGCGCAGCAATGATTCTCACCCCACATTCAAGCGGAAGCCTCAGTAACCTTGGATCTCCGAGCTCATTGTCAGTTTTGGAAAAAGAATCTTCGTCTCCGACATGGGTCAGCAAAGGCAGATCCAGCTCAACCAACTTCAAATAGTAGTTTCGGTATTTCTCCTCCGAAGGATCAATCCCCTGAATATTGGGAAGCCATTTCACCAAAACCGCTCCGTTCTCCTTGGACCACTCCAACTCCTCCAAGGCATCCTTGCGGTCGGGATGAACACTCGCCCCAAAGTGGAGCCCCTTATGGCGCTTGACCTCCTCGCCGACGAATCGATTGGGCACATAGACTTCAATGGCATCTTCATCCAGGTTTCCCCCGGCATCATACGGCGCATCCATCGCGAGAATCACGACGTCATCCACAGACTTCGATCCCCGGATCGAATCGGCGATAATCTGCATGATCCGGCCATCCCCCTTCTCCTCAACTTCGGATTCCGAGGTTCCAAAGATCTTAAGATAGAGACTGTCTCTTATACACATCTCCGAGCCCACGAGACCGAGGCTGATCTC
>OJIS01000400.1_pt1 | contig 14480 bp, 11 predicted proteins | sample 1595671 | NCBI WGS metagenome assembly OJIS01 (sample SAMN05416814, study PRJEB24817) | seawater metagenome | isolation source: Sea water | place: Canada:Atlantic | collected 2013-07 | reverse complement strand
TCTACACAGAGTAGATCGTCGGCAGCGTCAGATGTGTATAAGAGACAGTCCCAATTCTCTCAGGAAGATTCTTAGCCAAGCGGGACGGCTTCATGCCCGGACTGTCCGGAATGGCCACAACGATTCCGGCAAAAATCGCCACCACTACGCTTAAAATCACCATCCGGTTCTTCATGATGTTGCCTTCTCCTTTACCACAGTTCGCGACGTCTTAATCGTTCGCTTCACCCTCTTCGATCTGCGTGTTTTAAAATTCAGCAGGTAATCGACAAGATAGAGGCCGGACAACGCGATGGGGAAGAAAAACAACAAGCCCGCCCAATCGTGCCAGGCCCCGGTTCCAAAATCACCATACCCAAACTGGGCCAGAATCAGGATCGTGAAAATTCGCATAAAATTACCGATAATCGCAAGCGGGAATGCCGAGGCAAACAGTAGCGCTCTTTTCCAAAGTACCTTCTGGGTGTAATTCGCGTAAATCGCGGCAATCATGGTCAGGGCCATCAACGAGCGGATCCCGCTGCAACCCTCAGCCACTTTCATGCTGCTTCCCGCAATATCAATATCGGATCCGGTGTTCACCAGATCCATCCCAAAGAAGACCCCGGCGTGATAACAAGACTTCGTAATCAGGGTCTGCAAATTTCCAGTCAAAATCGCTTCCAAGCCTGGAACCGGGATGGAAAACCACAAGAAAAACGCCGGGAAAATCACGTGCCTCGCAATTGAAAACCCAAAGAGATACTGGGTGAAACCAATCACGATAAACGGAGCACCAATCAGGGCCAGACGTGGCTGGATCGTCCGAATCGAAATCAGGAAGAAAAACATCCCAAACAGGAGAATCACCAACCCCAGATAAGAGGGCTTCGCCACCACATCCTTGGTTCGTTGATAGGCCATCCAGAGCATGACCCCGAACGCCACCGGCACAAAGCGACCGTGCAAAAAATTGTTAGCCGGATTGCAGGCATGCCAGGTCCAGCCAGCCAAACTCTTACCCACCACTGTCGGATACGCCGGATAGACAAAGAAGATGAGAGTCAAAATAGCCAAAGCCCCGAAGCCGAGCGCCCGGATTGGCACTGGCAGGTTTTTGATTTCGGACAGAGTAAAACTCTGCTTGTCCAGAGGTTCTGCGAGGCGCTTTGAATCGCTCATACCGGGTGATTAATGGACGTTAATCGCATTTCAGCAAGCCCAAAGGAAGCTCTCAGCCCTGACGATCGTGGTCAATCCGGAAGGACCTCCCCCGGAGTTTTGCATTCTTGAGACCATCAATGACATCATCGGCAATCTCCTTGCTGATATCCACCAAAGTATGCTTTGGGAAAATAGTAATCTTACCCAACGAACCATCCGGGACATTGCACTCGCGATAAATCATCCCCGCAATATCGCCCGGCTTGATGTGCTGGGCCTTACCAAGATTCATAAAGAGGCAGGACATCCCCTTGGAATTATTCCGCTCGGGCTTCGCTCCACGGTCCCGATCTCGCTCAGGCCGTTCGGGCCGCTCCTTGCGCTCGCGACGATCATCCTTCCAGCTTGATCGCTCACGCTCATTGGCGAATGCTTCCTTCTGCTTATCCTCGGCAATGAACTCCCCTTCCCGCGTGGTTGATTCACGGAGCAGCGTGAAGGCCGCACTGGCAATATCAGTGGCGGTGTGACCCTGCTCGAGAAGGCGGTCAAGATAGCTCTGATAATTCCCAACCTTTCCGGTCTCCAACCGCTCTTGAATACTCTGGAAAAGCTTGTCGGCCCTCTTGCCCTCCACCTGCTCCTGACTCGGAACCCGCTCGCGGCGGATACTCTGGCGAGTGTATTTCTCGATCGTTTGCAGACGGTAAATATCCCGGCCAAAGACAAAGCTCACCGCCTTGCCGGAACGTCCCGCCCGGCCGGTACGGCCGATCCGGTGAACGTAATCTTCCGGATCATGTGGAATCTCATAGTTCACCACGAGATCGATATCATCCACATCCAGTCCTCGCGCCGCCACATCCGTCGCGATCAGAACCTCAATCGTGCCCTCACGGAAGCGGGCCAAAACACGCTCGCGCATCTGCTGGGTCATATCTCCATGGAGACGATCCACCGAGTAACCACGGGCCAAAAGCCCCTCGGTCACTTCATCAACCAAACGTTTGGTATTGCAAAAAACCAGCGCCAGGCGGGGCGGATCGATATCAAGAAGGCGGGAAAGAACCTCCACCTTGGAACGTTGGCGCACCTCGTAGCAAGACTGGTCGATGGCATCCACCGTGAGCGATTTGCGCTCAATCTCGACGATCTCAGGCTTGTTGCCAAAGCTCTCGATGATTCGGCTGACCCGGCGATTCATCGTGGCGGAAAAGAACATCGTCTGCCGATCCTTCGGCAGCGCACCCAGCAATTCCTCCATCTCATCCTGGAAACCCATGTCGAGCATGCGGTCGGCCTCATCAAGAATCACCGTCTTGATATTGTCAGGATTGAAACTCCGGCGCTTCAAGTGATCGAGAAGTCGACCGGGAGTGCCCACCACGATATGAGTCCCCTTCCGGAGACCTTTCAGCTGTCGGTCAATCGGCGCTCCACCATAGACCGGGAGGGCCCGGAGCCCCTTGATCTTGGAGCCCAGTCGGAAAACCTCCTCACACACCTGCACCGCCAGTTCCCGGGTGGGACAGACGATCAAAGCCTGCGGTTCGGCAAGATGAGGATCGATATTCGCCAGCGTAGGCAAGGCGAAGGCCGCAGTTTTACCAGATCCGGTTTGGGAGAGGCCAACAAGGTCCTTCCCCTCCAAAGCGAGCGGGATGGTCTTGGCTTGAATGGGCGATGGGGTCTCGAAACCCATTTCGAGGACGGCGGCGAGAAGGGGCTCGGGAAGACCGAGTTCGGTAAATGGGGGAGTGTCCATGGTAAATGGGGTCGCACTCACACTTTGTGTAATGAGATGAAACGAGAGATGGCGAAGTCTCAGTCTTTCCCCTCAAAAGCAAGAAGGAAACGAAAGTTCCGAAAAAGACAGGCAAAATCTTACTTCCGCCGCCAAAGCAGAAATATGATCCCGCAGAGACCACCGATGAGGACCGCAGAAGGTTCAGGAACAGCGACAGGCTCCACATTTCTTTCAGCTCCAAAAAGATCGGTGGTCGAAGCTGCAAAACAGCTCAAAACCATCAATATTCTTGTTACAAAGATGCTCATCGGAGTCCCCATGGTGAGGACCGATGATTCCTTGAACAAGTATTTTCTACGAAACACATCCCTTTTCCTCATTTAGTAAGCATTCGTAAAGCACTTGCTAGCAGACTTTTGAAACTTTTCCCGCACCCTTGAGCCGCCCACATTCTCAAAACCACTCCCCTGGACCATCAAACTTGACGCCTGCATGCGGACCGGATCGATCCAGCCCCGGGTGCCATAAAGCCCCCTTGCCCAAAAGTGCCCGGCGAAAGTGCGGCCGTCACTCCCTGCGGAAATCTCGTAATCGCACACCCCACCCCCCGGCATTCCCGGGAGTAAATCCGGCCTCGAGGTCCCCCGTTTGCATCGAGGAAAATTCGCGAGAGACATCCCCTACTTGAGTTGAATCTTGAGTCGGAAGAAATCCGTCCGCGAATCAATCGGTTGATTTGTCCGATAGGTCACCCGGCTGCCCTCTCCCGGACCGTAAATTTCCGAGATGCGGGTCACCGAAGCAGGACCCCAGTTTTCCAGACCGATTGCCGACTCCACGCTGATCCCTGCTTCATCCGCATTGACCCGCCGAACCACCGAAAGCTCGACGTAGTTCTCTCCCTCAATATCCACGATTTCAATCTCGAGATCGCCAAGCAAGGCATACGAGGTCAAATCCCCGGTGAAGGGCAAGCCATCATCCACTCCCGGAGCTCCATTGGGGCCCACGCTCGGGCGCCAGTCTCCGCCAAGTTCGCCGAAGCCATCCACCATCACAAGGCTGGGCCCGCTTCCATCAGCCGTATCCGGCCAAGGAAACTCGTCACCGTATTCCACCTCGCGTATGAGTGTCCCGGCACCGAAGGACAGTTTCACCAGCTCTCCACCGTTCGAGAGGTTCTTTGAAAATTCACCCACTACAAAGTCAGGCGTTTGCGCATATCCATGGCGGAGATTGAAGGCCTCTTTATTCGCCACCACGACCAGGCGTTCACCCGCCGCGATACTCGTCTTGCTCCCATCCACAAAATCAAACTCAATTCCCTTCGTGAATCGCAAGTTGGTCAGATCAAGAGCTTCGATGCCGGTATTCATGATCTCGATCCACTCGAAATCACCTTCCGTCACGGACGGCAAAACCTCCAATTCGGCAGTGCTTGGAGGAAGCGGATGATACATGATCTTACTGATGATGATGTGATCAAGGAACGGCTGGATCGAGGGAACCCCGGCAACGAACTCGGCAGGTTCCGACCAATTACCCCAACGTCCGGTATTATCCTGATGACGAACGCGCGCCCGGTAAGTCAGCCCAACTTTCGCAACCGCCGGCACCTCGATAGTCGGGGCAAAGACCGTCAATTCACCGGATTCCCAAGCTGAAGCCCACTCAAAGGCCGGCGATTCCCCCGGCGGCAAAAGCACCTCCTGCGCGTCGATGGACATTTCAAACCCAAGATCACTACTTCCAAGACTCGCATTGTGCACCTCGATCGCGATGACGTTGGCCCCCTCCACAAAGAGACTCGAGCTCACTTCAAATTCTTTGATCTCATCCTCATCTCTTTGCGAATCAGCCAAAGAGGGGTGAGTCACGACAACCCCCGTATCGAATCCCTCCCGGAAAGCCTCTTCCCCATTGACAAAGACAACTGCGCCATCGTCCACTTGGAGCTTGAAAGTGAAGCTCTCAATGAGATTCACGTCCGTGATAGTCAAAGTTGTGCGGAAGTAAGCCGTTGGCATTACCTTGGCGATCGTCGTCGCAAACACCAGATCCCCGACTCCTCCAAAACCAAGCGGCGCTGCTCCGGAACTCCAAGAGCTGTCATCAAATCCCGGTTCACGCCAAGCCGTGCCTTGATCGACATCGTTATCCAAATAACTCCAGACCCGCCCGCCCGGCATGATCTCGCGCATCCCGCCTCCCAGGCTCGAGACCTCCGCCAAGCGCCACTCCATCGCCTGAAAAGTCCCGCTTCCCTGGGGATCGGAAAAATCCGAACTCGTGAAGGCCAGACCATCCTGGGGGAATCCGGCATCGCCCGAATAGGTGATCGTTGGCGTGGAAGGCAGAGCAGGATCTTCAGTGATGGCATCCAAATAAGCATCCCTTCCCTCCCGGCCGGAAATCCCGGAATCATTCGAGATTGAAGCCATGATCCCATTCGTTCCACCGGTCCAGCTTCCTCCGACAAAGGCGTACTTGTTCATGTCGGCCACAACTGCTTCGATCGTTCGACCACCCGACCATCTCGCCTGATCCGCCGGCGTGATGTCATCGATCAGGACGGCAAGAGGATCAATCATCAGACGAATCTGATCCTCCTGCCAAATCAGGTCGCGCATCTCACGCATGGTATTGAGATAATTGATGCTATAGGACTCCCGTGCCCCTTGAACGGCCACTCTCTCTCTGTTCGCCGCCTCATTGTTCTCACCCGTGCCCTGCCCATAAATGGCGTTCAAGGGAAAATCCCATCCCGCATTCCAGTTCGGCCCCCAGCTCGTATCGGAATCCCACGGCAGAACATTGAGACGCCCCAAGGGGTTTGTTGTCGAAGGCTCGAAGTAGTAGGCCCGATTCTTCAGGTGCTCGCCCAGATTGGGCCGCACATCGTAGTGGCGAATCATATCGACCACGGCATGGTAGTGATTCCAGCTGTCCCAATTGACATGCTCGTTCAACCAATTCTCATCCTTCGTGGGACGAAGCTGACGGATGATGTTCTCGAAATCAGAACCATCATTGACCGAATCTGCCGCCTGGTAGCGCTGAACATCCGTCCCCTTGGTTCGACCACTGATCAACTTGTAGAGGTTCCCCTTTTCCAAATTGTGCGAGTCCAAAAAGCGCGAATCAAATTCCTCCAGCGCCAGCATCAAGCCGTAATAATCCCCCTGGGTTTGGGTCGTATACTCCTCGGAGCCCTGCACGATTCTGAAATGCCCCCAGTGGGTAAATGGAGCCGGAGTCCCGGTCAAATTCCACATCAGATGATTCGTCGCCTGGTCCAGACCCCAGGTCTGAATGCCGCGGGATCCCACCATTTTGTGCGTTGCCAGAAACTTCCACGGCTCGGAATACTTTTCTCCATTCCGGTCCCGGAAGGTCGGGTAATTGCCGCGATTAAAACGAAATTTCAAGCTCCTCTTCCCACCTGCGGAATCAGAATAGCGCGCGTTTCGTTGTCGCAGGCGGTAACGGGAGTTGTCGTAAACCACACCTTCATAAACAAAGGTGCAATTCCAGTTGTACTCACTGCGGGCATCAAAGTTATTGGACGGGATCCGGTCACCATTGTTGGTCGCCACCGCTTGACTGAAATCCGCCGCAGTCGTCAATACGTGATGCACCGGAACCGAAGTCATCGCCTCCGCCGAAAACGTCCCCCGGTTCGTCTCATAATCCGGCACTCCATCATAGTGAAAGTAAGCGAAATTCAAGCGCTCGTCGTCGGTATAAGGCACCCGCACCGATGCTCCCTCGCTGTCCTCCACCGTGATCCGATATCTCACCAATGTTCGGTTTGGATTACCTGCAACACGCGCCGAGTAAATTCCATCATCCGCAAACTCATCCGGAGCCTGCCCGTCATCCTGCATCACTTGGCTGACCCAGTTCTCCTCGTAGGCCGGATTGGGCATCCGCGGTCCCGTCGGGTTCGCGAGTAGAGCCGGGGTCGACTTTGCCAAAAAGGCCGGAACATAAGCCCCCGGAGCCACGTTCTGAGTTTCCAAAGTCACGGCCGCGACACCGTCAGGGTCCGTGACTTTCGCCGTGATCACGACCACCTCATCCGCCACCGGTGCCTTCGGCGAATGATCAACCTGCCGGATCGCCGGCGGCGCAGATTCTGAAAAGACGGTATTCACCAACCCGGGAGAAGGCTGCGGCGGAGCCGAGGTATCGGGAGCAGGTCGGATAAGCTCCACATTGAGCCCAAAATCATTACTCCCGATCGTTCTATTAAATCCGTGGATCGTGATGACATTTGTCCCCTCCTTCAAACCAGCTGCACCTCCCGTGATCGTCTCCTCAAACCAATTCCCCTCATCTCCGCTGGCATTCGCAGTATCCGAAATCGTCAACTGACCCGACTTCACGTTGGTTCGAAAAATTTCCTGCCCATTGATGTAAGCGACAAAACCATCATCCACGAGATAGCGAAACAAGATCTCCTGTGGCACTTCCCCCTCCAGGATCTCGAAGTCATTCCTGAAAAAGACACTCGTATACTGCCCCACCATCCCCGTGATCGGTGGATTGAAAACCTGCGAGCCAACACTTCCGAAACCTATCGGCATCGACTGCGTCTTCCACGTGCCATCCTCCACGAAGTCAGCCTCCGTCCAGGCATTAATCGGCGATGAAGCCTCGCTTGTTCCCGGTCGCCAACGCCAACCCGGCCCGTTCTCAGGCAGGTAAGTCAGCTCCGGAAGAAGCACCACCTGGGAACTCCGCCACGATCCTCCGAGATCATTGTCCAACCCTGGATTGATCAGTTCCATCGAGGAACCGGCTCCACCCGCCGCCGTCGGCCACGGAAAACGATCCTGATAGTCAACGACATCAGCCGCCACCCCGTTGGCCCGCCTCAGCTCAACTCTCTCACCGCTTCCCGAAAGCCCGCCCTCAAAAGGACCAAAGGCACTCACTCCGTAACGCTCCAGCAAGGCCGCCGGATTCTGAGCCACCACCACAAAGCCTCCCGCCGCAATCGTCGAACCCGCCGGAAAGGTATAATCAAAGCCATCATTGAAGAACCACCCCCCCAGATCAACCGTCGCCGTTCCCGTATTGTGCAGCTCCACAAACTCATCACGCGCATCATTCGGACGTGAATTATAGTGAATCTCGTTGATGACGATCTCGGCGTTCATCACGCCCAAAACGCCCAGCCCGGCGAACATGTATCCCATTACTTTCACCTCAACAAACTGCCCCCACTCTTTTCTGAACGCAAGCCCGGTACCTTCATGTTCCAAATTTCCACCTTCACTCTGTGCCACTCACCAGACAATCTCCCCAAATGCGATCCCTCCTTTTCCTCGCCCTCATCGCCCACGCTTTCGCCGCTGGAAAGCTTACGCAACACCAGTTCAACGACTCCAAGATCTTCCCCGGCACCCATCGTGACTACTGGGTGTATCTCCCCGCGGAATACGATGAGAGCAAGCCCGCCTGCCTCATGGTCTTCCAGGACGGCGCCGGCTTCGTGAAGAATCCCGGTAAAGAAGGATACGTCCCCGATGCCTTCGACAAGCTCATCGCTTCCGGAGACATGCCCGTCACCATCGGCCTTTTCATCAACCCTGGCGTCGTCCCCGCTCCTCAAGGGAACGAAAACGCCCAACCCCGCTTCAACCGTTCCTTCGAATACGATGGCATGGGCCCCAACTACGCCAACTTCCTCATCGAGGAAATGATCCCCCTCGTCGCCAAAAACTACAACATTTCCACCAACCCCGATGACCGCGCCCTCTGCGGCGGGTCCTCCGGTGCCATTGCCTCCTTCACCGCCGCCTGGGAACGGCCTGACCACTTCCGCCGCGTCTACTCCATGATTGGCACCTACGTCGGCCTCCGTGGAGGCAACGATTACCCCACCCTCATCCGCAAGACCGAGCCCAAACCCCTCCGCATCTTCCTTCAGGACGGCAAAAACGACCTCAATATCTACGGCGGCGATTGGTGGATGGCCAACCAGACCATGCAACGCGCCCTCGAATTCTCCGGCTACGAACACACCCATCGCTGGGACGAGGGCGGCCACAGCCGCAAGGAAGGAAACAAAATCCTCCCCGAAGCCCTCACCTGGCTCTGGAAGGACCACGGTAAAACACCCGTCTCCATCCACCTCGACAAATGCAAATCCCGCGCCGCCGAATGGCTCATCCCCGGCGAAAATTGGGAAATTGTCTCCATGGGCCACAACTGGGCCGAAGGCCTCGCCGTCACCGCCGATGGCACCCTTTACTTCACCGACGTCCCCGATAGCGAACTTTACAAAATCACCCCCGATGGCAAGGAAACCCTCTTCGCCAAAGACACCGCAAATGCCAACGGCATCGCGCTCGGTCCCGATGGAAAAACCCTCTACACCGCCGGCGCAGAGGTCCGCAGATATAATCTCGAAACCAGAGAATTTGAAACCCTCTTCAAGAACGCTGCCGCCAACGACATCGTTGTCTCAAGTGAAGGCTATCTTTATTTCACCAGTCCCAAGAACAACAGCATCAACGTTTCGTTCTATGGTGCCCGAGTTTTCAATAAGATACCCTTTAAGGGGCTCAACGGCATCGGGCTCAGCGCGGACCAAACCCAGCTCTACGTCTGCCACTTCGATGGCCCCTTCATTCACTCCTTCACCCTTCACGCGGGTGAACTCGTCAATCCCCAGCCCTACTTCTACGCCCAGCGCCCCACCACCGACGGCCGCTGCGCCCTCGATGGTCAGTTCTCCGCCGCCTCCGGCCACCTCCTCGTCGGCACCGAAGCCGGCCTCCAGATTTTCGACCAACCCGGTCGCGTCCAGCTCGTCCTCCCCAAACCCGCCTACGTCGATGGTCGTATCAACTACTGCTACCTCCACGAGGACACCCTCTACATCGCCACCCGCCACCGCGTCTACAAACGAAAGATCAAGCTCACCGGTGCCCCCGCCTGGCTCCCCCCCGTCAAAGTACCCAAGCCCAAGCTCTAACTCCAAAAAAGCAACGGCAACCCGATCGTTTGAACCGGATTCCGAGATTCCGACTCGGTGGCAGGGAATCATCCGCCGTCGGAAAACTTCTAAAGAAACACCCTCCATTTCAGGTAGTGATATCCGCAGTAAATTAGAAAGGACGCTGTCGGCACAATGCTGACGTACGAGATCCTTGAGACTTTCACCGAAAGGAGTCCCAACACCAGCGAGATCAGGGACGTGGGAATCGATACGATGACGAGAAAAAATATCCCCAGGACAGCATTGCGATACCCTGGCCCATAGGGCTCGGGCCCCGCAGGTGGAGGGGCATTTGCCGCGACCAGCATGGGGATTCCACCCGCAATTGCAATCGCCAGAAACACAAAAGAGATCAATACCCCTCTCATTTTCTTCTCCATCTTTTTCTCCATGACCACTGAATGACTATTCCGTTCTACGAGAGTATTTCAGCCACCTTTTCCAGCACCCGCTTGTTCCCCATGATGAAAGTATGATCGGCGTCCATCACTTCAAGTCGGGTCAGGCCGTCCACTTTCCCGCCCTCCACTGTCACCACGCCATCATTCTCGCCCTCAAGTAAGAAATCGAAAACCGGGACCAGATTCTTGCTACCCATGATCACGGAGACCTCGCCACCGGATTGGAAACCCGGAACATCCCGCTGAACTTTCTCCGTCGAGAGACTCATCCCACCAGGTCCCAGGGCAACCTGTCCGAGCGGCGAGTCTTCCAGCCAATCAATAATTTCACTTCCCTGATTGGGGGGAGCCAACATCACGACCCTCCCTGTCACCAGTTCGGGATAGCGCGCAGCCAGATGTCGGGCGACAATCCCACCCATCGAGTGCGTCACAAAGTGAGTGGGCTTATCGGATGAGCCCACCGCCTCGGCCACATGATCCACAATTTTCTCCATCGACTTTCGAAAAGAAGGGTAGGGAAGATTCACCGTATCAAATCCCCGCTCATTCAGAAAAGTTGCCGGTTCCTCCATGGCCCAAACACTCCGCCAGAGCCCATGCAAGAGTACGACCCGATCTCCGGCACCCGGCCGAAAGCGTGGCTGGTGCCAGGGAAAAGGAGGGATCATCATCTTCAGCCGGTTCATTTCGCCTCCATACATACACACGGTTCATCTCATTTAAAATCGATATTACTGTTAATGTCATCGACTCAACCAATGATTGAAGACGGAATATCAGGAGAAAATGACCAAATTTGCATCATTGTGACAGTTTTGTTTGACGGATCTCCACAGAAGGGCAAGCTGATCTGCGCACACACAAACGCAATCCATATATAAAACCCGCTCCTGCTTTGGAGCGGGTTTTTTCATGCAAGAAATCCAACCATCGAACGCGCCTATCGGCTTTTGATTGCCTCGATGGCCCGCTCCACGAGAATCTTCAGCTCCCGATCGTCACTGTTCGTAAATTTGGAAAGTGCTGGCAGAGACTTCTCTGTCCCGATTGTTGCCAATATAAACGCCGCCGAATTCCGCAAGCGAAGCGATGGGCCTTCGAGATGCCAGAGCACTTTTTTTTCAGCACCACGACCCAGGGCGATATATTGCCCGGACCAATCCTCGGGATCCTTTGACCAAAGCATATCGACCAGAAGAGGGCTCTTATTCGAATTGTTCTCAATCAGGTAATCCACAAAGGAAACAGGCACCTCTATCCCGCCTTCGATCCACTTCTCAACCCGGCGGGCGACAATATCGAGACTCGCCTGATTCCCCACCGCCCAGATGCTTAGGGCATTGCCAAGATCATTCAGTAGGATGGGGTCTGATTGCTTTGAAACCAAACCCATGAGCTCCGCCACGATCTCATCGCGATAACGCAATTCCACATCGGCAGGCACTTTCGCCAGCTGAGCCACGGCATCTTTGACCCTCAGTGGATCAAGAACCCCCAGCTCACTTAAATTGGCGGTAAAAAATCCCGGGTTTCCAGGATCAGAAAGCTTCTGACGCAAGTCATCGCTTGGCTTTGTATTATGCAGGGCGGAGAGCTTCAACTCAATGAGGCGCAGCTCGGGATGGGTCGTTGCCCGGCCCAGACGAGGGTCGCAAACCCGCACCACCGTATCAAAGTCCAACTCCAGGCCTGAGATGACGATCAAGCTATCCTTGTCACCATTTCGCGGATAGCGGTTTACCCCCTGGGTCGGCGGAATCTGAAGGGCCATTTGCAAGTAATTCTCGACGCTGTGAAACTGGGTGCTTTTGAGGCCCCTGATGAAAATGCCCACCAAATACTTGGACGAATCTCCCTCGAAGCGTTCGCTCAAGCTTTTCAACTTCCGTTCCATGACATGGTAGCCCACCTGATTTTTAATATCATCGTCATCCAGCGAGATCCCCACGGAAACCTTCGGACTGGTGAGCGGGGTTTGATCGCCAACAAATTTACCGACCTCAGGAGTCATTTCAACGGGCCGAATAAGAATCAAGGCGAAGAGCCCGGAAATCAAAATCACAATCAGCAGCATCGCTTTCGCTCGCCAGTTCTTGGAGCCAAAGAGAAGCAGCCCCCCTCCTAAAACGCTGATGAAACCACCTAACACCAGGCGCTTGGTCATATCAAAATCTTTGAAATTTCCGCCTTCGGAAGTTCCCAGGAAAAAGATGAGCGAGTAGAGAATCAAAAAGACGGCCCCAGTAATGGCGGCAATATTTTGTCCAGCTGAAGCCGGCATGATGGCATCCACGTGTGGAGTGTTGGAATGCGGCTCCGCAGCAGAATTAGTCCGGGCACGCTTATTCTTTTTCACCACCGTTGATGGCTCCCGGCCCAATCGGCTCAGGAATTCATCCCGCTGGTGCTCGCCCGGATAGACCTTTGAGCGCTCCGCGATAATCGACCCGGGCTTCACCGGAAAACGATGGTCACAAGCACCACACTCCACTGTTTTACCAGTCAGATCCTCGTGAACCGTAAACCTCTTGCTGCATTTGGGGCATTGAATTTGTAAATTCATGAATTGGAAGGATTGTCCACCCAGACGCGAAGACTATCCGCCCTTTGGAGGGGACTGACAATCATTCCGTTCAAAATTCCCCAACATCAACTTTCGGAAGGATGTTTGATCTTGGCAATTTCACCCATAATCCGGTCGGAAATCGCCTGATAAGCATCCCGCCCCTTGGCCCGGCATTCCTCTGCCGTCAAGGTGATGGCGTCGCCAACCACAATTGTCACCGGGTGAAACCTCAAGCGGCCACTCCCACGCGGCAAAGCCTCATAAGCTCCGAAAATCCGGACCGGCTGAATCACCGCCCGGCTCTTCGCCGCGATGAGACCGACTCCTGCTTCGCCGGGCTGTAACTCGCCCGTCAATGTCCGGGCGCCTTCGGGAAAAACGACGACTTGTTTGCCACTTTTGAGCATCTTAATGATCTTCTTCAGACTGCTCATATCGGGAGCTTCCTGATCGACCGGGATGGCATTCCACCGGGGATATAACCACTTGGTTGGCCCCTTGAAGAGAGTCTTGCGAGCCAGATAATAAACCGGTTCATCGTAGGCGATCCCCACGAGAGGCGGGTCCAGAAAGCTCTCGTGATTCGAGGCAATCAAAACAGGCCCGTCCTGAACGAGCTTTTCACGCCCCACCACTTGATAGCGGAAAAAGGCCTTGGCCGCCGCTCGAAAGATGATGTATCCGATCCAATATGTTGTCTTCATGTCTAGTCTTCCCAACCGAATTTGATAAGAGCCTCCCGCGCTGCTTCCACTGTTCCCTCGATCGTAAGATCAGAGGAATCAATCACGATGGAACCATCGGAAACTTTAAGAGGTGAAGCCTTGCGCTGGCGGTCCTGGGCATCGCGCTGCGCCACCGCATCCGCCTCCCCGTCCTTCGCCCGACGAGCGGCACGCACCTCTTCAGAAGCGCTGATATAAAGTTTGAAAGGAGTGTCGGGAAATACCACCGACCCGATATCCCGGCCCTCCATCACGACATCGTTGTTATCGAGATACTCCCTTTGCATCGCCACCAGGCGCTCGCGAACCTCGGGAATGGACGCAATCTTGGAAACGTGTTCATTCACTTCGGCACCGCGAATCTCCGTGGTCAGAAGCCGTCCATTGATGGCGATGGTGGAGAGTCCATCCTCAACCCCGCACTCAATCTCCATGCGGTTCATCGCCTCAAGAACCGATGCGGAATTTTCAGGATCAATCTTTTCCTGCAAAATCTGCCAGGTCACGGCGCGATACATCGCTCCGGAGTTCACCATGACCAGACCAAGGGAAGCGGCAAGACGCTTGGCGACGGTGCTCTTTCCGGAAGCAGCCGGACCATCTATGGCAACAGCACGGTGGATTTGATTCATCGGTGACAAAGGGTTTTAAGGTGTTCTGCAAAGGTCGGGTAGGAGGTGGCCACACAGGCCGTATTTTCGATCGTCGTCTCACCCCCGCCGGCAAGAAGCCCCGCGATGGTGAAAGCCATGGCAATGCGGTGATCGCCGTAGCTGTCGAGAATTGCACCCTTCAATGTCTGTCCGCCGGTGATGATCATACCGTCTTCAAACTCTGTCTCTTATACACATCTCCGAGCCCACGAGACCGAGGCTGATCTCGT
>OJIS01000399.1_pt1 | contig 14480 bp, 12 predicted proteins | sample 1595671 | NCBI WGS metagenome assembly OJIS01 (sample SAMN05416814, study PRJEB24817) | seawater metagenome | isolation source: Sea water | place: Canada:Atlantic | collected 2013-07 | reverse complement strand
TACAACACGGAGAAGTGCAACTGGGACGGCGGTGACTGCTGCGCGGAGACGTGCGTTTCTAACGCCACTGCGGAGTTCCAGTGCGGCGTGGCCGGTTACAGCTGCCTGAACTGGGCGGCGACGTGCACGGTGGACGTGTCTTATCTGTCGGACGGGTACTGCGACGCTGCGACGGGACACAACGTGGCAGCGTGCGGGTGGGACGGCGGCGACTGCTGCCCGGACACGTGCGGCGCAACGTACTACGCGGAGCACGACTGCGAGACGCCGATCATGGTGTGCGCCGACAACTCGTCTGCGTGGTATGGCAAAGTGCCGTGCGTGGTGGAGTCGGAGGCGAGGCTGGGCGACGGCGCGTGTGACTTGAGCGGTCAGTACAACACGGAGGTGTGCGGTTGGGACGGTGGCGACTGTTGCAACTCCACGTGCGTGGACGGCGAGGGTGCGTGCACGGACTACGAGTTGTTGTGTCGGGATCCGAGCGCGTCGGACTACGAGCCGGGGAACTGCAGCGTGAGCGAGCCGTCGTTCTTGGGCGATTCGTACTGCGACACGGCCGGCGGCTACAACACGGAGAAGTGCAACTGGGACGGCGGTGACTGCTGCGCGGAGACGTGCGATTCTAACGCCACTGCGGAGTTCCAGTGCGGCGTGGCCGGTTACAGCTGCCTTGACCCTCTCACTGGCACGACCGAAACGATGTCGACGTCAGCACCGGTGGACGTGGTGACATTGTCATTTCGACTGACGAGCGGGGCTGACCTGGACAGTCCTGAACTGGTCGCTGTTGTTCGCGATACGCTGTTGGCGTTGCTGGGGTTGCCACGGTCTTCAGTGCTTAGGTTTGACGTCGCGCTGTACACAGAGCCGAACACCGTGTCGTCGCGGCAACGACAGCGAAGGCTCGCGGACAGTGATAATGAGACAACTTACCTGGTCACGGTGGTTTTTACGTCCGACGCCATCGACGACGGCGACGCCGCAGTGCGAACGGTGTCCGATAATTTGGGCGCTTCGTTGCAGTCGCGTGACGAGTTGGCTGGTGAGACTATGACAGTCAGCGACGCGTCGTTTGCCACCACCGCAGAAGACCCGCCTTCAACTGAGGCGCCGACTAACTCTGTGGGAGTTATCGCTGGAGCGGTGGTCGGAGTGGTGGTGTTTGCTGTTTTAGTGGTGGTGGTGGTTGTGATTGTTCGGGCCAAGCAAAAGCAGCAGTACACCCAACAGGTGGATGAGCAGGTCGAGGAACGGGACGCTGAGACTGGAAGTGGACTTGGCGATGCAGGAGTGGTTCGTGAGCGTGTTGCCAGCCATGCCGCGCCGACGTTGCGTGTTCTACGCGGACACCCAGTTACGCGTCCAGCCGCACTTGGTGGCGCTGTTCAAACCGTGCGACAGCATGTTAGTGACAACTTTTTGCTTGTATCGTATTGGTTCGCTTTTCTCGTGTGTTCAGGTTACCAGGCCGCAAAAGCGGCGGCCTCGGCCTCAAGGACATGTGCAACGTGCGACTGCAGACATATGACGGGCGTCATTTGCATCACAGCGGTTTGGCGGTTTGTTGTTTTTCAGTTGTCGGGTTGTTTTTGTGTACTGTCGTGGTTGTCCGATAAGGGTTATTTTTTGGGTTGAAGTGCCATCATTGGCTGCGACATTGGTTGGATTACGGGTTGTGTTGGAGTCGGTGTTGCATTCAATGGATGGACCATCACCACAAGTAAAGTCGAAGACAATGACTACGGTCAAGGTTAATTTTCGCAAAACAATCGCAGCAATGGTTGAACAACGCACGTAGTTGAATACAAGGGTTGCACAAATGGTTTTCGGCATGTAGTAGTGCTGCCACAAGATGGACACGTCGTTGGAGTACGAGGAGACGCAGCGGTCCCTAACGCAAGCTGATTATTATGTTGCGGTGCCACAGCCAAAGATTTTTGTCTTGCCACCGAATCGTGACGGTGGGTCGCCGTCCTTCACAAGGCACCAATGTCGTTGGTTGCGGTGCCTTTGTTTGTGCTTGTTGTGGGTGAGTGATGCTGTCGTATTTGTCACACGACGTTGCTGTTCTGCGTGGTCGTCCGTGTTGTTGCTGCAGACCTCACGCAACTGCTTCAGACGGGCCTCGGACTTCGCAGTCTGCTCATCGACTCCGTTTGCCTGGCACTGAACGCTGGAACTCTGCCGCTCCATGTCTCGGTTCGCCTGGACAAACCATTTTACGTTCGATGTGAGCAAGATAATGAATCAGGCAAACGCTACTTTTTGATATCTCGTCAGGAGCGGCCGAGTTCGTCAAGTCGATTGTCGGCCGTGTGTCACCCTGGCGGTGTCGGAATATCTGGAGGAGCTGCGAAGGGTTCCCCGTCAGCGATTGTCAAGCAAATGAAGTTTGTGTTCAGTCTTGCAGCCAATCGCATGAGGTGTTCGCTTGTGCCTTGCGTGTGCGTGTGTACGTCGTCGGATGTGCAATTGGTGAACGTGGATTCGACATTGCCGCGCTTAGCGCTGCGTGCCTAGCTTGTATGTGGCGTGCGGATGTGTGATTACGTGATTGTTGAATGTGAATTTCTGCCATGTTTGCCGCGCTCAGCAAAGACATTTGGAACGAAATTCTCTTTCCGGATGGCTCGCCGACTGGCGTCGTCCTCGGACAGCTCCCAGATGAGCGCCACGTTGAAGAACTCGTTCGCACGCACAATGTGGGAGCTGTCGTGTCGTGTGTGGAGCGATTTGAGCTGGACAAGTTCGACGTGGATTTCCAGCAACTTGGGGTGAAGCAAAAGGCTTGTGTCCTACTCGCGCTGCTCTGAATGCTGGTGGATGGCTGGTGCATGTCGCTTCGACATCGCAAGTCACAGCAGTAGGTAGCGCCGAGCAATTTATTTCTTGACCCGTTGTTGCGCGTAGGTAATTCCCACAGAAGATTTTGCCGCCGTGGATGTCAACAAGCTGTTCGATGCCGTGCGCTTCATGCGTCAGTTTTTAAAGCTGGGAAAGCATGATGCTGCACCACCACGTGGAACGCGAAAGGTCTACGTCCACTGCAAAGCTGGTCGAAGTCGCTCGTGCGTTTTTTGTTTTGCTATCAGTGCTCCCTAACCCGCACCCCAGCGCTGCAGACTTGACTTGCCCCTGCGCACGCGACTATTGTGTCGATTTGGTTATGCGTGTAGGTGTGTCGTCGTGGTATCGTTCATATGTTCGCTGGCGGCACACCCAACGTGGGGTCGCTTCGATCCCATGACGGCTTTCACCCTCGTCCAGCGCTGCCGCAGCCACGTGAAGATCGGCAAGGGAAAATGTGTGCAGCTCCATCACCTGTTTTTACGCATGCGCATGGGGCGTGGGGATTTTTTGATTCACCCCTCTGCGATGCACCGCTGGATCTCGAGGGCGGCCGATATCTGCTGCCAAGCTACACCCGCCATCAAAAACCTGAGCAAAGCCGAGCGCCGCCTCAACGAGCGAGTGGGTGACGCTCAGCGCAGCCAGGCAAGTTCTTGACGACCTTGTTTTGCTACCTGCGTGTGGCGGCAAGAGCGTAATGAACGTGGTGTCGTCGTTGACGTGTCGTGCATGCATGGTCCTTTGCACTGTGCGGGCTGGCAGGACGGAAACCTCGCAAATCAGCGCCAAGTGGTTGCCAAGCGGCGGCAAGAGCTGCGCGTTTTCACGGGCATGTATGAGCGGCTCTTCGGCTCTACATACTTCCGCCGATGTGCGTGTAGTCCGTTGAATATGTTGTGCGAGCGCTTCCTTGCATTCGTGTTTTTGGAGCAGTGTGCACCAGGGCAGTTACTCTTGCACGTTGTTGGACCCGTCACGTGTTCAATCGTGTGTGTGTCCGTGCGCATATGTCCGTGCGCATACACCGGCATTGTGCGTTGGTCGCAGGCACGACACTGGAGCTGAAACTGATGCACTGTTTTGGGCAGTACAATCCAGCCATGATCCTGTCTGTTCCTGCCCTTGTGCAGCGGTTCAGCCAAGCCGAACTGGCGGAACTTGTGGCGACCGTCTACGGATATGACCTGCAACCAGACCACGAAGGCGAAAAAAATCAACTGGGATCCGCAGTCGCTGCCGCGGCAGCCGCTGCTGATTGCCACCGCCGTGGTGGATCCGGTCGCAGCAACGCAGTGGTCGCCACGGAAAAGTACGCGCGCGGCCGAAAAAAACAAGCATCGCTCGCCCGAAGTACGGCTGCTGCAGCTCGTCAGCGGCGAAGTGGTATGAACGGCACCCGTAAAAAACAAACATCGCTTGCCCGAAGTGCGGCTGCTGCCGCACATCAGCGGCGCAGTCGTATCAAAGGTGCCCGTCGCCACCGCGGTGCAACTTGGTGAAGGGGTGCGCGTGGGGTCTTGCGCGCTTCCTACCGTCGAACGCCGAGGACGCATGGTGATGCCCCTGCCGACGTAATAATTCGGACTTATCTGGCGTGGCCACATTCTGTTTTAAGACTACGGGCGCTCAAGCCGGACGTTTTTGGTGTTCGAGGGAGCCGATGCCGGCGACACCAGAGCAATAGCTCACTTGTTGCAGTTCATTGACCATGGACCATGTGGGTTTTGTAAATGAGTAATCTCGTTTTGTGGGTTTGGCAGTGTGCTATGAAAGGATGCAGCAATTGGTGGTGGTGGTGGTGATTGGTGGTGCGCTGTGAGGTTCGATGTAGAAGCGGGGCTGAGTTTCTGTCAACGTTTTGTGCTTGCCGACTGCTGTTCCCCACCACTGGGAACTTGCTTCGTGCTCCAACTTGGACGACATTGACGACAACGGATGCGTGCTCGTCACGTACCGCACGCACCGCCCCGGGGGACAGCAGGAGCGGGTGTCGGCACGCTGCATCCGGCGACGACCAGAAGCACACGTCAAACTTCCACAGTTTACAACCCCGCCACCGGATCTGGCAGTCCGCGCTGGAATCGCGGGAATGACGACGCAACTCGCTCGAGAGAGGTGGCCGTGCACGGTGTGTGGCCGCTGACCTTGCAAACGGGCGCCACCGCAACCGAAATAATGTGTGCGTGCCTCACTCTAAACGACCGCCTGCTTATCGCTCGGTGTAGCGACCGCATGGCTAGAGTCTAGACACTTTGCACGACCATACGCACCACCACGGTCGCAACCGCGACCACCACCGCCACAATGGCCACGAAATCCACTGCCGTTTCCGCCGCCACCGCCGCCGCCGCCGCCGCCGCCGGCGGCGGCGCTGATGCTGCAGCAGCAGAAACAGCAAATGCAATATCATCAGCAGCAGCAACAACAACATCAGGGACCATCATTGCCGCTGGCACGCTGGTGCACTGCCTTGCGCACAACTCGTCCGTGAAGTCGGTTGCGGCGCTTCCCGACAATCAGCGGGCGGTTACGTGCGCGCAACACGACGGCATGTTGCTGTGGAGCTTGTTCGACGGGACCCGCCTAAAAGTCGTGACACCCGATTTTTGGATGGCTTCCGAGGTGCGCGGTTTCGGACTGCGTCCAGACGTGGTGGTGTCGACCACAGATTGCGCTGATTTGACGGTGTGGGATGTGAGCCGCGGCGGAGCAGCGCAGCTCATTTTGGAGAGCAGGCCATGTTATGGGGTAGAGAATACTGCGCAAGACTTCTTTTGCCACCAGTTTATCCCGGCTGTTTGCGTCGCGGCGGAGGCCGGCGTGGTGGTATTTTCGGGCTCCGACGCCGTGCGCGTGTGCACCATGGATGACGACTTGGAGGTGCTCGACTTACTGCCACACAGCGATGGCGCCAGCTGCGTGGCCAGCACCCCGGATGCTGCGATTATTGTCACTGGCGCGTTCGACGGGTTTGTTCGCGTATGGACTCGGCGCGTTGCAGGTTCTGATACTGCCAGTCGCGCAACAGCGGCAGCAACGGCATCAGCGGCAGCAACAACTGCCGCAGCGCCACCGAAGTGGGTGCCGACTGCCAAGTTCGAGCACTGGGTGCACCATCGTGTGCGGCAGGTGCAGTTATCGTCGGACGGCGCGCTGATAATGAGTGTGTCCATCAAAATCTATGACGAAGACGTTCCTGACGCCCCCCCCCCAAGGAGTTGTGTCTGTGTCTACGCAGAGTGGCACGCTACTGTGGCAGCGCAGACAGTGCGCGGGGCGGGGCTACTGCATGAGCCGCAGCGGCCACATAGTGGCGGCACCGGACACAAAGCGTGGCGCGATTGTCGTCGAGCAAATCGACAGCTCGACCGACAGAGCAGACGGTGCGAACAAGTCCGCCGCCGTGTGGACGGTCAGCGTGAAACGGGTGGTGAGGAAGAAGAACGCGCGCAGAAGACGCAGACGGAGGTGGTGACTGCAGCTGACGACCGTTGTACATACCGGTATTGTATTCGCGATCCGGTAGGTAAAATTTTCAGAATTATTTACCGTCGGTTTTGCGAAAGTTGCCGTACGGGCTCACGAAACGCAGACCGTGCTCGGGGGGCAGGTTGTACGGCACTCCATGGGTACCCTGCACGAGTGTGAGAGGCGCAGAGTCTCTCACGCTTACTGACGCGAGTGCCGGGGGCGTTCCTCCGCTCAGTACGGAGCGGCAGACGCACGGGCGAAGCGATGCATGTTGACGGGCGGATGCCCGTGACGAAGCGAAGGTGTGCGCGTGGTGGCTCAGCCGGCGTCACCGCGAAGAATGCTTTGGAAGCAACGCGGCTTTTTTGGCCAATGCCACTATTGTCGTTGTCCCGTTTGCTCATCACACGAGGGCCACGGCGTGCCATGGTGTGGGTGTGGGCAGCGGTAATGGGTGCTTGTCGACAAGTGAGTTCTCGCGAAAAATGAAACAACATACAGGCAAAGAATGCAAAAAAACACCAGGAACAAACGAAAGCCAGAAAGCTGCAGTCTGCCAGGTTGCTTGCGGTTCGAAACCAAATGCATGAGCAAGCCCCACACGTCGTAGCAGTGTGGTGCGGTAACGTTGATCGACAAGCGGCGCGAACGCGCGATGCGACACATGCATACACACTGCAACACGCACACACCTAAACCAGATCACAACACGACGGACAATCGGGGAAAGCAAACAACCAGTGGGTGACACGGACACAGCGCGGGAACGTGGCCGGTTCGACAGTCCACCTTTTTTGCTGCGTCCCCGCCGCTTGAATGTACACTCGGCGATTCGCCAGTCCTCTGGAAGCGCTCACGCCGCTTCAATCACGCTTCAACCAGCGATCACTGCCACTGCTCCTCACAAAATGTGTCCTCGCCGCTTAAATTCTCACTCAGCGGTTCGGCCGTCGACGGGAAATGCTCACACAATTTGGCATTGATGCCGCTGTGACAACGGTCTCGTCGCGACACTACAACAAACTCAGTGGTTCGCCAATTCACCCCAAGCTCTCGCGCCATTTCACCCACACGTTGCTGACGTGGTTGCTCAGAACTGTGTCCACGGCCCACGGCACACTCAGCGGTCATAAGATGCGCCCTTGCCGTTTAAATTCACGTGCAAATCATCTGTCCACCCGAAGTACTCACACCGCTTCATCCACACATTGTTGTCGCTGTTCTTGACAAACTGTACCCTCAGCACTTAAAACCACGTCCGGAATTCCACTGCAAGTGCAGACACAACCCCACAAACAACCCACAAACAACCCCACAACCCACGGATGCTGGAACTTTCCACACAACGATGTACCGACGTGTACAAGAATGCGCGAAATAGTGACAATGTTGTCTGCGAATCCGAACTGTAAGTAGTGCTTAATGCGCAATAGTGCACTGGCTGCTGCGACCGGTCGGACGACGTCAAACACCATCACCTACGTTTTGGGCCTAAAGGTTACTCTCGGGTGCATAAAGGAATGCACCGGATCGCACTGCTTCACTGCTCGCTAAAACGATGATGGTGTTGTCTGTCGCCCGACAACCGCCGCAACCACACACGCAGTCAGCGCAAACCCATGAGTTGCATTGTTTTCGGACAGCACAGTCCACTCCGACGACGTGCATGCACGTAGTGCTAAGCTCAACAACCCCGCAGATTACCACACACACAGTGCGTGCCACACGACGACGACAACATCGTGCACGCGCATAGTTGGGGATAAATATTGGGGGAAACATAAACGCGCTGTGCTTTTTACTCAACCTGACTCATCAAGTCAGGGTGAACGATAATACCTATGTCGTTGGCAGTTGCCACGGATGTGCAGCCACAAGCACCACGACATGCGGTGAAACCCCTATCGGTGTATTCCTGATTTTTTGGAATTGTTGCCTGTCACCCCAAGTTCGCCGAGTCCAAGCACGACTGCCGCCGCTAACGGAAGTTGCTTCCACGGTTCGTCATGGTTGCCGCGAATTTGCGTGTTGCCGGCCTTTACTTCCGCTTCGGCTTGCCCGCGAGCGCACTCATGTGCTTGCTGTCGGGCGCCGTTGGACTCCGGCGCCGCCTGCGCACGAAAGCTACACCGGCGCGCTGAACTGTGTCGCCTGCTAGCAGCGTCCACTGTGGGTGTCACTCATGCAGTCAGCGAACGGTCGTAGCTGCGCGCCCAGTAGCAGGCATTGACACCGGCAATTCGCACCAAGTACCGACGGTCGCGAAGCGCAGGTTGAGCACGTTGGTTGGACGCGGCGAAAACGGACAGGCCCCGATGACGTCGGGCTGTGGTGCGTCTCTAACGCGTGATCCATGTGGTATTGCTGGAGGCGGACATCCAGCGCCGCTTTCAAGAACCTGAGCTTCCCCAACATACCGTGGATCTCCCTCCACTTGGCGCCCTTCAATCCGCAGCGTGCTTGAGCTCGGCGACAAGGGCACGGTCACCCGGCACCCTGACAATGCAGCGTAGCTTCCGCGACGCCCGCGCCCTGCTTACTACTATGATGCGTCGGCGTCGCACCGCCTGCCGACGGCAGACACGTTACGCACGTTGAGCACAGCGCGCAACGTCTTCCGTGGGCGAATGCGGCAAACGGTGCAGCGGCACGAATACGTACGGCAGGCCTGGACGTGGTATAGACAAAACCGATTTGACGGGCCGGTAACCCACTTCACGTGTGTGAGCTGTCTCGGCTGCGTCGCACGCCCTGTTTGAAGCACTTCGCCCGAGCCGATGGAGTCCGTAGTCGTCTCTGCCGCTGCCGTTGTCATGCTGCTTTTGCAGCGATTGCTGGGCCGCCTTTTGGCCCCGACTCGTGCGTTTCTGGACATCCTGGTTGAGCACCACAGCAGACGGACAGACAGACTGCCTGACAGTCGCTGCCTGTTGTACCCGCATCCCCCAGCGCTTGCAGTTACGGACGGAAAGACGTGCCGTCCATTCAACCATCTGGATGGTTGAGCAGCCCGCCCGCCTCGCCATGGCCGCCCCCACATGGCGCCCGGTCATTCATCATTGTTACCTCATGCTGGCTGACACGACACACGGGCTTCCAGTGAGGGCGTGAGTTGTTGGCGGGTGGGGGGTTGCTCATCGTGTATGCCAACAACAACAGCGCCGAGCTACCGGTCGGCATGTGGTAGACAAGGTCCAGCTTGTACATCCGACAGTAGTGGCAATGGCGAGCATACCAAATTCGGGTGATTGTGAACAACGGAAGACAAGACACACCGCCAGTGGCTGCCAGTACGAATGGGGCACAGGTCAAAAAAAAAAAAGCCTGCGCAATCAACCGATTCAATCAAACGCCGCTATTTTCAGATTTCGTGAAAAACTTGCATACTCCTTGCCAAAGCACGGCGACAAATTGGAGTGGAAGCGGTGCGAGGTCATGTGACCTTGTCGGCGGAAATTGTGATAGCGTGCAGCGCAATCGGTGTGCATCACATGAAGCGTTCTGGCGCCGGCGGCAAGCGTACAGTGGGTGCTGGCGGAGGTCAAAGCGGTAAACTACCAAAAATATAACCTTACACCAAACAATCAACAATGTACACGACATGCACGCTCACAAAAAACACATTTACCGTTCATCCACACCAGACTCAGCTGCACGCAGCCGATGTTGCATCACACGACGCTGCTTGGCTTTCGCCAGGTCACCAAGGAGGCCTGCCATCATGAAGCAAGCTGACTTGGCAACCTCATCTCCAATTTGTCGAAATAGTTTGCTGCACTCCGCCTTCACCTCCGCGTCAATGTCTACCATGGTACGAATTATTTTTGAAAATACTCGCACATGATCAGTGTTGGAAGGAACGGGTCATGGCAACTGATTGACTGACCCTTGACCTGAAGCACGAACCGTCGGTGGCCAACCCAATCCACAAATCCATTGTTGTTCGTTGCATGGTCAAAGCGGTAAACTATGCATTATTTTTAAAATACATGAACGATCAATACTGATAACTATTAACGGTTCATGGAAACTTACCCCAAACACGATCCGTCCGTGCCCAACCCAATCCATTGTTGTTTGCTGTTCGTTCGTTGTTCGTTCGTTCGTTGTTCGTTGTTCGTTCGTTGTTCGTTGTTCGTTCGTTGTTCGTTGTTGTTTGACAAAGTAGCAAATGGCAAATGATTGCAAATCCGACGACCATTTTATGTTTTAGTGATAGTTTCTATGTTCTATTAAATGACGTGTCAATTGAATTACAGTAATGATTATTGACTATTGATTTTATGTTTCGCAAATACTTGACATTCACACGATACAGAATTCCGAGCTTCCTTTCCAGTCATCACAGTTAGTACGCCATTTCATTTTTTATGTTTCGTCGTTGCGTCGTGTTCGTTGAGTATGAATGATGGCGTGTTCTGGTGTGTTCTGGTGTTGTTTGTTGTTGTCGTTGATTGTTGTTGATCACCGTGTGACTTTGTTACTTGTTCGTGTGGTTGGTGTGGATGGGGTTTTGGGTATTCGGCCGTTCGTTCGTGTCCGTTCATCGTCTGTCGTCGTTGTTTGTTGTTGTTGTCGCGTGACCAGGGCGGTTGCCACTAGACTACCATTGCACGTACACGTGTAGAATCCGTTTGCACTTGCGTTGCCCACCGACTGACTGCCGACCCACCTGATCGCCACCAACACCACAGGCACACCACTGCGCCACCACACGTGCACACGCACGTCCCCACTTTGAGCGAGCACGAACACGTGACGAACCTCCTGCCTGCAGTTGCTTGCGTGAATGCACTTGCTTGTGCGTTGTTGTACGGGTGCTTTATGGCCCGTGTTTTGTTTCTTGTTTTTTTTGGTGCAGGTGCCGAACAAAATTACCTCGCTTGCCAACCTGAACCTGCAAAGAACGTCCACCAACAACACACCACGAACATTTCCACAATGGACGCGGCACAACTCGCAGCAGCAATCAAAGACCTGACAACAGAACAGGTTTGTGCATTGTGTTCTGGCAAAAGTGGCCGCCACTGGCAGGCGGTGGTCAGCGCATTTCAAGACGCTGGCGTTGACGGGGACGCACTCAGCGACTTTGTTGAAACCGTGGACGCGCTCAAAGGATACCTCTGCGATGAACTTGGCTTGGACGTCCCAAAAGCAATTGCGAGACAGTTGCGCAAAATTTTGGAGCGCTATGCCGTTGATGGTGGTGGTGGCCCCGCCGCAGCAGCAGCACCGCCACCAATTCCACGCAACCATGACGCCGCCGCCGTTGCTGCTGGTCCAGGTGGCGGCGGCGGCGGCGGCGGTGGTGGCGGCCACAAAGCAGCTGTCACCGTGTTAACTTCGGTGCCTGCGGCTGCCATCGCCGACCCGCAGGTTGCCCTTCGCGTCAGCGTGCACAACGTGGCAGCGGACAATGCCGGTGGCACAACCAACGTGACTCTGGACGTCATAGCCAGTGCACCTGTGCCGCTGGTGAAACGCCGGTTGCTACAAAAAATGAGCAAGCCTTTGACTACGGGCGTGACTCTCACGCACGCTGGGAGGCAAATCGTGGCAGGCGCACCGCATGTCGAGTGGTCTGTGCTCAGCATCGTGCACGCGGCCGTGCGAGGCGAAAGTTCTGCCCCGCTGACGATCGACAACGCGGCGCACCACCCGCTTGCCGCGGGCAACGTCGTGCTGGACAAGGACGGGCGCGGAGGAGGCGCCCACCGCTCTAGTCTCACGCTGCAGGTGCACGACGCCGGTGTACCCATGGGAAATGGCGCATTTGGCGCCGTCTTCAACGGCACTGTCATCGACGGACGTCTGAAAATGCCTGTGGCGGTCAAGAAGTTCTTCATGCTCGAGAACCCCATGCTGTACGGTTTCGCAGACGCCGCCGCAGTCGAAGAGTGGGCCAACCGCGACCTGCTGCCCGAAGTGAATGTGCTGGCCGGGTTGGCACACAAAAATGTGGTGCAGCTGCGTTGCGTCGGGCTGGGCACGGTCCACGGTTTGACGGTGCCGGCGTACGTGGCGATGGACCTGTGCACCGGGGGAACGCTGGAGTCGTGGATGCGCGACGGCAAACTGACCAACGCGCACGTCGTGCCATTTCTCTGCGACCTCATCGACGGCATGGCGTACCTCCACCATGTGAAGCGCCTCGTGCACCGCGATCTCAAGCCCGACAACCTGTTTGTGCAACTCGGACACACCACGGGCAGGCCGGTCTTGGTTGTGGGCGATGTGGGGCTGGCGAAGCAGGTGATGCGGACGATGTCGCTGGTGAGCGCTGCGGGGGCCGTGGCCTACCGTGCTCCGGAGGCCATGGTGGACATCTCACACTGCAGCAGCGCGTCGGACGTGTTCACCGCCAGTTTGGTGGCCGTCGAACTGGTGACGGGAAGGCAGGTGTATCAGACGTGCCAGAGCGACGCCGCAGCCAAGCAGGCGTTGGTGCAGACGGCCAAGACTAAGGTCATCGCTCTGCTGCACTTTGCCGAAGACTCGCCCTTGAGTGTGGCGGCTGCCAATAACTTGCTGGATGCGTGCACAGTTGTGGACCCGGGCGCGCGCCCGTCGTTCAAGTCAATGGTGGGCAAGTACAAGCGGCAGCCGGATGGTGCGCAAGTCGACGAAGAAATGCAGCGGTTGCGGGCAGCTTTGGAGGAGCAACGTGTGGCGGCGCGTCAAGCTGAAGAAAGAGCGACGCGAGAGCGCGAGGCCCGTGAGCTGGCAGAAGCCCAAGCAGCGCAGCAGCAGGCGGCGGCTGTGGAGGCGCAACGCATCGCCGCCAGAGAAGAAGCCGAAGCGTGTGAGGTCCGAGAACGCCAAGCTCGTGAGGCCCGAGAACGCCAAGCTCGTGAACGCAACCAGCAAGCATTGGCACGATGTACGTTGTGTTGTGCAGCAACTGCACCACCGCCGCCGCCACCGCTCACCACATGCTTGCCGCCAAACTCACGTGAATTGATTGCATTGATTGTCTCGGGCAGTGTCGCAGTGGACTGGAACCCGGATGCACCTGGGAATGACGGAGCTGAAACTTGGAGGGAAGCGTATTGGTGGTAGGTGACTGAGTGTCGTTGACATGTATGTATGTTGCACGCCATTGGTAAACGAGTCTACCACTCACTCGTTTGTGACTGAAATGCGTTTGCAGGTTCCATTCCGACCGAAATTGGGCAGCTGGGGCGGTTGACTCACCTTTCCCTCTACGAGAATCAGCTGACCGGTGAGTGCCGTGAAACTCACTGTATTGCAATTGGTAAACGAGTCTACCACTCACCAGTTTTGATGCGCAATGTGCCACTCACCGATTGCGGCTGTCCCAGCTTGCAGTCGTCAAACGAGCGCGCCTAATTTCACCTGCGTTGCGTGCATGTGGGCCTGAATGCAATGCAGACACAGCAGGATTCAAAGTCTTCATGAAGCAAAAGGTGCCACGTGCCGACGTGTACGTGTGAGCATGCGCAATGCAATCACATGTCTTGGACGTCGCGATGACGTAGTTCGTTCACCGTATGGTGTGGTGCACCTACAATTGTGTGGAAACCGATGTACAGTAAGTAAGTCAGTGTGTGTGTATTGTTGGGTGCTGGGTGAGGGCATCAAACACCATGACTGTGGCTTGCTGATGTAGCAGTACGTCACGAGTGACGTGCGGTCTCAGTGCCACCACTTTGGACAATCGTTGTGGTCAGTCAATCCAAAACAAGGCAAGCCCTCAGCAAGCGGAAAAGCTGGGATCAACATCCATCGTCGTTGATTGTTCGCACTGCGTGTCAACGTTGTTGTAGTCAGTGTCGTAGTATTGTTTGACAAAGAATCTCTCTCTAGCCTAAAGGTTACTGTGCAATAGAGGCAGAGCCTCGTGCGGCGCATTGCTTCACTGCCAAATGAGAGAGATTCAGAGTCTACCACCACTGACCACAACGCAGTATCAACGCAGGACTGCCTATCAACGGCGATGAATACTGATCGCGCAACTCACACTGATCGCGCAACTCACACTGATCGCGCAACTCACACCACTTGCTTTTTTTTAGTACGGATTTTTTCGGTGCAGTGTGTGTTTGGACGTCCTCACTGTTGGTTGAGCACGGCACGGAACCATTGTCAGTCGGGAGGCTGTCTCTTATACACATCTGACGCTGCCGACGATCTACTCT
>OJIS01000398.1_pt1 | contig 14518 bp, 1 predicted proteins | sample 1595671 | NCBI WGS metagenome assembly OJIS01 (sample SAMN05416814, study PRJEB24817) | seawater metagenome | isolation source: Sea water | place: Canada:Atlantic | collected 2013-07 | reverse complement strand
GCGTGCAGTGCGGTTGCACGTGCTTCAGCGAGTGCCAAGATCACTGCGCATGGGATGCAGAGAACGACGCGGACGGCGACAATGTTTGTGGCGACGTGGATTCGTGTCCGTACGACGATAGCGACGATGTGGATAGTGACACTGTGTGCGGTGACGTGGATTCTTGCGCTGGTGATCCGTTCAATGACGTTGATGGCGATCTGTTGTGCGGCAACGAAGATGCGTGCGCACAAGACGCTGAAAATGATGCGGACAGCGATGAGGTTTGCGGCAACGTTGACAAATGTCCGTATGACTCTGACAATGATGGAGACAGCGATGGGCTGTGTGGAGATGTGGATTCGTGCGCTCGCGATGCTGGCAATGACATTGATGGCGACAGCGTGTGTTCTGACGTGGACAGCTGCCCGTTTGACGCTGAAAACGACGCGGACGGCGACGCGGTGTGTTCGCCGGACGATGTGTGCGTGTACGACGCTGAGCATGACGCTGATGGAGACAACATCTGTGGCGACGTCGACACGTGCCCGTACGATGCTGGCAATGACGTCGACGGAGATGGTGTGTGTGGCGATGTCGACAGCTGTGCGTTGGACATTGAGAATGATGTTGATGGAGATGGTGTGTGCGGCAATGTGGACACGTGTCCCGTGGACGCAGAGAACGACGCGGATGGGGATTTGTTGTGCCGTCTTGTTGACTGGTGTCCATACGATGACGAGAATGACGCTGACAGCGACTCTGTGTGCGGTGACGAAGACAGTTGTCCGTTTGATAGTGTCAATGACGGTGACAGTGATTCATTGTGCGCCAGCGACGACTGTCGCGACTTCGGTGGCAGCATGTGTACAGCGTACTCTGGTTTGAAAGCTGGGCAGTGCGTCAGCGACGGCGTGTGCGTGCAGTGCGGTTGCACGTGCTTCAGCGAGTGCCAAGATCACTGCGCATGGGACGCAGAGAACGACGCGGACGGTGATGATGTTTGTGGCGACGTGGATCCGTGTCCGTACGACGACCAGGATGACGCGGACGGTGATGCCATTTGTGGTGATGAGGATTCCTGTGCGTTGGACAGTGCGAATGATTGGGATCAAGACCTGTTTTGCGGTGACGTGGACACTTGCCCTTACGACGCCGAGAACGACGCTGACAGCGACTCCATTTGTGGCGACACTGATTCTTGTGTGTACGACGACTTGAATGATGCTGACAGCGACAGCGTTTGTGGGGACCGCGACAGCTGCCCGTACGATAGTGCCAACGACGCTGATGCTGATGGATTATGTGCAAGCACAGTCTGCCATGATACGACTACGGGTTGTGCGATTTATGTTGGGCTCAAAGCAGGGGATTGCCAAGCCGATGGCGTGTGTAGCCAGTGTGGTTGTACATGTTTTGGTGAGTGTCAAGACACATGTCCTGCCGACGCTGAGAACGACGCGGACGGTGACGCCTTGTGTGGCGATCAAGACATTTGTCCTTACGATTTAGACAACGACGTTGATGGAGACGGGGTATGCGGGGACGTCGATTCGTGCGCGTTGGACGCGCTTAATGATGTGGACGGGGATGCTGTGTGCAGCTCCGAAGACAGTTGTCCACTTGATGCCGAAAATGATGCCGATGGTGATTCGACGTGCAAAGCCGTAGACGAGTGCCCGAACGACGCCGCCAATGACTTTGACAGCGATGATGTGTGCGGAGATATTGATTCGTGCGCCGCTGATGCTGCGAATGACATCGACGGAGACGGTTTGTGTGCTGACATTGACAGCTGCCCGTATGACGCTGAAAATGATGCAGACAACGACGCCGTGTGCTCGCCGGATGATGTGTGCGCGTACGATCCTGAACACGATGCAGACAACGACAACATCTGTGGCGACGTTGACTCTTGCGCCCATGACGCAGGCAATGATGTAGACAGCGACAGGGTGTGCGGAAACATCGACAGCTGCGACTTGGACGCCGAGAATGACGTTGATGGGGATGTGCTGTGTGGCAACGTGGACACGTGTCCCTTCGACGCCGACAACGACGCCGATGGCGACTTGGTGTGCGCGAACAACGATGTGTGTCCGTGGGATGGAGAAAATGACGCCGACAGTGACGGTGTTTGTGGTGATGTTGATAGCTGCCGCTACGACACGCTGAACGACGTTGATAGTGACAACCTTTGCGCGAACGCTGGTTGCCGTGATGCCGGTGGCGCTACATGCTCGGAATACCTTGGATTGAAGGCTGGTCATTGTCGCAGGGACAATGTGTGTGCTGCGTGTGGGTGTACTTGCTTCCAGGAATGCAACGATGAGTGTCCGTGGGATGATCAGAATGATGCTGATAGTGACGGAGTGTGTGGTGACACGGATGCATGTCCGAAGGACGCAGATGACGATGCTGACAGTGACGGAGTTTGTGGAGACGTCGACTCATGTCCACGGGATGCCAGCGACGATGTTGATAGTGACAATTTGTGCGCTGACGCTGACAGTTGTCCTTTCGATGCTGAGAACGACTTTGACGGTGATCTTTTGTGTGCGGATATAGATTCGTGCGCGCGTGACGATGGAAATGACCTTGACAGTGACGGCATTTGTGGCAACATCGATTCGTGCGTGTTCGATGAACGGAACGACGTCGATTCAGATATGATTTGTGGTAACGTGGACAGCTGTCCCGCCGACGCAGAAAACGACGCGGATGGAGATTTGCTGTGCGCTGGAAATGATGCATGCCCTCACGATGTCGACAATGATTGGGATGGTGACAACGTTTGTGGAAACAAGGACTCGTGCGCGTTTGACGCCGCCAATGATGTTGACGGAGATGCCGTCTGCGGGAATGACGATAGTTGTCCGTTGGACGCCGAAAACGATGCTGACGGTGATCGGATTTGCTCACCAGAAGACGTTTGTGAGTACGATGCCGAGCATGATGCTGACAGCGACGAAATATGTGGTGACGTAGACTCGTGTCCTTATGATGCCGCCAACGACGAGGACGGAGACGCGCTGTGTCGCCACGTTGACAGCTGTTGGCTGGACCCCGCAAACGACATTGACGGCGATGCGACCTGCGGCAACGTGGACGAATGTCCATTTGATGCGGATAACGACGTTGACGGCGACCAGATTTGTGCAGACGAAGATTCTTGCCCGTTTGACGGCGAAAACGACGCTGACAGTGACGGGGTGTGTGGCGATGTCGACAGTTGTCGCTATGACAATGCGAATGACGCCGATGGAGATGGTCGATGCTTCAGTGCTCACTGTCGCGACGAGTTGGGCGGCCAATGTTTGGTGTACATTGGATTGAAGGCTGGTAGCTGCGTTGGCGACGGTGTGTGCACCTTGTGTGGGTGCACTTGCTTCAATGAGTGCAACGACGTCTGCCCGTTGGACGCCGAAAATGACGCCGACAGCGACGGAATTTGTGCCGACGTTGATTCGTGCCACTATGATGCTGAAAATGATGCGGACAGTGACAATGCTTGCGGCGACGTCGATTCATGCGTGTTTGATGCATGGAACGACGCCGACAGCGACGTGGTGTGCGGAAATGTCGATTCGTGTGTGTTGGATCCGTTAAACGATGCCGATTCTGATGTCATTTGCGGCGACGTGGACACATGCGTATTCGATGCCGAGAACGACGCCGACTCCGACTTGCTGTGCGGAGACGTGGACTCGTGTCCTTATTCACCGTCGAATGACGTGGATGGAGACGGTATGTGCGCCAGGGTGGACAGTTGTCCATTGTCAGCCAACGACGACGCGGACGGCGACATGCTTTGCGACGACATCGACTCGTGCTTGGGCGATTGGCTGAATGACCCCGACTCCGACTTCACGTGCAGTAGCGCAGACAGTTGTCCGTGGGACCCGCTTGACGACGCTGACGATGACCGCATTTGCGGCGATGTTGATTCGTGTTCGACTGATGTGTTCAATGACGCGGACAGTGATGCGGTGTGTGGTGACGTGGACAGTTGTCCACACGACGCGAACAACGACGCGGATGGCGACGGTCTGTGTGCCAGTAGTGATTGTTGGGACACGCTGGGCGTGGTGTGTGCCGAGTACCTGGGCCTGCGTGCCGGGCAGTGTGTGGCCGACGGCAAGTGCGTGGAGTGTGGATGCACGTGCTTCAGCGAGTGTCAAGACAGCTGTCCGTTGGACGCCGAGAACGACGCCGACGGAGACGCGTTGTGTGGTGACGTGGACGATTGCGCGTACGACGCAGACAACGACGGCGACAGTGACAACGTGTGCGGCGATGTGGACTCGTGCAGTGGTGATGCCGCCAACGATTTTGACAGTGACACGATATGCGGCGACGTCGACAGCTGTCGTTTCGATGAGGAAAATGACGCCGACAGCGACAGAATATGCACACCGGACGACATTTGCGCGTACGATCCTGAACACGATGCAGATGGCGATGGGATCTGTGGCGACGTCGATTCGTGTCCGTATGACGCAGGGAATGACGTTGACGGAGATGCTGTGTGCACCGACGTCGATAGTTGTAGTCTGGATGCCGAGAATGATGCCGATGGTGATCTGGTGTGTGGTCAGGTGGATCCATGCCCCTACGACCGTTGGGACGACGCTGACGGCGATTTGTTGTGTGGAGATGTGGATTCTTGTGCGTCGGACACGGACAATGACGCGGACTCAGACTTGTTGTGTGGCGACGTGGATTCGTGCCCGTTGGACGAGTGGAACGACGTTGATTCCGATTTGCTGTGTGCGGGAGCCGACTCGTGTCCGATGGACGCAGCGAACGACATTGACAGCGACGAGCTCTGTGTCGGGGTTGACTCCTGTGCTTTGGATGCAAACAATGATGCTGACTCGGACACGGTTTGCGAGCTTCAAGATTCTTGTCCATCGGACGCTGAAAATGACATGGACAGCGATCGTCTGTGTTCAGATGTTGATTCATGCGCTTATGACGTACACAACGATGCTGATTCGGATCGTGTGTGCGGTGATGTCGATAGCTGTGCGCTTGACCCGCTGGACGATGAAGACTCGGATGGCATCTGTGCGGATGTCGACTCGTGCCCGTTGGCGTCCGCAAACGACGAGGACAGCGACGGACTGTGTTTCGACATTGATTCGTGTCCAACGTCGTTTGCGAATGATGGGGACAGTGATGTGATTTGCGACTCTTTCGACTCCTGCCTGCGAGATCCACTGAATGACGAAGATTCCGATCGGGTTTGCAGCAGTGCAGACAGTTGCGCGCTTGACGCGGACGATGATGCGGACAGTGACCAAATTTGTGGTGACGTGGACTCGTGCGCAGCGGACGATGAAAACGATGCAGACAGTGACTTCGTTTGCGCCAATGTGGACAGTTGCCCGTACGACAGGTTGAATGACGCCGACGACGATGCGTTGTGTGAGATCAATGACTGCCGTGACGGAGCAGGTTCGGCCTGTGCTGCCTACATTTCGTTCAAAGCTGGCCGTTGCGTGAGCGATGGCGTTTGTATTGACTGTAGTTGCACCTGTTTTTCGGAATGCCACGACACGTGCCCGCTGGACGCTGAGAATGACGCTGATAGCGACGGTGTGTGTGGCGACGTCGACTCATGCGCGTACGACGCGGGCAACGATGAGGACGGCGACAGTGTGTGCGGTGATGTTGATTCATGTTCACGCGACGCGGCAAATGACGTCGACAACGACTACGTCTGTGGGGACGTCGACAGCTGCCCCAACGATGCGGAAAACGATGCCGATGATGATGGTCGCTGCACGCCCCACGACGAGTGCGCTTATGATGCCGAACACGATGCCGACAGCGATGGTGTTTGTGGTGACGTAGACTCATGTCCGTACGATGCCGGCAACGACAATGACGACGACAATGTGTGCAGTGATGTTGACAGCTGTCGCTTTGACAATGAGAACGACATCGACAGCGACATGATGTGTGGTGACGTCGACCAGTGCCCTTACGACAACAACAACGACTTTGACCTGGATTCGATGTGTGGCAATGTGGACTCATGTGATCGTGACGCTGACAACGACGCTGACAGTGATTTGATTTGCGGCGACGTGGATCTGTGTCCTCAAGATGCATTGAACGACGCGGATTCTGATGTCATTTGCGGCGACGTGGACACATGTCCGTTCGACGCCGAGAACGACGCCGACTCCGACTTGCTGTGCGGAGACGTGGACTCGTGTCCTTATTCACCGTCGAATGACGTGGATGGAGACGGTATGTGCGCCAGGGTGGACAGTTGTCCATTGTCAGCCAACGACGACGCGGACGGCGACATGCTTTGCGACGACATCGACTCGTGCTTGGGCGATTGGCTGAATGACCCCGACTCCGACTTCACGTGCAGTAGCGCAGACAGTTGTCCGTGGGACCCGCTTGACGACGCTGACGATGACCGCATTTGCGGCGATGTTGATTCGTGTTCGACTGATGTGTTCAATGACGCGGACAGTGATGCGGTGTGTGGTGACGTGGACAGTTGTCCACACGACGCGAACAACGACGCGGATGGCGACGGTCTGTGTGCCAGTAGTGATTGTTGGGACACGCTGGGCGTGGTGTGTGCCGAGTACCTGGGCCTGCGTGCCGGGCAGTGTGTGGCCGACGGCAAGTGCGTGGAGTGTGGATGCACGTGCTTCAGCGAGTGTCAAGACAGCTGTCCGTTGGACGCCGAGAACGACGCCGACGGAGACGCGTTGTGTGGTGACGTGGACGATTGCGCGTACGACGCAGACAACGACGGCGACAGTGACAACGTGTGCGGCGATGTGGACTCGTGCAGTGGTGATGCCGCCAACGATTTTGACAGTGACACGATATGCGGCGACGTCGACAGCTGTCGTTTCGATGAGGAAAATGACGCCGACAGCGACAGAATATGCACACCGGACGACATTTGCGCGTACGATCCTGAACACGATGCAGATGGCGATGGGATCTGTGGCGACGTCGATTCGTGTCCGTATGACGCAGGGAATGACGTTGACGGAGATGCTGTGTGCACCGACGTCGATAGTTGTAGTCTGGATGCCGAGAATGATGCCGATGGTGATCTGGTGTGTGGTCAGGTGGATCCATGCCCCTACGACCGTTGGGACGACGCTGACGGCGATTTGTTGTGTGGAGATGTGGATTCTTGTGCGTCGGACACGGACAATGACGCGGACTCAGACTTGTTGTGTGGCGACGTGGATTCGTGCCCGTTGGACGAGTGGAACGACGTTGATTCCGATTTGCTGTGTGCGGGAGCCGACTCGTGTCCGATGGACGCTGCGAACGATGCAGACGACGATTTGCTTTGTGGCGACGTAGATTCGTGCGAGATGGATCCCTTGAACGATCAGGACTCGGACCTGCTGTGCCAACAAGATGACACGTGCCCAGTTGACCCGTTGAACGACTGGGACTCTGACGACGTGTGCGAATCGAGTGACAGTTGTCCGTTTGACCCGTTGGATGATGTGGATGGCGACGGCGCATGCGCTGACGTGGATTCGTGCCCGTCTGACTTCGACAACGACCTTGATGGCGATGGTGCGTGCGCCGACGTGTACGCTTCCGTCGACACTGGCGTGTTTGCTCGACTTCAGCAGTTGTGCCACTCTGGCTGGCTCTCGTCCCAAGTGGATTTGCTGTTCGGAGTCGAAAGTGTTTTCAACCAGACGTTGTCCTCGTTCGCGCACAACGAGACCGCGCATGTGGTTGAAGCTGAAGTGGTGCTGCAAGTGCAAGGAGCAGACACGGCGCCCGCAGTTGCGCTGGTGGTTGACATCAAAGAGCGCCTGGCTGCCGAGCTGGGCATCGCAATTGCGGACTTGGCGTTGACACTGCAGCTGGTTGACAACGCCGGGCCAACTGCCAGGCGGGCTCTGGCTCGATCCGCGGACACGTTGTGGCTGCTTCAAGCGGTGGTTTCGTTCGGTGATTGCCTGAACGACCCCAACGGACGAGATGCCGACAGCGATTTCGTTTGCTACGATGAAGACAGTTGCCCGTTCGACGCGTTGAACGACGTTGACAGCGATTCGCTGTGTGAAAACGTGGACTCATGCAGCATGGACCCAGAGAACGATGTGGACAGCGACATGCTGTGCGCGTCCAATTTCTCGCTATGCGTGGAGGACGCACAGTTTGATGTGGGTTTTGGCAAGTGCGGCACGTACGCCCCCGGCCGGCTCAATGGTGGTTTGTGCGGACTTGACGGGGTGTGCGAGGTGTGCGGTTGTTCTTGTTGGTCGGAGTGCACAGACACGTGCTCGGGTGATCCGCTGGACGACGTGGATAGTGACGGTGTTTGCGGGGACGTTGACTCGTGTCCGAGTGACGCCGCCAACGACGTCGATTCGGATTTGCTGTGCTTCAGTGCCGACGTATGTCCGAACGATGCCGGCAACGACAACGACTCCGATGCGCTGTGCTTCCAAGTGGACAGTTGCCCGGTGGACGCGGAAAACGACGCGGACTCCGACACCATTTGTGGAGATGTTGATAGTTGTCCTAACGGCGGCATCGGTGCGGAGTGTGAGCCAGCAGATGCTTCATCCGGCGCCCAAGAAGGTTACATCGGAGATGTCGAGACGTGGGTCGTGGTGGTCATCATTGCTCTTGTCGTTGTCGGTGCTGCTGTGGTGGTCGTTGTGCTTGTGTGCTGCTGCCGGCGATGCACCGCGAGTGACAAAGCCAAGGTGAAAATTCATCCCGATGTCGAGTCTGCAGGAGGGAAGTCACCACATTCGTGGGGTGGTATGTTTGGACCCCCGAGACGTGCCGGAACTCGAACTCCTCGTCACTCGCTTCGACGCTCAAATAGCGCTGACCCACTAGAGAAGCTCAAGAACCTCGTGCAACGAGAAGTTGGATCAGCCGACACAAACGATTCTCCGGAAGAAGACACCAAATCTGCCGGTTCATCTGCTGCAAACAGCCCAGTGCGGCGTACTAGCAATGGAAGCCGTGGTGATGCTGCAATGACCACGGGTGGACGCGGCTCTAAACTCACTCCTCTCCCCCGCATCCATGCCGTTCCGATGCAGCGGGGATCTCCAAGACGAGATGAGCGACAGCCCGCCGCCGCCTTTGACTCGGTGCGCACACTGGCATCCACCGAGCGCCACGCCGAACCCGCATCCGGGAGTCCAAAGCCAGTGATGCAGCTGGCTGGGCCCCGTCGCGTGGGGGCAAAACGGCAAAAGGCAAAACGCCGGCACCGAAAATCACGCGAGACGGTTATGCAAGCCGTGACTGCCAATGCAGCCTCGGCCTCGCCAGCATCATCTCGCGGTCATGACGATGATCACGCCGGCGTTGCAACTGTTTCCCCTGACTTCCTGCGGGCCAAGTTGCGATCGCTCGAACAGCGGAGCGTGGCATCGGCAGCCAGCCATGAACACGACGCTGACCACTTCACGAGTACCGCCGCGCCGGGAGAGCGCAGGCGTGGCTCAGCAAATTTGCCAACGTCGACAGATCTTGGCCTTGGTACCTCTGTGTCGAAGGTGCGATTGGGTGCCCCTCGTGGTCACCGAGCTCGTCGACGACGCCAAAGAGCTGCATCAGCTGCCAAGCTCCGACGCCGAGAAGGCTCTTTGTAGGTGGATTTGCTGGCTGGAGCGACCGTTTCGGCCGATCATGGCGGTGCGGCGCGTCTGCGTGACCATCGGTCACTCTATGGCAAAGTACCTGTATCGGCAATTGAACTGCTGTGACATAATTATTATGAAATTATTTATTTATGCGTTGCTGAGGAGTCATGTATGGATGTAGCGTGCGAACAGTGCGTACGACGTGCCGCGTACAGACAGAGCTTGCGAACGTACGTGCAGAGAGCGTGCGAACGTACGCATGAGCAAAGGGAATTCACACGTCAATGCAATCTTCACACAAGAAAGTGATAGGTAAGTACATGTACGTAAGCACATGAACGTACGTACGTACGTACGTACGTATGGATACTACACAACCGTACTAGACACACCATACATGTACTCCAAAAGTTCAACAACTGACTGAAGCTGGTGATTTTCGCGTGGCGGCTGGGGAAAAACGTCGTCTCAGAGCGATAAATCCCGTAATACGCACTTTTTGATATCTCTTTATATGGGCTTTCAACAAACAAACCTCCTCTTCTGTGTTACTTTACCGAATTGTTACCTCCTGGGTCAAATCGCCGTTGGATGGTCGAATTGAGACAAATGGTCAAATAACGGGTTTTGGCATTTTGGCATGAGGGACCACATGAATTTTTATAAATAACAATGTGTGTTTTGATCTGATTTGAATATTTTATCAGGTTCCAAAAATCCAAGGGTCCCCCTTATTTACCGGCCCTTATTTACCATTCTCGTTCGAGTTGTGGTGGTGACTCCTTGTGGGGTGACGATTGGAAGAACTGACAGTCTGAATGTTTGGCTGGCCGTCACGAAGCACTTCCTGGGAATGGCCAGACACTTGTCGTACGTGTTGCAATTCATCACTTTCGCGACTGAACGAGCAAAAGTGTGCCTTGATTTCTTTTTCATTTTCATTGTCTGCGTTTTGTTGTCTATTCAGTCGTGTTGTTTCAATGTTGATTGGTTGGTTTGTGTGGTCGCTCAGTGCGGTGACAACTTTGATCTCCATGCAACAACCGCTGTTGTGGCGCTGCACAAGTTTGGATAATTTGGCCTGCGTGCATGGACAACGGGCGGACAACCATGATGGCGTGGGTGTGATGGAAGCCACGTTGCTTCACGCATGAGCTAAGTCGTCGGTTGGAAGGATGTCGAGTCATGTATTTTGGTTGTTGAACGCACGAGTGGTCTGTGGGATTTTTCTGTTCATGATTGTGCACATCGCCCACTTTCCCGTTTTGGGTTCATGTCTGACCGGTGGCGACGGTGATGTGGACAGCGATGGCATTTGTGATGGTATCGATTCATGCCCCACCGACGAGCACAACGACGAAGACGCGGACGGCATTTGTTTTTCCGCCGATTCGTGCCCGTTTGACGCGGAAAATGACCACGACGCCGATGACTTCTGCGATAGTTTTTCTTGTCGGGATGTCGCCTCTGACTGCAAGAAGTATGTGCTGCAGCCCACAACGAATGACTGTCTCGACGGCGACGGATGCCCTCTCTGCGGCTGCCTATGTTTTGCCGAATGTCAGGACCCTTGCCCGCTGGACGCAGAGAACGATGCTGATGGCGACACAGTTTGCGGTAATCTCGACACGTGTCCCTACGACGCACTTGACGACGTTGATAGCGATGCAGTCTGTGGTGACGTCGACTCGTGTCCACTTGACAGTGAAAACGACGGCGATGGTGATTCCACGTGTCGTGCGGATGACACGTGCCCGCTGGACAGCGAAAACGACGCAGACTCGGACAACTTGTGTGCGCCGCAAGATACATGCCCGACTGATCCCTTGAACGACGCTGACGGCGATGGGTTGTGCATGGAAGACGACTCGTGCCCTGCGGATATGCTCAACGACGCCGACAGTGACAGCGTCTGCGGCAATGTAGATAGTTGCCCCAACGACCACGAAACGTTAGACGACGTCGACAGCGATGGGGTTTGTGACAGCGTCGACACTTGCCCGTCTGACCCTGAAAATGACGTTGACGGAGACGGTATCTGTGCCGCGACTGACAGTTGTGCCGAAGATGTCGACAACGACATTGACGGGGATGGTGCGTGCGCCAATGATGACTACTGTCCGCTGGATCCGATCAACGACGCCGACAACGACGGTTTGTGTGGTGACATAGACAGCTGTCCCGACGACCGCGGAAATGATGGTGACGGCGATGGCGTGTGCAGATCCGTGGATTCGTGCCCATCGGATGCCGAGAATGATGCCGACAGCGACGTCCTCTGCGGAAATGAAGACGAGTGCCCGTACGACACTGCCAATGATGAGGATGCTGATGATCTTTGTGCCAACAACGACGTGTGTCCCTCCGATCCCGCCAACGACTTTGACAGTGACGGGATATGTGGCGCGGTGGACAGTTGTCCAGAAGATGCAGAAAATGACGCGGACAGTGACGCCATATGTTTTCCAACAGACGTCTGCCAGTACGTTCATCTGTCTGAGCATGATGCCGATAGCGATGAAGTCTGCCAAGACGTTGACTCTTGTCCGTTCGATGCTGGCAACGACATTGATAGTGACGCGGTGTGTCAGAATGAAGACTCTTGTCACCTGGATTTTGAAAATGACGCGGATTCCGACAATGTGTGCGAAGTCCTCGACGTCTGTGATTACGATGCCGAAAACGATGCCGACTCTGACCTGCTGTGTGGTGACGTCGATTCCTGCCCGTACGACGGCGACGATGACGTTGATTCCGACGCTTTGTGCAACGTGGCTGACTCGTGCGCGTCTGATCCCGAGAACGACGCCGACTCGGACCAGCTGTGCGCCGGCAACGACTCCTGTCCCCGTGACGCGGAGAACGACGCCGATGGTGACGCTTTCTGTGGTACGGCGACGACCGCCAGTGCAGCGCTTACGAGCGTCGCTGCGGCATCCAGCGCGGCAGTACCGGCATCCTCCCTCGCCGCGACGACAACCCCAGCCGTCAGAGTGTCCACAGGCAATGCTGACCCAGTTACCTCCATGGCTACGAGTGCGGCAACGAACGGTCCAACCACTGCAGCTGGTGGTTGCATTGATTGCGACGGCGCGGACTGCTCTGGGTTTGAAAGCTATCTTGGAGACAGCTTGTGCGACAGTGGGTGCGGAGCCGTCAACTACTACTGTGCAAGCTACAGCTTCGATGATGGAGACTGTCCAACCGGCCCGACGGAGTGCACCACCACACCGGGGCTTGAGTCAACGATCTCTCCGCCAACCACCTTGCCTTTGACCACGGTCGCTGAAACGACGTTCGGCTGCGTGGACTGCGATGGCGCGGATTGCACGGGCTTCGAAAGTTACTTTGACGATGGAATCTGCGACAGTGGCTGTGGACCGGTCAATTTCTTCTGCGCTGCCTACAACTTTGACGGTGGTGATTGTGCGGGTGGCGACCTACCGATCTGCACGACAACGCCGTCCAGTGGAGCAACAACTGGCGCCACAACCGCCAATGCCGTCACCGCCGACACTTCCCTGATGTCGTCAGCACCGACAGGCTGTGTCGACTGTGATGGAGCAGATTGCACAGCTTTCTCGTCGTACTTGGCGGACGGGATTTGCGATTCTGGTTGTGGCGACGTCAACTACTACTGCCTGACCTTCAATTACGACGGTGGCGACTGTCCGGCAGGACCTGCCGAATGCACGTCAACGGCATTGGCTGTGACAACAGATGCTGGCTGCGTTGATTGTGATGGCATCGACTGCAGCGGATTCGAGAGTCTCGTTGGAGATGCCGTTTGCGACAGTGGGTGTGGTGCGGTGAATTTTTTCTGTGCTGCTTTCAACTTCGACGACGGTGACTGCGTTGGGGGACCCGTCAAATGCACGTCGACATCAGGCGTGGCGGTGACGAGCATTCTGACGGTGGCGCCGACACTGCCTGTGGTGGCGACGTCGCACGCAGCAGCCGGACCGACGAGTGCAGGTGTGTCTCCCCCGGTCATCAGCACCGGCGCAGCACCGACAGGTGCAGATTCGACCGGTGCAGTTGGTTCCGCAGCCGCGACCTCGCCCAGGGGTTCAACGGCACCACAGCCGACTGTGCCTGTGACAACTGGGCCAGGGAGCACGGCAGCCTCTGGTTGTGTGGACTGTGACGGCGCCGACTGCAGTGGTTCTGAGAGTTTTCTGGGCGATGGCGTGTGCGACAGCGGGTGCGGAGCGGTGAATTTCTTCTGCGCCAGCTACAGTTTTGACGATGGTGACTGCCCGGCTGGGCCGGTCGATTGCACAACCACCGAAGGTGTGGCGCAAACCAGTGTGTTGACTGTGGCACCGACATCCGTTGAAGGTGCCACTTCGGTGGCGGCCACAACGTTGGTGGCAGCCAGTGGGGCGGAGTCGACGGCACTTGTTGCCACGACGGCGGGACCTGTGGTGACTAGTGTCCCGGTAGCAACGGTAGCACCCACTACACAAATAGGCACAACACCGGCGGCGACTATTGCAGCGACAGCAGTAGCCACAACGGCAGTGCAGACCACCAATGGCGTGCCAACGCCGGCAGCGACGGTGGCCGTAACAACGCCGGTGGTGGCCTCTGTGGCACCGACAGCACTTGGCACAACTGTTGCAGTCACAACACTGGTAGCGACCGGTGGCGTGGAGTCGACGGTAGGTGCCACTTCGGTGGCGGCCACAACGTTGGCAGCGCCCAGTGCGGCGGAGTCGACGGTCCCTCCAGCCACGACTGCGGGACCCGTGCTGACAAGTGTCCCGGCAACCACCATTCACGGTGAGACAACCAACACAGCGTCGTCGACGGCACAGGAGCCGACAGTCGCCCTCTGCAACAACGACGCGGACAACGACGGCATCTGCGGGGACGTGGACTCGTGCGAGTACGACGCCGGCAACGACGCG
>OJIS01000397.1_pt1 | contig 14545 bp, 9 predicted proteins | sample 1595671 | NCBI WGS metagenome assembly OJIS01 (sample SAMN05416814, study PRJEB24817) | seawater metagenome | isolation source: Sea water | place: Canada:Atlantic | collected 2013-07 | reverse complement strand
AAGGAACCCTCGGTTCCATAAGCCCCCCAGCTCAACAATGCGAAACTTGGGTTAGAGTTTGTGGAGCGATCTGATTTTCAGATCAAGATTCGGGGTTATCGGGTCGAATGCGGTGAGGTGGAAAGCGCGTTGAATCGAGTTTCCGGCGTCAAACATTCCGTAGTGGTCGCACGCGAGGATTCCAGAGGTGAGAAACTCCTTGTCGCATATTTCGTTCCAGAAAAGGGCTGCAACCTTGAGGCAAGGGCTATGCGTTTCGAGTTGGCTCGCCGCTTGCCGGATTACATGGTGCCGGAATCGATTGTTCCACTTGATGTTCTGCCTCTTGGGGCGACAGGGAAGGTCGATCGAGGCGCACTGCCTGATCCCGGATTGCTGATCGCGGTGAGCGAGAGGAAGGCTGATGTTCCATCAAGTTTGATCGAGTTCGAACTCGCCAAAATCTGGGCCAGAATCCTCGATCGTGAATCTGTCGGTCGATATGACAATTTTTTCGAGCTGGGAGGACACTCACTGCTGGCAACGAGAATGGTGGCGGAGGCGGATCGACTTCTGAACTGCAGGTTTCCCATCGCTGTTCTTTTTCAGGCACCTACCGTCGAGCTTCTTGCTCAACGATTGATCGATGAGGATTGGGCTCCGGCCTGGAGTTCACTGGTTCCACTGAAAACCTCCGGTTCACAACTACCTTTATTCCTCGTTCATGGTTGGGGGGGAACCGTTTTTAGTTATCTCGAATTGGTTCAACAACTTCCAGACGAACAACCCTGCTATGGAATCCAAGCGGTCGGCCTCGATGGAAAAGAGGTGCGGCATACGAGCGTTGAGCAGATGGCAGCCCATTATGTGGATGAAATCTGTTCATTTCAGCCTGAAGGTCCCATTTCGCTCGCGGGGTATTCCATGGGAGGGCTCATTGCATTCGAATTGGCGCAGCAACTTCTCAGGAAGGGAAGAGAGGTCGCATTCCTTGGTATCATCGATACCGGATTCATGTCCGGTGTCCCATGGCAGGCGTATATAATGAGAGTTGGATCGTATCTTCCTTGTAGGATGGTGGATCACGTCAACAGTTGGTTGCGGCTTCCTCTCCGTGAAAAGGGCCCATACATTGCCGGTCGGTGGAAAGCACTCTCTCATTGGATGGGTTCCTATTGGTCGCGTGGTCCAGTCGTAGAAATTGCAAAGAAGGGAGCTGTCGCTCCCAAGATCCCGGGGTATGATGACTATTTTCATGCAGTTGCCGCATCCTATCGGACACTTCCCTACTCCGGCCAAGCCTATGTATTCTTGAGTGATGCGTCGCCTTCCGGGTGGCGCTCGGGTTGGCGCTATCGGGTGAAAGGCGGCATCGAGTTCCATCGGGTTTCAGGCAATCATGTGCAACTGCACGCCGATCCTGTCTGTGTCCGCCAGTTGGCAATTCTCATTGATTCCGCACTGCAGAAGTCCAGAGCAGCAAAATTCAACGAGCCGGAAGATGGAGGCAGATTGCCGGCCAAGCGGGCGGGTTTATGAAACCTCTTCGACTTGCGGGACGCCCCACCCTAAACCGTTAGAATATTTCGAGGGATCTTCGTAGGAATTTGCTTTTGGCGGGAGGGCTTTGAAGTCGCCTTAGGACCGGAGCGGAGCGGGGAGAATGGAAGTTGATCTTTTTGGGTTGATCGCTTGAGGTCGTCGTTGAGGGGGAGGACGGGGGATCTTTGAAATCTGAGCCCATTTACGACCACGTCAGTCCGATTAAGATTTCAATTCGGCCTCGATTCCTTGGAGTGCCAGTTGCCCCTTTTGGTCAAAAAGGCTGGCAAGGATGCCGACGGCAAAGCCGACCACGAAGGCTGGGAACATCTCCTCGAGGTTTGCAAAAGCCTCGCCGGTGGCGCCGGGCAGTAAGGGCATCACAAACTTAAAAAACGGCACAGCGAGAAATCCCGAGATCATGGCTGCAAGAGCGCCTCGCCGGGTGAATCTCGCCCAGAATAGCGACAGAACCATGGTTGGACAAAACGTTGCGGCGATCCCGGACCAGCCAAAGACGATGAACCAGAAGACAGTCCGCTCGGGGATGGCGTAGGCGACCGTCATCGCGAGTGCAAAAGCGCCTATGGCCAGCACAACGGTCGTCAACCGGCATAGTCTCACCAGGCTTTCATCGGGCAGCGATGGATTCAGGATCCTCTGGTAAACGTCGCGGACAACTGAACTCGCGGCGACCATCAGCAGGGAATCGACCGTCGACATCGCGGCTGACAGGACCCCGGCAATGACGAGGCCGATCAGGGTCACTGGAATGAGGACTTCAACGATCATGGGAAGGACGTCTTGACCATTGGCCCCGAGGACGCCGGACAGGGAATCTTCCGGCCCCATGAGAAGGTGTCTTCCGATCATTCCAATCAGGACAGCTCCGCAATCAGTCAGGGTGGTATAGAAGATCGCGACGGCGGCGCCTTTCTTGACCTCGCCTTCGGATTTGAGTGCCAGGATGCGCACAAAAATCTGTGGCGAACCGAGGAATCCCAGGCCGATCGAAACAAGCGCCACGATTGCCAGAATATTGTTCAGCGTCAATCCGGCCGGTCCCCAGATGGACATCAGACCGGGGTCTTGCCCAGCGAGCCCCTCGGTAACGTTGTTCCAACCGCCGGCGTAAAAGAGACCAATAATCGGGATGGCGACGAGACCGACGAACATCAATGTCCCCTGGAAAACATCCGACCAGACTACGGCCAGGAATCCGCCCGCTACGATGTAAATGACGACGACGCTGAACCCGACGATCGCGCCGGTGAGATAGTTCCAACCCAGAAAGCTGTTGAATGCTGTCGCCGTCGCGTCGATCTGGGCGCTGACATAGATCATGACAAAGATGACCAGGGCGCATGCGGAAACGAGCCTTAGCGAATGAGAAGTGTCTCGAAATCGCGCCTCCAGGTAATCGGGAATTGTGAGAGCGTCGTATTTCGTGGTGAGCCGATGAAATCGCCGGTTCATCGCGAGCCAGGCGATGCCCACGCCTACGACTTCGCCGACCACCACCCAGAATGCCTGGAGGCCGATCGCGGCGCCCATTCCGGTGAGCCCCAGTAGCAGCCAGGCTGATTCACCGGTGGCTCGCGCCGAAAGGGCGGCCGGAAGAAACCCCAGTCGCTTTCCCGCCGCGATATAATCGCCGAGAGATTTCACTCGTTTGGAGGCGAACCACCCGATGCCCAAAAGGATCAATAGGTAAGCAAGAATGCCGATGAGTTTAGGGGACATGAACTGTTAGAAAGTTTCTTTTTGACTGAGGTGCTTGAGGGCGTCGCCGAAGGGATCGGAGAGGGGAGAAAGGAGGACGCGGGGCGGGAATTAAGCACCAGAACTCTTGACCCGACAGCCTAGCCGTCCTCCCCGCAATACCAAGGATTGGTTTGGGTGACCCTGGCCTGAAGACCCTTTTGGGCAGAGGAGTCCCCTAATTGGCCCTTGCTGCTTCTGCCAGGAATTTGCTTTTGGCGGGAGAGCCTTGAAGCCGGCTTTGGACCGGAGCGGAGAGGGGTTTACCTAGGTTCGCATCGCCGCTACGCCTGCACTGTGCGATCTCGACTTTATCCGGGTCGCTCGCATGCTTAAGGCCGAGTCGTGAAATGCGAGTGGAATTGATAAAAGATTGGCTATCCAAAAATTTCCTTCACCACGCGTCCGCCAGTGGGCCCGGTGAGGCGGTGCTTTCTTCCCTGGTGGTGGAATGCAAGTTTGTCGTGTTCCAGTCCTAACAGATGCAGAATCGTTGCGTGCAGATCGTGGAAGTGAACCTTGCCTTCGATCGCCTTGGCGCCGGTGTCGTTGGTTTTGCCATAGGCGAATCCCGGTTTCACACCGCCGCCGGCGAGCCAGAAGGTGAACCCGTTGGGGTTGTGACCAGTCTCGTCTTTCTTGTCGGATGGTTTGAGTCCTGGTCGGCCGAACTCCCCGCCCCACACGACCAAGGTATCGTCAAGCAGGCCGCGCTGGTCGAGATCCCCGAGCAGCGCGGCGATGGGCGCATCGGTGCTCTCGCAGTTTGCCGCCAGATCGCGGCGGTGATTTTTGTGGGTGTCCCAGCCGCTATGGTTTACCCCGATAAAGCGTACGCCCGCCTCGGCGAAGCGCCGCGCGAGCAGGCATTGACGACCGAAATCCGATGGTCGGCAGGTGCCGACTTTGATCTGCTTGCCAACGCGGTAGCGCTCGAGCATCTGGGGCGTTTCGTCGCTCAGGTCGAGCAAGCCCGGCGCGATCGTTTGCATCCGGAATCCGAGCTCCATCGACTCGATCACGCTCTCGAGTTTCGCGTCGTTCTGGCGGGCAGCGAGGTGCTCGCGATTCATCGCTTGGATCAGGTCGAGCTGGCTGCGCTTGGCGCGGTTGGGGAGATGGGTTCCGGAGACATTCGGGATCGTCGCCAGCGACATGTCCTCGCCGTTGACTCCAATGGGCGTGCCTGAAAATTGCGATGGCAAGAACGCGCCCGAGTGCACCAAACCTTCGTGCGAGTTGAGGCTGATGAATCCGGGGAGGTTCTGATTCTCCGTGCCGAGTCCGTAGCTGACCCACGAACCCATGCTCGGCCGGTGGCGGAGTTTCTCGCCGGTGTGCAGTTGACGAAAGGACTGCGCGTGGTTGCCGGTGTCGGCGTGCATGCCGTTGAGGACGCAGAGTTTGTCAGCATGCTTGGCGACCTCCGGATACAATTCCGAAACCCACAAGCCGCTCTCACCATGTTGGGCGAACTTGAAGGCGGAGCCGGGGTGTTCTTTGTCACCGGTTTGCGGTTTGTAATCGAAGGTGTCGAGGTGTGCGGGACCGCCAGCCATGCACAGGAAGATCACCCGTTTGGCACGCGGCTCGATCGTTGAGATCGTCGCTCCGGAAGCGCCACACAGTCCGTTCAGCGCGAGCGAACCAAAACCACAGGAAGTGGTTCGTAGCATGTCTCGTCGGGTAAAGATTCTCATCGTCGCGGTCTAATCAATATATCGGAACTCGTTGCTTGCCAACAAGGATTGAGTGAAACTCGCCCACGCCCGCAGCTGGGCATCTCCGCCTGTTAGTTCTTGTCCCAGCTGGCGAATGTGCCCGAGCGAACGCTCGATCTCGTCGGGGCTCGGATCGCGTTGCAGGGTGCGGTGATACGCCGCGATCACGCGAGCCTTGTTGTCGCCAGCTCCAAGGTTTTCTTCCGCCAAGACTCGCGCCTGCTCGACGACGAGTGGGTTGTTCAAGAGAAACAGCGCATGGGTCGGCGGGGTGGTCACCTGACGCTGGCCGGCGGGATCGATCCCATCGGGAAAATCAAACGCGGCCAAGTCCGGCGGCGGCGAACTGCGCAACATGCAGAGATACACGCTGCGGTGGAGGCTTGGCACGTGCAGGTATTTGGCCTCGCCAGGCGGCCAGTTGATCAGCTGCACGAGGTCGTCGATGGCCGATCCTTGCGCCGGTTTCAGGTTGAGCTTGCCGCTCGCCTGCAGAATGCGATCGCGTAGTGATTCTGCGTCGAGGCGACGACGGCTGTGGCGCCCGAGGAGGATGTTGTCGGGATCCGCCTTGAGTAAGCCTTCGTCATCAGAGCGGCTATCGAGCCGGTAGGTGCGGCTGAGGACGATCGCCCGGATGAGTTTCTTCATGGACCAATCGTGTTCCACCATGAATCGTGTTGCCAAGTGATCGAGCAGCTCCGGATGGGACGGGCGTGCGCCGTAGACCCCAAAGTCATCCGGCGTCGTGACAATCGCGCGGCCAAACAGGTGCAACCAGATGCGGTTCGCCATGACGCGCGCGGTCTGCGGATGGTCGCCGCGCGTGAGCCAGTCCGCCAGTTGGAGGCGCCCGCTCGAGCCGGTGCCGATCGTCGGCGGGCTGTACTGGGTCTCGCACGCGCTGAGAAATCCACGCGGCACCAGTGGCCCGAGTTTCTTGGAGTTACCGTCGATGTTGATCTTGCAATCGGCGATCGCTCCCTTGTCGCGCACGCCCATGGCGAAGGCCGTTTTCGGCGCTTCGCGTGTGCCCGGTTTCTGGCCCGAGGCCGAGTGCAGTCGCTGCGCTTCTTCCGCGGTGAGCGCGCGATCAAACACTGCGAGCTCCGCCAAGAATCCTTTCAGCGGCGCAAAGCGATCGTTGCGCGCGCCAACGAATAGCTTGCGATTCTCCGGTGCCGCGACTGCGATCTCGCCCACGATCTCTGGCTTGGTGTCGCCGTTCAGATAGACGCGCATCTTTTTGCCGGAGCGCACCAGCACGAGGTGATTCCAGCTGCCGGGCGCGATGATCTTACTGCCGTGCAAGTTCTCGTCCTTGTCCTTGCCGGTCCAGATGAACAGCTTGCCGCTGCGCCCCGCCTCGTGTGTGCCGCCGATGCCGAGGTTGTCGCCGTTATGCCCATCATCGCCATCCGCCGCGTGCGAAAACAGGTAGGTCGTGATCGCGCGTGCGGTGTTGCTCAGGTCATTGCGGAACCAGAACGAAATCGAATACGTGTCGGCGGGAACCTGCTGGTCGATGGCGAGCCTCCCATCGTCGAGCTTGGCGAAGGTTTTGTCGGAAATGGTCACACCAGGCTGTAGTGCGACCCCTTTGGGTTTGACATCGAGACGAGCGTGCAGGGCCGGCTTTAGCTCATCAATCGCCGCCCCGTAGTCTTTGTCGAACTTCGGAGGCGGGTCGCCTGCGGGCTTCGCTTTTCCCTTCGCCTTCGGGGCCGGTGCTTTCAAGGTATCGCGCAAGGCGTGCAGCGGTGTCGGCGGCGCGGTCAGTTTCTCGTTGCCCGCCTTGCCCCACATCGTCTCGGTGCTGGTGAAGATCCCTGCCATCGCATAGTAGTCACGTGTCGGGATCGGATCGTGTTTGTGATCATGACAGCGGGCGCACGACACGCTCAATCCCATCACCGCCGTGCTCACCACATCGATCTGATCGTCGACCACATCCATCGCGAAATCGTTGTTCATCGCCACTGCGGGCTTGAACCCGATAGCGAGAAACCCGGTCGCGACGAGATTGCGGTTGCGTTCGGCGGCTGTCGTCACCGGCAACAGGTCGCCAGCAATTTGCTCTTTCAAAAAACGGTTGTAGGGCGTGTCGCTGTTGAACGATTGGATGACATAATCGCGGTAGCGCCACGCGTGCGGAAAGGTCGGGTTGCGCCCGAGGCCATCGTTGCCGTTTGACTCACCGTAGCGCGCCACGTCCAACCAGTGGCGTCCCCAACGTTCGCCGAACTGCGGCGATGCCAGCAATCGATCGACGAGCTGCTCCACCGCTTTCTGACCATCGCTCTGATACGCACTCACAAAGGCACGGACGTCGCCGATCGTCGGCGCGAGACCGATCAAATCGAAGGAGAGCCGTCTGATCATTACCTCGGGCAGCGCATCGCCGACTGGTTGATGACCGTCCTTCTCCAAACGGGCCAGCACGAAGTTATCGATCGCATCCAGTGGCCAGTGCGTATCGTGGACGTTGGGAATTTTTGGATTGGAGATTGGTCTGAACGACCAATGAGTGTCGTCTTGGGGTGGTTTTTCGCCAGATGGCGCAGCGTCGTCGACCCGCGGATCCGGTGCACCCATCTCGATCCATTTTTCGAAGTCGTGCACCACCGCTTTTGGCAGCGGACTTTCCTCCTCTGGTGGCATCGCCAGGTCCTCGTCCGTGCCGCGGATTGCCTGGATGATAAGACTCTCATCGGCCTTTCCCACAACCAGAGCGGGCCCCGACTCACCGCCACGCAAGATGCCGTCGCGGCTGTCGAGCAACAACTTGCCACCGAGTTTCTTCGCTGTTGCCGAGTGACATTGGTAGCAGTGCTCGACCAGAATGGGACGAATTTTCCGTTCGAAGAACTGCATGCCCCCGGTGTCTGTCTCGGCCGCGACCGCGTGAGACCCAAACGCAAGCGAAAGGAAGAAGCCGATCTTCGTCATGATAAGAGTGCGCATGTCCAAGAATCTTTAGGAATCATGTCCGCTTGAGGCTCCATTGACGAGCCAATTTCCGTATGGCCTTCGGATGATGGTCGCCGGCGTCGTCGCTGGGAAAATTCGTTGTGAAGACGCCAGTCACGGGGTTGCGTGCTCAGAAAGTGGGTCGGTGCAGGAATTTGCTTTTGGTGGAAGGGCCTTGAAGTCGCCTTTGGGCCGGAGCGAATGGGGGGTGTCCAGTATCCTACGTAACGCGCTCGGCTGAGCTTGGTGCCTGCCGAATTTCCTCGGGATTCCCAATCCGGGGACACCGGAGAAAAGTCGGATTTGTGCATGTATTTCGCGCCGAGAATCCATTCCCCCCGGTGGAATCCCGCGCTAGAGTTTCCGGACCTTGAAAGCCGATGGTGGCAGGAAGGATTGAGGAAGAACCGATCTGGCACAGACGTATCCATCAGTAGAAAAAAGACCAAATCTAAGAAGAAACAATCATGAACAACGAAGAACAGAGTCACGAGATTGAGAATGGAGAGCAGAGCGGTTTGTCTCGAAGAGGATTCCTGCACGGAATCGGGGGTGCAGGAGCATTGTTAGGTTTGGCTGGTGTTGCCGCAGCCGACGAGGGCCCGAAGGATGCCGACGGAAAAGTCATCCCCGGTTTTGAAAAAACCAAGAACGATCCGAATGCGGCTAAGGGCTGGAGATCAGTTTCAGATCGCAAGGTCAAGGTGGGCATCGCGGGATATGGATTATGCGCCTTCGGAGGAGCTTTCTTCTATCAGAACCACCCGAACGTCGAAGTGGTGGCAGCGACAGATCTCGATCCCGGACGCTGTGCTGCTCTGGCCAGGGCGGTGGGTGCGAAGACGACCTACCCGTCTTGTGAAGAGATGATCAAGGACAAGAGCATCGAAGCCATCTACATTGCCACCGATGCGCCAAGTCATGCCCGTCTTGCGATCATGGCGCTCAATCATGGCAAGCATGTCGTCTCTGCGGTTCCGGCGGTCTTTGGATTTGAAGCCGAGGGCCAGGCGGAGGAACTGTTCAATGCCGTCAAGAAGAGCGGCATGAAATACATGATGAATGAAACTTCCACCTTTCATGCAGACCTTTACGCCAAACGCATGCAGTGCCAGGCGGGTGCCTTGGGTAAGGTTATCTACTCCGAGGGCGAATACTGGCATGACTTCGGACCCAAAGGACTTCCCGGCTATAATCCCAAGAACGGAAAGATTGATCTCAATGGTTGGCGAAAAGCCCTCCCGCCGATGTGGTATCCCACCCACGCGGCGGCCTACTATGTTTCCATCACCGGCGGCCGTTTCACGGAAGTATCCTGCGTGGGCACCCCCGGTCTTTATCCCGAATACAATGGTGGCGACAACCAGCATAAGAATCCCTTCGGCACGGAGATCGGGATGTTCAAAACCAGCGAAGGCGGCATCTCGCGAATCGGTGGCAGCTGGGACATGAAAAACGCCCATGGGGAACAAGGGCGCGTCTACGGAGAGAAGCCACACAACAATGGCATCAAAGGAGATCGTCCGCCCCTGCCACCCAGTGTCGGAGGTGGCGGACATGGCGGTTCTCACGGACAACTGACAAACAATTTCATCGAATCCATCCTGCTGGACAAAGAGCCTATCGTGCCTGTCGGGGATGCCCTGAACATGACCTTGGGCGGAGTGATCGCCCATAAGTCAGCCCTCAAAGGCGGCGAATGGATGAAGATCCCGCAGTATGATTTGTAATTTGGTGCACCTCGCAACAATCATGAAGAGAACTATCGTTGCGGGCTTGTTTGCCATGGCGCTATCGGTGCCGCTGCTGGCGGCGGAGCCGTCGGGCAATTCAGCGAGCACCGCTATCATCAACGGCGCTGACTGGAAGGATACCGACGGGAATCCCATCGTCGCGCATGAAGGTGAACTTTCACGCTTCAACGGGGCCTTCTACTGGTATGGCAGCAGCTATGCCAACAATCCCAAGGGCAAGTTCGGTATTGCGGTGGGGCCGGTTTGGAACGGCGTGCTGGTCTACCGATCTACCGACCTGAAGAATTGGGAATACAAAGGCGTGTGTCTTCCCCGCCCGGAAAAGGGTTGGGGGAAGCTGGGATCCACCGGCAGATCGCACGTCATCTACAATGAGAAGACCAAAAAATACGTCATGTGGTACCGCTGGTATCTGCAAGTGCCCGCGTCCTTTCTCATGGTGGCGGTTGCGGACGATCCGGAAGGCCCGTTCACCCCGCTGGGCCCGCGCGAGATGGGAACGCCCAATGGCTTCGCTTCGGACATGAATGTCTTCAAGGATGACGATGGTAAGGGATACGTGATCTACTGCGACCACGGCGGGCACGGAGTAGAGGGGCAATCTTCCACCTACGCGATCCGGATCGACAGCCTGAGCGATGACTACCTGACCAGCAACAAGGATGGAGTCGTTGTTTTTGAAAAAGGCTGCGAAGCGCCGGCCATGATCAAGCACAAGGGCAAATACATTGCGATCGCCTCGGGCGTGCATGGCTGGGCTGGAACCGAAACCAAGTGCGCAACGGCCGACTCGCCTTTGGGAGCCTGGAAAAGTCAGGGGCAGATCACCGAGAAGAAAACCTGGAGCTCGCAGGTCACCGATCTGATTTACCTGAAGGAGTCCGACACCGTGATGGCCCTCTGCGACCAATGGTGGATTCCCGACAAGAACGACATCAACAAGTCGCGCTTTCTCTTTCTTCCACTGCTTCTCGATCCGAATACTGGTAAGGTGACGATGGAATACCGTGAGAAGTGGAGTCCATTAAAGCCTACCAAAAAGAACTGAGAAAGTGAAGATGCCGTCCATGATCAAACGATTCGTTACGGTTCTTTCCATCCTGCTGCTATCGCCAGCGTCACTCTCTGCCTTAGAGGCAGTCAGTTTTGGGACGCCCGAGGTGACCCTGGTTAAGGACTTCGAAAAAGGCGGGCGCAAGGTCCTGCGCTACGAGCACGACAGTATCCCTGAGTGGGGGTATGCCAAGCCACAGCAAGACTACTTCTACCTTCTTCCCCTTGCCGACAATCCCGGAAAAAAGCCGCTGCATGTCGTCCTTCACTCGGCTGGTTGCAGTGGCGACGCGGCGTTGGATCGCGCCTTCAAGCATCCGGATTGGTTTCACTACATGGGGCTGGAAGACCAAATCATCCTCTACCTCGATTGCCGTAAAAACCGAAACGACTGGTGGTGGGGCGCGCACTCGATTCGGAAGGAGAAGGAGAAATACGCGGATGCGTATAGCCCTGCGGAAAAGCGGGTTCTCACTACGATCGAATGGGTGATTCAAACCTACAAAATCGATCGCAACCGGGTGTATCTGAGTGGCATCTCGATGGGTGGAAGCGGTAGCCTGGGAATTGGGATGCGGCGCGGAGATATTTTCGCGGCAGTGAATGTTGCGGTGCCTGCCGGGATCGAGCACATCGAGCACCGCATGTTTGGGAAGGACGTTCCTGATCCACCGCTTCTCGTCAATTTTTCCGCACCGAACGACAACTGGAGTAAGGATCAGGAGAAGCTGATCGCCTACTTCAAGGATATGAAGTTCCCATTGGTGTTCGCATGGGGGCCGCATGGTCACCAGAGCTCGGTGGCAGGCTACCATCCTGCGGCGCAGTTGTTTCCATGGCGCTCGATTCGCAAGAACGAGGCCTATCCGGTTTTTTCAAATGCCAGTACGGACAAAAATTATCCGGGATTTAAGAACGCGACCGGCGGTGACGAATCCGGCCAGATCGGCGCCCTTTTCCGATGGGAAACGATTACGGATACTCCCGGCAACTTTCAGATCGATCTCCGACTAGTCAACAAAACAGAACTCAGGCCTGCACTGAAGGCGGAAATCGATCTCCCGAATACCGCGCAGACGGCGGTGAGTTTTCGACGCTTGCAGAGCTTTAGGACCGAGGCGGGACAAACCTACCAATGGTCCCTCAGTCGTGAGGGGGAAACCCTGCAGTCCGGAGCGGCAAAGGCGGACGAAGCCGGCCTTCTCACCATCGGCAAATTGCAGCTCAACGATCAATCAGCACGGTTGGAGGTGCGGAACTAGAGCAAAATGAAGAGAGCAGTCTTCAAAAGATTGGGGGGACCACGAACCAGTTTGGCGCACTGTTCATTCAGTCAATCCCGTTGGGATTTCCGATTCGAGGAGGTTTCACGAAACAAGGTCAGTAAACGGGAATCGCATCTTGTGATGCCTTATCTGCTTTCGGATTGGCTGCGGCGGAGGTTGCGGCACGGGGTTGTAGCGGAGTGACAGACCGTTCGCGTTTACATGGCGTTTACCTCCGCCTCCCGGTGGGTTACTATGGTGGCGTAAGGATGAGAGCAATCGAATGGATGATTCTGGCGGGCGGACTCGCAGTTGGCGCGAGTGCGGCAGAAGAGCGCAAGGCGATGACGCAGGCGGAAGTGGAGGGTTGGGAGGAGTATACGAAGGCTCCGTTGACGAAGCTGGTGGAGGTACCGAAGAAGAAGTGGGAGGTGCCGAAGAAGGCGCCGCTCGGAGAAGATATTCTGCTGGAAGGGGAGGCGAAGTTACGGAGTCTGGCCCGCAGATTGGAGCTCCCGGTCACGCAGCCCCTGCAGCGGCACGAGCATCATGACGGTTCGGTTCTCTACCATCGATTCCCGGATCGGAGCTACTATTCGCTGTGGTTCCAAGCAGACGGGCGTGAGGTTAGCTCCGTGCGCATGTTCGATCTCCCGATGTTCGACGAATTGAGTAGCTTCGTCACGCCTGAGTTGTTCGAGGGGTACGCCCGAGGATTCTATTTGAAAGCCTTTGGCGTGGCGCCCGGCCGAGATGCCGCCTTTCGGTGGGACGGAGTGGGGATCCACCGGTTCGGGAAGGAAAGCGCGATCTGGGGTGTCAGCGTCGAAGGAGTGATCATGAAGAACGTGGCGTCGTTTTCCGTCACGCGGGATGCCAACGAGAAGTGGACGGTCTCCTGCTCAAAGGGTCCGACCCGCTGGGAGATCGAGAAGATGAAGGAACGGCTCAGAAAACAACCGGTGAAGGTGAGTTACCGGGAAGCGATGGCGATAGCCTGGAAGAATTGGAAAGCGGTGCGGAAGGACGGCTACGGAGTGCAGGAGTTTGCTTTTCATCCAGTGCTGCGCCAGCTCGACAAGAAGGAGCTTCAGCCGTTCGGCACCGCCTCGAGGATGAGCGGGCAGCAACAGGCCTGGGTGAACCCGGCGGTCGATCGGGGAAATCCGGACCGAGTCTTTTACCAAGTCCAGCTTTCCGCAGGGTTGTTTGCAGTGGATGTCCTCGTGGACCGCGGATCCGGGGAAGTGGTCCGGATACATCAGGGTATGATGAGTTGGTAGGGCTGAGATGGAGTCAGGGGGCGGAGCAACTTTTTACGAGCGAATGACATCCGCAGGGTGCTTGGGCCCTATCATCGAGGACAGATGAAGTTTTTCGGATGGAGACTGGTTTGCGGGATATTGGCAGTGGCAGTGGCAGTGGCAGTGGCAGTGGCGGATGCCGCGGAAGAGGGACGGACCGACTCCTCTGGTGAGGTAGAGTCCTGACCGGAATTCGAGAAGTCTCGGAAGACGGAGTTGCAGGTCGCGGCGGATCACGAAGGCGGGAGGTCGTTCGTGCTGCAGATACTGCGGGAAATATTACGCTTGGTCTGTTTTCGAGGTTCCTCGAGGCCCCTCGTCGGCAAGCAAAAAGATCAATGCACGGCGATACTTGGATGCCTTATGCGAGCCTCTCTTACGAACGTTTTCCCATGTAATGCGCTCGTCGGAAGATAATTTAATACGGAGGTTTTTTGGGATACCCCTCGCATTGTACAGATGTTCAAAATAGTATAAGTCTAAAATTCAATTCCACCCAACATTTTTAGGAGGACGCAGCTCTAGCTGGAATCCTTTACAGACGTGACCCATTTCAGAGTGGGACGGCCCCGCATGAACCGCCAAACCCGGGAAGATCGTCGACAAGCTCCGCAAAGTCTTTTCTTAAGCAAACCTGGAGCTCAGCACGCTATTCAGCTCCGAGACGGAAAAATGCCGAGTCATCCGACGAGTTAAACTGAAATTCCAGATTGCCCTCGGCATTGATGGTTGTCTGTGGCGAGGTCATCGGGAAGGGCTGAAAACTACCGGGGAGCAGGGTGACGCTCTTCTCCACGCCGATGGTCAGAGTGAACTGCCCCGCTTCATCACCCTGAATTAGCGGCATATCCACATGCAAGGCCTGCACCTGGGCCGGCGTGTAGAGCCCTGCCACCTCTGCGTTGTCAAAAAGCGTGTTTACCAGGGCCGGCTGGCTGACCTGCCAGTCAAACCCCAACGCTGCGAACTGTACTTCTGCGGCATCGTTCAAGCCGTCCGAATCGGTGTCCATGGATCGCGACAGCACAGATCCCATCAATGCTATCTCGAAAGGGCTTTGTTCCCCGAGGGCATCACTGACGATCAGGAGTCTCGCGCTCCGTGGCCCGACACCCCCGATGGGCGGAGCAAGGGCAACGGAGAAGGTCTGTCTCTTATACACATCTGACGCTGCCGACGATCTACTCTGTGTAGAT